>Ga0206863_1147_pt1 | contig 23988 bp, 17 predicted proteins | sample Alteio_BWOrgCont_41_FD_152634 | JGI IMG/M metagenome (GOLD analysis project Ga0206863, IMG submission 152634) | Enriched cells from forest soil in Barre Woods Harvard Forest LTER site, Petersham, Massachusetts, United States -... | ecosystem: Environmental > Terrestrial > Soil > Temperate forest >...
ACCAAGGGAGTGAGCGATACGACACTTACCGGACGCCAGTGGGGTATCGGTCCACGCATCGGTCTGGCATTTTCTCCGAAACAGAATGACAACAAGGTCGTGATCCGTGCAGGCGCGGGCATCTATTATGATCGCGGCGAATTATTCAGCTATCTCTCGCCGGGGTATGCGGCGGGCGAAGTTACCGGCGGAGTTTTCGGTGTGACGCAGGCACCGCCATTTGTCAGTACCATCCAGTGCCCGGGCGCGCCCGCGTTTATCTCGCCTTGCTCCGGGGACATCTCCTTGTCGAACCCCTGGGGCACAACTCCAGGCACTCCTCCAACCGGCAATCCCGCTGACATTACCAACTACCTGCCGAATGCCGCAGCGATTGCCAATGGTGCTTCCCTCTTTGCCATCGGCACTTACAATCGAGCCAACAAGCTGCCTTATTCGATTAACTACACACTGGACTTCCAATGGCAGCCTCGGAATGACGTGGCTATCGACATTGGATATATTGGCAACCTCGGCCGCCATCAGGTCATTCCCGTTCCCTTCAACCAGGCGCAGATCGCCAGTCCCAGCAATGTGATCAATGGCCAGCAATACAGCTATGGGTACTCGGTGCAGACGACTGCTTGCGACTATTACTCCTGCGCGCCGGCAACACTGCCCAACGGACAACCGTTTTTGTCGACGTATGAGGGCGGCAACATTGATCTTCGCGTACCTTACATCGGATATTCGTCTGAGTCGGAGACCTATAAAGCTGCCGGCATCTCGGCCTATAACGCCTTGCAAACGCACGTGGAGAAGCGTTTGACCGGCGGTCTGCAGGTTGGTTTCTCTTACACCTATTCCCATGCGACGGATGAACAGAGCGCGCTCGGCCTGTTTTACAACGGCAACAATCCGCTGAATCTGCGTGACGGCTATGGCTCCGCGGACTTCGACCGCACGCACGTCATCAACTTCAACTACCTTTATCAGCTTCCAAAACTTTTTAAGGAAAATTCGTGGAAGAGCAAAGTGGCCAACGGCTGGGCGCTCCAGGGCATTACTGTGATTCAGAGCGGCCAGCCCTATAGCGTGATCGATTACTCGGGTGCGGTCGGCAGCATCTTTTACGGCACGTCCAATGGCATTACGAATCCTGTCGTGCCGTTGGCCCCAGGCTGCAATGCACACCGTGCTTACACGGGCACGTCGGGCGCATTCGGCACGCCAGCGCTTAACGCCGCCTGTTTTACTCTCCCGCTGCTACATGCGGGCGATCTTGGCGGCGCGGTTCCAGCTGGAGACGACTTCGAAACGAACTTCACGACGGGCCAGCGCAATATCTTCCGCCAGGCCTATCAGAGGCGTGCGGACATGTCCCTGGTTAAGTCCGTAAACATTACGGAGAAAATCTATGCGCGCTACACCTTCGACGTCTTCAACGTAACCAATACGAGCAGCTTCGATATTCCAGGCGACAATGTATCCCAGAATGCAGGCTTTAATGATTTTCCAGTATTGGGAACGCCAGCTGCTCCTTCGTCCGCTTCCTGCGCTGCCGGAAATGCACCCAGCGGAACGTTCTTCAACTGTCCGACTGGACTTGGCTTCACAAGCCGTACGATCAGCAGTCCGCGTCAGATTCAGATGTCACTGCAGGTGAGCTTCTGAGGCAATTACAAATCAGAAAGGGCAGCTCATATAGCTGCCCTTTTCTTTGCTTGAGACTTGTTCGCCTACTGACGCTTATTTTTGCCTTGGGCCACAACCACGACAGGCCGTCGCAATGGCACCATCGCAGAGCCCTGCTGCTGGAAACCCTGCTGCATGTGGCTGAGCATTTCGCTGCGAACGTAATCGACAAAGCCTTGCATCTGCCGGTTCATCTCTTCCATGCGCTCGCGCATCTGCAGAATGATGGCGATGCCGGCGATGTTTACACCCAGGTCGCGGGCGAGATTGAGGATGAACTCAAGCCGCTCAAGATCTTCGTCTGTGTAGAGACGGGTGTTGCCTTCTGTTCGCGACGGCTTCAACAGCCCTTCACGCTCGTAGAGTCGCAACGTCTGGGGATGGATGCCGTACATCTCGGCCACCGCCGAGATCATGTACGCGCCTTTCGATTTGCGTTTCGTTGGCATTGTTTTTAGTGCGCGAACAAACGCGCCGCTCCATTCTGCACCTGGACTGCGCCAAACCTGACGACTCTGGGCAGCACTCCGAGCAACTGTCCTCCAGCCATTCTGTATGGCACAAACGCTTTTATACAGTACCCATTTTGGTGCTCGATCTCGACCAGCAAGGCATCGGAAAAGCCTTCTTCAGAGGTCTTCGCCAAGGTGACATTCGCTGCCGTTGCTGCGGCGATGATCTCTTTGTGGCTGCTCCTCTCCGTGAGCTGGTCCAGCAATAGTTGGAGCAGCATGGCGGGATCGGGAGGCAAATCTTTTCGCGGAACCGTTTCGTTCACCAGCTCCCGCTGCTGGTTCAGCGAGAATCCAAACGGACCAAATTCCCCATACTTGCGCAGCATACGCTTCGCATAGTTCACCGCGGCATTCAAAAGCTCGTTCGCGTCATCACGACTTTGTTTTTCGCTGTCCACAACGATACCTAGACCTTGACCTTCGCCCACATTTCCTCGCGCGGATCGTCAGGGTTCAGCTTGGCAAGCTCGCGCAGAATCTCCTTGGAACGCTCGTCCTTGATTTGCGGAACCATGATTTCAATGGTCACAATCTCGTCGCCGCGCGCGCCCTCGCGCGTAGCCGACGGAACGCCGCGCTCGCGCATGCGGAGCTTCTGCCCGGACTGTGTCGCCGGAGGGATCTTCAGCTGCGCCCGGCCATCAATGGTAGGCACTTCAATCTTCGCTCCCAGCGCCGCTTCCGGAACCGTAACCGGGACGGTGATGTGGATGTCATCTCCCTGGCGCGTGAAGACAGGACTCGTACCGGTGCGGATGATCAGGAACAGATCGCCAGCGGCGCCTCCGTTCGTTCCGGCATTTCCCTTACCCGCCAGGCGGATGCGCTGCCCATCGCGCGTTCCCGGCTTGATGCGGAAGTCGATGTGTTCGGTGCGGGCGACCGTGCCCTCTCCATGACAGGTCGAGCAGGCATTCTGCGCTTTGCCGGAGCCGCCGCAGCGCGGGCACTGAATATTGAACTTCATCCGTCCGCCCATTTGCGTGACCTGGCCGGTGCCATTGCACTCCGGACAGGTGTGCGCTCCTCCGGTAGTCGCCTTGCCTTTGCAGGTGGGGCAAATCTCGCGGCGATGAATCTCCAGCCGCGTGGTGCCGCCGCGGATCGCGGTCCAGAAATCGACCGTCACCTGATATTCGAGATCAGTGCCGGCTTCGGGGCCCTCTTTCGGGCGTCCGCCCTGCGAAAACATTCCCGAGAAGATATCCCGGAAGCCGCCCCAGCCTGCCGATCCTGATTGCGCGCCGCCGCCGCCGGTCTGCGCGCCGGATGCTGCGAAGTCGTTGAAGTCGAATCCGCCGAAATCGAAGGGGACTTCCTGTGCGCCCCGTCCGCCGCCGTGACCATGCCCGGCGCGGGCGGCTGCTTCTGCCGCCGCTGGATCTATCTGGTCGGAGTAGAAGCCGAATTGGTCATAGATCTTGCGCTTCTTCTCGTCGCTCAGGATGTCGTTGGCTTCAGAGATCTCCTTGAACTTTTCTTCGGCCTTTTTGTCGCCCGGATTCACGTCCGGATGGTACTTGCGCGCCGCCTTGCGAAATGCTTTGCGGATCTCGTCCGATGTCGCCGTTTTTTTGACGCCTAATGTGGCGTAATAATCTTTGTTTTGTGTTGGAGGCATTGCCTTCTATTCGCCGTCCTCTGCAGTTAGGTTTTGGAGGGAACACGGCTTCATCCGTGCCCTAAAACATCGCAATATGAATGCGGATCGCCGCCACGGCTGTTGATATTACCCCAGTGGCTTGCCGCTCCTATCTTTCCTTATCGTACAGGGCTGAAGAAACCCTAGCCAATCTCACTCAAGATAGATGCGCGTGAACGACAGAAGAAGCAAATATAAGAGCTTCATCGATTAGCGGATAAACCACTGTAAATCTTATACTTAAATCGCAGAATCGTGGCGCGACGCGCCCTATTCCACAGGTTCAACCAAGTACTGCTCCAGTTTGCCGTCCGGCATTGTGTAGGTGGTCACATGTACCTGCTGCGGGGTGTTTTTGAACGCAACAGCAAAGACGTGGAAGGTCATGCCGCCACGCAGCTCTTCCGCCAACGGGTGGAAGGTGGTTGGGGCTCCGAGGGGTTTCAGGCTGGATGAGAAGTCGTCCAGCGCCTGCTGACTGAAGTAGGCATTGCAGTTGTCGGTGAATAAGGTTCGGTCGATCTGGCCTTGCTGCAGGCCTTTGAAGATTGTCAATGCCTGCGTTTCCGCCTGTGAGGACGATTGAGCGTCTATGCCAAGGACAATCGGCGTCAGCTGACGGCCAATGATACCGGCGGCTGGCGCGGCATCCTGATTCGTAAGAACAATGATGGCAGCCTTGTCGTTGGGAAAGACGATGTTCTCGGAGACGAAGCCGGAGACTTCGCCAGAGTGCTCAAGGGCTGGGTGGCCGGAGCGCGGCTTGGTAAAGACGCCCAGGCCATAACCGCTGTCAGTCCCGTCTTTCAGCTTTACCGAAGTAAACATCTGCTTATAGGACTCTGGTGTCAGCAGCGAGCGGTTCATGATACTGATGTCCCAGAGCGCAAGATCATGCGCGGGCATGGCCAGTTCGCCTGCAGCGAACATCCAGCCGGCACCTTCCTTCGGCGCGGGACGCAATGGGCCGAGCGCGTAACGAATATATCCGGCAGCGTCTGTATCGCCGAGGCGGGCAACGTCCGTGTTATAGACCGATTTCATGTCGAGCGAGGTGAAGACATTTTGCTGCAGAAAGTGCATCAGAGGCTGTCCGCTGAGCTTTTCGACAATCAGACCGGCAATAACGAAGTTGGTATTTGAATATTGCCACTTGGTGCCGGGATCGAAATCGAGCGGCTTCTTCGCCCAGGTGTCGAGAATGTGCTGCGATGTCGTCGCTTCGCGCATGGGCGGCATCAGGTAGTCTTGCGGCCAGTAGTCCTGATAGCCCGAGGTATGCGAGAGCAGCATGCGGATGGTGACTTCATCACCGCGGGTCAGGCCAGGAATGTATTTCGAGACAGGATCGTCGATCGAGAGCTTGCCCTGCTGCTCCAATAACAGGATCGAGGCCGCCGTGAACTGTTTCGAAATCGACCCGATGGAGTAGCGCATCTGCGGGGCAGCGGGGGTGGGCGGCTCAAGCCGGGCCTTGCCGTAGGCGTTCGTGTAAACGATCTGCCCCTTCTGCACGATGGCGATCGAGGCGGATGGAACCCCTGTATCAGCGAGGACCTTGGCAGTCACGGTGTCGATCTTGCCGCGCAGGTCGGCGGGGATGGTGTCGACTGGCTGTGTAAAGCTGCTGGCTTGCGCATTGGAGTATTGGCTAGAGCTAAAGGTAAGGCCTATAAACAACAAGGCAGCAAGGCGTGGCATATTAGCTTTCCTCAGTAAGACATGAAAAGTCAGCCTAGCAGGATGTGAACCTTGTGGCCATCATGAATCATCAGCGACTCACTTTTGAGACCTTATTTTCCTCGACCGCTAGCAACCCATCCCACGGTTGTTTTCCTCCAACGAAGGTTGATTCTCGCATCATGCTAATTTTTTCGGAAACGGGCATATTTAGTCCGGAGATAGTAAGCACAAATTGCGTTCCGTCTGCGTTAACCGCATAGTTGACGACTCCGGGCTGACCAAATATCTGTCTGGATAGTGTTCCACTATTTTGAACAAGCACGATCCTGTATGGAATAGCAGTTCCGTTGAGAGTGTAAGGAGAATTCTTAGGCATCTCAGCGGGCACGGCATCTTCCAGTTCAGTTGGGTTGAAGGGAAAATGTCCATGATCGCCTCCCCATTGGTTTAGTTTTTGGTCGATACGCCCTAGAACGTCTGCATTACTATCTCGTTCGGCTCCAGCAATAGGCAGTTCTTCCAAGCCCAGGAGATGACCATACCCTCCGCGAACACCTGGCATGGCCATACAGCTTACAGGTTCCAAAATGAGAAACCCAGCTAATAAAAACACGACAAATCTTGGCCAACGACGCGCAAGAAGGATCGTGCTTCCTATACACACAATCCATGTTGGCGCGTAAAGTGCGCTCATTACGGTGTAATGCGTCCACCATTTCGAAACTACGAAAAACCCTTGCGGGGGATGTTTCACCTGCCACCAATCACGCAGAATAGCTATCGTTACATCGAACTGAAAAAATGCAGTAACAAGGCAAATCGTGAAAAGTATCCAATAGGTGCTTGATAATTCTGGCTTTCTCACTTGTCATTTCTCCACAAAAGATACGAAAACCTATCCAGATCAGTTCAGCATGAGTTCAGATTTTGCAATTTGTTATGCTCAGTTTCAACTATCACGATTATGACTACACGACGCGATTTTCTTTCCCGCAGTGCCATGACAGCAGCAGGGTTCGGAGCAGTCGCGATGAGCCAGTCTGCTCCCGCGCAGGTTGCCGAGAGCGTAAAACAGATGCAGCCGCCGAAGAAGCCAGTCATCGTGACGCGAGATCCCGGCGATCGGACAATCGAAGAAACGTATCAGATGCTTCTCGATGGAACCGACACGCTGGAGGCTTGCTACCACATCTGCCAGGACCGCGAGAACGATCCCAACGATCACAGCGTAGGCTACGGCGGTCTTCCGAACGAAGAAGGCGTGGTCGAGCTGGACGCTTCCTGCATGCATGGCCCCACGAGAGCTGCCGGTTCGGTCGGCGCGGTACACAACATACGGAACATCTGCCTGGTCACGCGGGAAGTGATGAATCACTCCGGCCACGTCATGCTGGTGGGCGAGGGCGCGGAGCGATTTGCCGTGGCCCATGGCTTCAAGCGGGAAGACCTGCTGACCGACGATGCGCGTAAGATGTGGCTCCTCTGGAAAGAGAACCACTCGAACCAGGACTTCTGGGGCGCTCCGATGTCGAGCCCGGAGTGGAAAGACCCGAATGCGACTGTTCCCCCGAAGGCAATGCGCGGCGCGATTCCGCGCAATCCCGGTCCGGAGTGGGCAGATGAGATTCGCTCTCGCTCGCAGCGGTTGATGGGCATGGCCATGGATCTCGGCATTCCTGAAGAGAAGCGCTGGTACGCGATTCAGCAGGTGCTGTGGCCGACGACGGGCACTGTTCACGTATCGGCGGTGAACACGAAGGGCGAAATTTCCGGCGCAACATCCACTTCCGGGCAGGCGTGGAAGCTGCCCGGAAGGCTCGGCGATTCCCCGATCATTGGCGCCGGCTGTTATACCGATCAGGATGTGGGCTCGGCGGGCGCAACCGGCTCGGGCGAAGAAAACATCAAGGTCGCGGGCGCTCACACCATCGTCGATTGCATGCGCCAGGGCATGAGTCCCAAAGAAGCCGGGCTTGAAGCGCTGAGACGAATCGTTCGTAACTATAACGGTGACATGAATAAGGTCCGCTATCTCGACATGATCTATTACATCGTCCGCAAAGATGGCGCCTATGCAGGTTGCTCGCTCTGGAGCACAACATCGACCGGCAAACCAAAGGTCTTTGCCGTGCACGACGGCGAGAAGCGCGTCGAGCATTGCGCTTATCTGCTGGAAGGCACGTCGACGAACTGGCCTCCGTTTTGAAGAACGTGTTTTGATTCGGCCAGCGCCCGACGAGCTCAGCCTACAGGTCAATTCTCAGCCACGATATGTGCGCCCTTTAGGGCACGCCTTTCCGCATCAATGCCACAGGCAAGATGAGATGGAACGGGATTGCCTTTTTTCGTTCTTGCTGATAAACCGTTTGACTTGAGGATAGACGAGGTCCCAGGATGCAACTTAGTTTTCACCGATGCATTTCCTGCCTGTGCAGCGTCACGCTGTTTTTACTCACTACAGCGAGTGCGCAAACGGCTACAACATCTCTTGGCATCTTTCAGGATCATGGAGATGTTGGGACGGTTCTGCACCCTGGATCCGTTGAGTATGATCCTGCCCGACAGAGCTACACCATCAGTGGCAGTGGAGAGAATATGTGGTTTGGGCAGGATGACTTCCACTACCTTTGGAAAAAAGTCTCCGGAGATGTATCCCTTACGGCCGATATTTCTTTCATTGGCACGACTGAAAACAATCATCGCAAGGCCGTCCTGATGATCCGTCAGGGCCTCGATGGAAACGCGAAATCGGTAGACGTGGCGCGGCATGGAGAGGGTCTTACCTCTCTCCAGTACAGGGATGTCGCTGGAGCCGATACCCAAGAAGTTCAGTCCAACGTAACTGCGCCGACGACGATACGGATCGAAAAACGTGGCGACTATTTCTACGCATTCGTCTCCGGAAAAGATGGGAAACTTCAACCCGCCGGAACTGCCACCAAATTGCAGCTGACCGAACCGTTCTATGTCGGCATAGGCGTCTGTTCGCACGACAAAAACGTTACGGAGAAGGCAATCTTCTCAAATGTAAGGTTGGTATCGCTCCCAACCGCAACCGGAAAGCCGATTTTATATAGCTCGCTTGAGACCATCACGATCGCTTCCAGCGATCGTCGTGTGGCTTACGTAGCCCCCATTCACTTTGAGGCGCCGAACTGGTCTCGCGACGGATCATTTTTTCTCTTTAACAGTGAAGGCAGAATCCAGCGTTTGGCTTTGAACGAAACCGAACCGACGCCAGTTGCAACCGATCCTCAAAACCGCTGCAATAACGATCATGGAATCTCACCGGATGGTCATTCCATCGCCATCAGCTGTCAATCGAGCAGCGATCCGAAGTCGTCGATCTTCACCGTACCGATTACTGGTGGAACACCACAGCAGATCACGAAGAATTCGCCATCGTATTGGCATGGGTGGTCGCCGGATGGGAAGACACTCGCCTTCACCGGTGAACGGAATGGAAATTTTGATATCTACACGATTCCGGTAGCGGGCGGTGAAGAGACAAGGCTGACAAAAGCCGAGGGCTTGGATGATGGCCCTGAATATTCGCCGGATGGAGACTACATTTATTTCAATTCAGAACGCACGGGTCTGATGCAGATATGGCGCATGAAGAGTGACGGAAGCGAGCAGGAACAGGTGTTATCCGACGACACGAATGACTGGTTCCATCATATTTCTCCAGATGGTAAATGGATGGTGTTCCTCTCGTACGAGAAGGGTGTGACCGGTCATCCGGCTGAAAAAGATGTGATGCTGCAGCTGATGTCCATGCAGGATAAAAAAGTTCGCGTGCTTGCGAAGCTGTTTGGCGGGCAGGGCACGATCAACGTGCCTTCCTGGTCGCCCGACAGTTTAAAGCTGGCATTCGTGAGCTATGAACTCTTGCCGGAAGAAAGTGCGGAGCCAAAATAATCGTTGATTCCGTTACCAATCCGTTTTTGAGCAGCCCTACTTTCATTCGCTCACCAAAGGATAGGCAATGCAGCGCAGAATGTTTCTGACGAGTCTCGCAACCAGCGTCGCAGCCGCAACGGCTGGGAATTTTGCGCGGGCACAATCAGCGTCGACGAATCAGCCTTCCGCGAGCGCGGAGCACGAGCAGCAATCAGCAGAGCCAAAGCCCGACATGATCGACTATCTTCCAGCGAGTAAGTCCGCCTACCAGCACTTCGCCACTGAGACAGAAACCATGCTTCACCAGGATGTGCTCAGCGTCTGGTATCCGCGCTCGATCGACAATGTTCACGGCGGGTTTAATGCCGATTTTGCGCGCGACTGGAGCCCACTTCCCAGTCAAGGGAAGTTCTCTGTCTTTCAGGGTCGCATGACCTGGGTTGCCGCGCAGGTTACCCTTCGTCGTCCGGCACTGCGTGAGCAGTATCTCCCTTACGTTCGCCACGGTGCTGATTACCTCGCGAACGTGATGTGGGACAAGCAGGATGGCGGCTTCTACTGGGGTCTCGCCGACGATGGTTCCATCTCTCCGGTATTCACCGATCACAAGCACCTCTATGGCATCAGCTTTTGCCTTTACGGGCTAGCCGCTGCTTATCAGGCCACGCACGATGCCCGCGATCTGGAGCTCGCGCAACGCGCTTTCCATTGGACCGACGAGCACGCGCACGATGCCAGGAATGGCGGCTACTTTGAGTGGCTCAAGCGCGACGGCACACCTCTGCAAGCCGAGCCTTACGCCGCTACCGTTGCCAGTGTTCCGCCAGGGGGCTTTCCTGTCGGCTACAAATCGATGAACACTCACATTCATCTGCTCGAGTCCTTCACCGAGCTGCTCCGTGTCTGGCCGGATCCAACGCTTCGGGGGCGCGCTGCTGAGCTCCAGCATCTTGTGCGCGATGTCATCACGGTTGAACCCGGCGCCATGAACCTTTATTTCACCAATGCGTGGCAGGCAGTGCCGGAACACGACTCCTACGGTCACGATGTCGAGGCCACATGCCTCATCGATGAAGCCGGCGAAGTACTCGCCCAGGCAGGCGCTGCACCATCCACCTCAGAACGCGAACGCACCGAGAAAGTCGGACGCATGCTGGTAGACCACGCGCTCGCTTACGGATGGGACAGCGTTCACGGCGGCCTCTATCATTCCGGTTTCTTCACGGGTAAGCCTGACGATCTGCTGAAGGAGTGGTGGGTACAGATGGAGTCACTGAATACGCTGCTTCTTTTGCATGAGCGCTACGGGCGCACGACTGATGTTTACTGGAAGGCCTTCCAGCTCCAGTGGCATTGGATTCAGCAGTACCAACTCGACCATGAATTCCGTGGCGAATATGAGCTCATCAAACCTGACGGAACCCCTGTCTCAACCACAAAAGGAAAGATGTGGAAGGCTGCCTATCACGAATCGCGGGCGCTCATGAATGTCAACGAGCGCCTTCAACGGCTCGCCGCTGCGGCAGAATGAGAAGCGTGCGCCTCAGTCTGCGTGCGCTTTTTTCTTTTCCAGGATCGTATTGAACTCGGCGCGGGGCATCTTCAGCTTCTCAGGATGAGCGTCGATCCACTTTGCCAGCGCGTCATATTTTTGCGGTGTCCATCCTCCTTCAAACTCGCCGCCGTTCTTGCCGGACTTATTTAGTTCGAAGTTGAAGGCGTCTTCCAGGTTGGTGAATTCGGCGGAGCTGATTGCGTCTTCCGCCAGAATAGCGGGAATGAAGATCACGCCATCGGTCTTTGCCAGCACGAGGTCACCGGGCAGGACAACGGCGCGCCCGATACGGACTGGAGCATTAATGGCCGTGAGCGTCATATCCTCCCATGCCGAAGGATCATAGCCGCGATAGAAGCCGTTCAGGTTGGGGATCTCGCGGTTCTCCTCCTGATCGCGGATACCCGCATCGAAAATGAATCCGGAATGGGTGTGAGCCGCGATACCACTTCCGAGGTTCGAGCCGATCAGCGTACCTTCTATGATCTTCCCAAAACCATCGGCAACGTAAACATCCCCCTCCTTCAGCTCATTGATGGGCCAGCTATTGTTATCGCTAACGCGACCTTCGGCTTTGCCCTCGGCAGCGATTGCCCGTGCCATATCCGGTCGCTTTGGCATGTACTGCGCGGTCAGTGCCCGGCCAGCAAAAGGCTTGTCGATATGCAGCGCCTGCCAACCACCCTCAAACTGGCACTTGTAGCCCTTTCCGCGCAGATAATCCCACACATCTTCGATCGAGACATCCAGGGCACGCGTGAGCAGGTCGTCTGGAACCTTCGGGCGGCCATCGGGAAAGCGTTCACCCTTCCAGTCCGAGGTGTAAAACATCATCTGCTCTTTCGTCATCTTCACCTGAGAAAACGCAGGCACAGCAACCAATGCGCAGACGAGCAGCACAGCCGATAGCAATCTCTTCATGAAATCTCCTTCAAGCGTTAAAAAATCTGAATGATCTTCAGCCGCACTCTAGCTGAAGGTAGCGTCGTCCCAGGACTGTTTCTCGTCCCACATGGGCGTAGGTTCAAAATATCCTGTGCCGGGCTTCAGGTGGCGCTTCACCTCATCGTCATTCAGCGTAATTCCCAACCCTGGCGTATCAGGAACCTTGATGTAGCCTTTGTCGATGATCGGCTTGTCGATGCCGGTGACCAGATCCTGCCAGAACGGCACGTCGAGCGAATGATTTTCGAGCGCGAGAAAATTGCGCGTCGCGGCTGCGCAATGCACAGCCGCCATGCAGCCGACAGGAGTGCCCGCAAAATGCATGGCCATGGGCACGCCATAGCGAAAGGCCATGTCGCCTATTTTGTGCGTGCGCAGAATGCCGCCTGAGGTGGCGAGGTCGGGATGAATTTTATCTACTGCGTGGTTCTTGCACAGCGTCTCGAAGTCGGTGAACTCATAGATGTCTTCGCCGGTAAGCGTCGGCGTCGGGCTGGCGTCTGTGATCTGCTTCCAGAGGTCGGTGTAATACCAGGGGATCAGGTCTTCCATCCATTCCAGATTGAACTTCTCATAGGCTTTGCCCAGGCGAATGGCGGATTTCACGCCAACATGGCCGAGGTGATCCATCGACAACGGCATGTCATAGCCGATAGCATCACGCACGGCAGAGACATACTCGCAAAGCCGGTCGATGCCTTTATCGGTGACCTCCGTTGCAATAAATGGATGCGGTTGATCACGCAATTCCCACTGGCTGAGACCGGAAGGCTGCATCACAGTATTCGGAATGCCCTCGAGCGTGTCGATGCCGAGATCCATCTTCATCCAGGTAAGCCCCATCGCCTTGCGCTCTTTTGCGCGGCGTCCATATTCCTGCGGGTCTTTGGATTCGGTGGTGTCAGCGTAGATGCGGATTGTATCGCGCCACTTGCCGCCCAGCATCTGGTAGACCGGGCAGTTATAGACCTTGCCTGCGATATCCCAAAGCGCCATTTCTACAGCGCTGACGCCGCCTCCCTGGCGCGAGACGCTGCCGAACTGCGCGATCTTTTCAAAAAGATAATCAACTTTCAGCGGATTCTCGCCAAGGATACGACTCTTCAAAACCATCGCGTACTGAGGGCCCGCGATATCGCGTACTTCACCCAAACCGTACACGCCCTGATTAGTATCGATGCGAATAATGACGCATGGGCTCGGACCTGGTTTGACGACCACGGCATAACGCATGTCGGTGATTTTTAACGTTGAAGGACTGGAGTTCAGATTGACGTTTTGGATCGCGGGTTCTGCTGCAGCCTTCTCGAACGATTGGCCTGCAAGGCCTCCCGCCAGCAATGCGACAGAAGACTTGAGAACGTTCCGGCGACTGGAGTGGTTACCAAACTTCGAGCGATTGTCATCGGACATCTTTCACTTCCCCCTTAGTGACTCAACGTCTCCTGTCTCTACACCTGGATGCACCATTTACTGACGGATGAGAGCAGCAAAATTCATATTCGATCTGCCGCATCATCATACTTGATGCCTTTCCATGATGAGAATTCTCTAAGGTTTCCGCGCGGATGTTGTTCCGTATACGGTCACCCGCTTGCTGGAAGAAGGTTAGGCATTCATCGCAAATGCCGGGCCTAGGGAAAAATGGAGAAACGATGTCTCAAGTGATCGAGTACGCGAGCCGAAATGCCGGAACGGATGTTTTGCAGAAAACAAATGAGACGCTCGATCCGATGGATTGGAAAAAAAATTGCGTCCAGGCACATCGCATGCTGGACGATATGCTCAACTACACCGAGAACATTCGAGAGCGTCCCGTCTGGCAACCGATGTCGAGCGACGTGCGGGCACGGTTTCGCAGTGCGGTTCCCCGACTTCCGTCCGATCTCGCGTCAGTCCACGAAGAATTCATGCAGAATATTCTGCCCTTTGCCGCGGGAAATGTTCATCCGGGATTTATGGGATGGGTACACGGTGGCGGCACGCCAGTCGGCATGCTGGCGGAGATGCTTGCAGCAGGCCTGAATGCGAACCTCGGTGGACGCGATCATGCTCCGATTGAGGTTGAGCGTGAAGTCGTCCAGTGGACACGCGAGATCTTCGGCTTTCCAGCAAGCGCGACGGGATTGTTTGTTACTGGAACGTCGATGGCCAACCTGATTGCCGTGGTCATTGCGCGGGACACGGCGCTCGGATTTGACGTGCGTCGTCGCGGTATCGCCGCCAAGGGACTGACTGCGTATGCCTCGACGGCTGTTCACGGATGTATCGGCAAGGCCATGGACATTTCCGGCATCGGTAGGAATGCGCTGCGGCTCATCGCAACGGACCATCGTCACCGGATCGATCTTGCGGCGCTCGAAAAGGCAATCAAGAAAGATCGTGACGCGGACTTCACGCCATTTCTCGTGGTGGGAAGCGCTGGAACGGTAGACACCGGAGCCATTGACGATCTTGCCGGCATCTCCGAACTTTGCCAGCGCGAAAAACTCTGGTTTCACGTGGATGGAGCGTATGGCGCGCTGGCGATGCTCGCTCCAGCGCTTGCGTCGCGGCTCAACGGCATCGAGCGCGCCGATTCGCTGGCATTCGATTTTCATAAATGGGGACAGGTGCCTTACGATGCCGGCTACATTCTCGTGCGCGATGGAGAGCCGCACAGGAACGCCTTCGCCTCGCCGGGCGCTTATCTCCAGCGGACACAGCGAGGGCTGGCCGCCGGCTCAACGTGGCCTTGCGATCTTGGGCCGGACCTCTCGCGCGGCTTTCGTGCATTGAAGACATGGATGACGCTGAAAGTTTACGGCACAGATGCGCTGGGTGTGGTCATCTCCCGCACCTGCGAATTGGCGCGTTATCTCGAGAGCCGGATTCTCGAGACGGCGGAACTCGAACTGATGGCTCCTGTGGAACTGAATATCGTCTGTTTTCCACTATCGCTCCGAAGATTCTGATCCAATCAACGAACAGATCGTCATCGATCTGCAGGAATCGGGCATCGTCGCACCGTCCACAACCCGAATCGGCGGCCAATTGGCAATACGAGCGGCGATCGTCAACCACCGTACGGGTCGTTCAGAAATAGACGCCTTGATCGACAGCACGCTGGCGCTCGGTCGTGCTTCGCAGGAAAGGTCTACATCGCGCAGAGTTGCACAGACGGCCCCGCAGCTTCCTACGCACGCCGCTTTGCAAGCGCAATTGCAGACGATCGAGGAGCGATTGACATCTCAACCTAATTCGGTCGCTTTGCTTTTTCAGCGGGGAAGTATCCTGGAGCATTTGGGACGAAGCCTTGAAGCCAGAAGCTCGTGGCTCGACTTGCTGCAGCTTGAGCCCGGTCATGTGGGAGCGCTGAACAGTCTCGGCAATCTCCAGTTTGCCGCCGGAGAAAACACAGAAGCGCAGAAGATTTACAAGGAAGCGATTGCGGGCCAGCCGGACGATCCCATGAGCCGGGTGAATTTCGCCAATCTTCTGATCAAGATAAAAGAACCGGAGAAGGCTCGCGAGCACCTGGAACATGCGCTGAAGATCGATCCAAATTATCGACCGGCGCACGCAGGTTTGTCGTTTGTGCTGGCAGATTTGGAAAACGCAGAAAAGGCAGCATGGCATCGACGCACTGCCTTTCAGGGCCGGTGCGTGATTCCTGCGGCCTATCGAGGCAAAGAGCCGCCGGTGACGGTGCTGGAGCTCATTTCGACCTCTGGCGGCAATCTGCGAACAGAACCTTTCCTGACCGATCGCATCTTCAAAAAATATCTTGTCGCGACGGAGTTCTACGATCCCTCTACCACACCATTGCCGCCTCATCAGCTCATCGTCAATGCAATTGGCGACGCCGATGTAGCGACCAGCGCGCTAACTGGCGCGCAGTCCGTGCTCACCCACACAACGGCTCCGGTCATCAACTCCCCCGCGGCTGTGCTAACGACAGGCCGTTGCGACATTGCGCGGCGTCTCGCGGGCATATCTGGAGTCGTCACTCCAAAGATCATTTCTTTGTCACGGGAGTCGCTGGCCTCATCCGATGCTGAGACGACGCTGAACCGACATGGCTTTGCGTTTCCCCTTTTGCTGAGAACACCCGGCTTTCATGGAGGAGATCATTTTCTGCGCGTGGAAACTTCCGATGAACTTCCAGCCGCATTAGCACAGCTCCCCGGCCGTGATTTAACCGTCATCCAGTATCTTGATGCACGGGGGTCTGATGGAAAAACGCGCAAATACCGGGTCATGATGATCGATGGTCAGCTCTACCCGCTGCATGCCGCAATCTCAAGCCATTGGAAAATCCATTATTTCAGCGCTGAGATGACGGACTATCCGGAGCATCGCGCCGAAGATGCTGCATTCCTCGCAAACATGAGCAGTGTGCTCGGACCTCGCGCCATGAAGGCGCTCAAAGAGATTCAGGCTACGCTTGGCCTGGACTATGGAGGAATTGATTTTGGTTTAAATGAGAAGGGCGAGGTTCTGGTCTTCGAGGCAAATGCGACGATGGCATTCTTCCCTCCCGGCGAAGACGAGCGGTGGAACTATCGCCGGCCTGCAGTCGAGAACATCTGCAGAGCCGTACGGACAATGCTGTTCGACAGGGCTGCGGTTGAAGCTATATAGGAACAGGCGCTTAATATGCCAGCGCCACTCCGTCCGCCCGCATTTCTGTCGCCGCCGCATACACGCGATCCGCGCCGTTCATACGATGCTCAATGCACTCGTAGCGTCCAAAGCCGCCATCTGACGCGCCCATCGGCCATCCGAGATCGATCAGCGCCTGTCGCGTTGTTTGCGGGACGCCTGCTTCCAGACGAAGCACTCCCGTCGGCCCTAAGCCCGGCGCATCTTCTCCCATACTCTGCGACGATCCTTCGTGGTGCCATCGAGGACTGTCGCCAGCAGCTTGTATATCCAATCCATAATCAACCCGATTGATGATGATCTGCGCCTGCCCTTGCGGCTGCATATCGCCGCCCATCACACCGAAGGAGATCCACGGCTTGCCATCTTTCGTCGCGAATCCAGGAATGATGGTTTGAAAGGGGCGCTTGCCGGGTTGATAAAGATTCGGATGGCCGTCCTTCAGCGAAAATAATTCGCCACGATCCTGAAACATGAAGCCAAGCCCGTCAGCAACCAGACCGGAGCCCATGCCACGGAAGTTCGACTGGATCATCGATATCATCATCCCGTCGGCGTCCGACACGGTGAAATAGGTTGTATCACCGTGGCTCGGAGCCTGACCGGGATAGATGGGCGTCAAAATCCGATCTTGCTGGATCAATTTTGCGCGTTCGGCAGCATAGCTTTTCGAGTTCAGCCACTCGATTGGAACCTTGGCAAAGTGCGGGTCGGCATAGTAGCGGGCGCGATCTTCGTAAGCCAGGCGCTTGGCTTCGACCTGCGCGTGAATTGAGGCTGAAGACTGAAAGCCCATCTCACGCAGATCGAAGTTCTCCAGAATATTCAGGATCTGCAGCGTCGCCAGTCCTTGTGTGTTTGCGGCCATTCCATAAACATCGACACCGCGATAGGAAGTGACCAGCGGCTCGTTCCACTCGGCATGCTGGCTGCGCAGGTCCTCGTAGGAGAGCCATCCGCCGATCCGCTTGAAGTAGGCGTCGAGGGTGTGGGCAATCGGACCATCGTAGAAAGCATCGCGCCCGCCCTCAGCGATCATGCGATACGTGTGGGCCAGGTCTGGATTGCGGAAGACATCGCCTTCATTCGGTGCGTGACCAGATGGCGCATAGGTGTGCACTGCATTGACCGTTTCCTCGACACCCGAGCCAGGGCGCGTGAAGATCGCAAGGTTGCGCTTGATGTAGAAGCCGATGATTTGCGGCACGGGTACACCCGTCTCACAGAGATGGATCGCGGGCTGAAAGATTTCAGACCACTTCAACCTGCCGTAGCGCTGATGGAGTGTCCACCAGGCATCGAGCGCACCCGGCGTTGAAACAGAGATCGCGCCCAGTTTGGGAATCACGCCATTTTGCGAACGAGCACGGACGGTTTCAAGGGTCAGCGATTTAGGCGAGCGCCCTGAACCCGCCAGGCCCACTACCTTGCTCACCTTCGGGTCCCAGATCATGGCATAACAATCCCCGCCAAGGCCCGAACTGACCGGTTCCAGAAATCCGAGGCAGGCATTGGCTGCGATCGCCGCATCCACCGCCGAGCCGCCCCGTTTCAGCGTCTCGATAGCGGTGAGAGTAGCGAGCGGGTGCGCTGTTCCCGCCGCACCCGAGCAACCCATCGCCGAGGACCGGGTAGCGAAGCTTGCGCCAGAGGGCCGGTCGCCCGCATGCACATCAGGTCGCTCAAACCGTTCGGCGCCTGCAGGTTGAAATTTCGGGAGCGCTGGGGCTGAAGCGCTGCCCTGCACCGGAACGCTGTTTTGTTCGGAAGCCTCAGCGTCGCGTGGAAGAAGAACAGAGCCCGCGGCAGCAAGCGGAAGAGTAGCAATAAAGGAGCGGCGGCGCATATGGAGATTATTGGTTTCCCTGTGTATGCAGAGACTGTGAGAGGCTGATCAGGTTAGTGGGCCGGACACGAATAATGCCGCCCCGCGGACTGTCAATATCTGCGATAAGCAGGAAGGAGATCGACACAATCAGGGGTAGCACGAGGAGCAACACGGAACCCGCTTTGGCGCGGCGTACACCATAGCCAATCATGACGTTGGAACAAATAGCGATGATTCCCATCAGACCCCATGCAGCGATTGGGATACGGTTCCACCACGCGGCCTGTGTGTATCCTTGCGAATTCAGAACATCGTTCATGCCCGAAACGGCGAGAGCTGCCACCGGGTTTGGCTGCGCCGTAGCTGGAATTCGAACAGAGGACCAAAGCGTTGACTGCAACTGCGCCGTATCGGCATTGATCGGATTAAGCTGGCTCCTAAAACGGACTTGATAAAACCGGATACGTTGATTGAGATAGCTGACCAGCAAGGTTTGCAGTTTCTCCGCATCTGCAGCAGGGAGCAGTTGTACCCGGAGGTACTCCGTGCCAATCGCATTCGCCTCTTCTTCTTCGTAGTTCTTGCGCTGATCGTACCGGCTGATCGCCATGGAAAAGCTGAATCCGATGATGAGACCGAGCAGCGTGAGAGTCGCGGCAAGGATGACCCCGAAATCCTCCCGTTCCTGCTCGTCTAAGCTTCCCCGCTTCTCGTGAAAGAAAACACCAGTGCGCGCCGAGAGCCACAAGACTAAAAAAGACACCACAAAGACGAGAAGTGGAAAGTTCATCAGATTTGGCATATTCCAGGGTGTGTCACAGGGGTTTGTAATCCCGTGCAGATGAGTGTACTGCTTCTTACGAAAGAAGCAATAACAGCACCCGTCACCCAGACGCAGCAATCCCAGCCTCAGAAAAATACATGCGCACCGGGAGAACGACGTCGTTCTCCCGGTGTACGTAGTTATTTCTCAGCGGGCTTTTCGTGGTGGCCGCCGAATTGAAAACGCATGGCCGACAAAAGCTTGTTCGCGAATTCGCCTTCGCCACGCGAGCTGAATCTCTCATATAGAGACGCAGTCAGTACGGGCGCCGGAACAGCTTCGTCGATCGCAGCCTTGATCGTCCACCGTCCTTCGCCAGAATCAGAAACCCGGCCTGCAAAGCCGGAGAGGCTTGGATCTTCGACCAGGGACGCTGCCGTCAGATCCAATAGCCATGAAGCTATCACGCTTCCGCGCCGCCAGACCTCCGATACATCCGCCAGATTGATGTCGTATTGGTAGTGCGAGGGATCGCGGAGCGGCGTGGTTTCTGCATCGATCTCATGCTGCTTCTTGCCGACGTTTGCGGCGCGCAAAATTGCCAGGCCTTCTGCATAGGCTGCCATCAGCCCATATTCGATGCCGTTGTGAACCATCTTCACGAAGTGACCGGCACCATTCGGTCCGCAGTGCAGATAGCCTTGCTCCGCAGTTCCGCCAACTTTCTCTCGCCCCGGTGTCCGTGAAATGTCGCCGATTCCGGGAGCCAATGACTGGAAGATCGGGTCGAGCGATTTCACCACATCAGGCTCGCCGCCGATCATCATGCAGTAACCGCGGTCCAGACCCCACACGCCGCCGCTGGTGCCCACATCCACATAGTGGATCTTTTTCTCAGCAAGCTCCTTTGCCCGCCTGATGTCGTCAATGTAGTAGGAATTGCCGCCGTCGATGAGGATGTCGTCCGGTTCAAGATGCGGCAGGATTTGTTGAATCGTCTCGTCCACGACCGCGGCAGGAACCATCAGCCAGAGCGCACGCGGTTTCTGAAGCTTGCTGACCAATTCCGGTAAAGAAGCCGCTCCAACGGCCTTCTCCTTGACCAGCCCCTGCACGGCTGCCGGCGAAACATCGAACGCCACGCACTCATGTCCATGCCTGATGAGACGCAACACCATGTTCGCGCCCATCCTTCCCAAACCTACCATTCCAAGCTGCATATGCACCTCTCTAAATTTTTTGCGAATCGACTCGACAGGCTTCACAAGCAGACTAGCACCAATGACGTAACCAGTCTTTTGCAGGCCGTAAATTCTGAACTGTTGTCCATATTCAGCACCATGTGCCGAACAAAGTTAGATGTCCTGTCGCGCTTTTCGAGTGCATGTTTTTCATGGATTAACTACAAAGCAAGAGGCGTGCAGATAAAATCTGCACGCCTCTTGCGCATTCCACCAGCTGCGTTTTAGCTTGCTGTCAACTCAGCGGCTACCTTTTCGGTTACAAAGGCTTCGATGGTGTCGCCGACCTTAATGTCGCTATAGTTCGACAGTCCCACGCCGCACTCCATGCCGTTGGTGACTTCCCTGGCATCGTCTTTGAAGCGCTTGAGCGAGGTAAGCTTGCCCTTATAGACCTGTGTTCCGTCGCGCATGAGGCGAATTTCCGCATCACGCCGCAATACGCCATCGGTTACGCGGCAGCCGGCGATAGTGCCCACCTTCGGAATCTTGAAGACGTTGAGCACTTCGGCGCGGCCGAGGTAATTTTCCTTGAAGACCGGCTCGAGAAGACCAAGCATGGCCTTGCGAATCTCGTCCTGCAATTCATAGATAATCGAGTGCAGACGAATTTCGACGCCTTCCTGCTCCGCCAGATCGGCCACCTTGCGCTCCGGACGCACGTTGAAGCCGATGACAATGGCGTTCGAAGCCGAGGCCAGCAGCACATCGCTTTCCGTGATGGCGCCGACGCCGGAGTGGATGACCTTGATGCGCACCTTCTCGGTCGACATCTTTTGTAGCGAATCGGCCAGCACTTCGACCGAGCCGGTAACATCGCCCTTGAGGATGAGCGGCAGTTCCTTCATGCCAGCCTGCTTGATCTGCTCGGCAAGCCCTTCCAGCGATACGCGTGAGGACTTCGCCAGCTGCGCCTCGCGCTCCTTCATCCTGCGGTACTGCGCAATGCCCTTCGCCTTGTCGCGGTCAGCGGTGACAAGGAAGGTATCGCCCGCATCCGGCATGCTTTCAAGACCGAGAATTTCGACCGGCGTCGATGGCCCGGCTTCTTCAATGGCGCGCCCACGATCATCGAACATCGCGCGAATCTTGCCGAAGGTGTTACCAACGATAAAGCTATCCTGATTGCGGAGTGTTCCGTTCTGCACGAGGATCGAGGCCACAGCACCGCGTCCACGATCGAGCTTCGCTTCGATGACCGTGCCGACAGCCGAGCGTCCCGGCGTTGCCTTCAGGTTGCCGAGGTCGGCTACGAGGCAGATCATTTCGAGCAGCAGGTCGAGGTTCTGACGCTTCTTCGCCGAAACATCGACGAATACCGTCGAACCGCCCCAGTCTTCTGGAACTAGCCCGCGATCACCCAACTGCTTCTTCACGCGGTCAGGCTGCGCATCCGGCTTGTCGATCTTGTTGACTGCAACGATGATCGGCACATTGGCTGCCTTGGCGTGGTCGATCGCTTCAAGCGTCTGCGGCATCACTCCGTCATCCGCTGCGACGACAATCACGACAATGTCCGTGACCTTGGCACCGCGCGCACGCATGCGGGTAAAGGCTTCGTGACCCGGTGTGTCGAGGAAGACGATCTCGCGGCCGAATGCCGGTGAATCCTGCTTGCCAATGCGCACTTTGTAGGCACCGATGTGCTGCGTAATACCACCCGCTTCACCACCGGCAACGTCTGTTTCGCGGATCGCGTCAAGCAGCGAGGTCTTACCGTGATCGACGTGACCCATCACCGTGACAACCGGCGGACGCGGCACTTCCAGCTCGTCTGGGTTCTCCTGCAGGAGCATGCTCTCGATGGCTTCATTCGCCATCTGGTCTTCAAAGGTGATGAACTGCGTGTCCGCGCCAAACTGGTGCGACACATCTTTCACCAGCTCCGCGTCGAGCGACTGGTTGACGGTGACAAAGACACCGCGCATGAGCAGCGTTGCGATCAGATCCTTGCCGCGTACGCCTAACTTTTCCGCCAGATCCTTGACGCTGATGCCTTCCGTCACGGTAATGGTGCGGGTAATCGGCATTGGCTCCGATGGAACCTGCGCGCCACCGAAACGGGATGGCGGCGCAAAGCCCTTCATCGGGCCTTCTTTACTCTTTTCGTAGGTCTGACGGCCACGACGAGCCGGGCCGCCTGGACGCTGCGGACGCGGAGCCTCACCCGGAGGTGGAACGAGCCCAGGAGCGCCGCCCATACCGGGGCGCTGGCCGAAGCCAGGACGAGCGCCAAAGCCTGGCCGCTGGCCAAAGCCGGGGCGGGCACCCGTCGGCGGACCGCCGGGCTGGTTGCGTGTCGGATGCATCGGACGGCGTCCACCGGGGAATTGTCCCGGAGGACCGCCTTGCGGGCGCTGGCCTGGGCCTGGAGGTCCGCCTGGGCGGCGATCAAAAATGGGACGGCCACGTTGCAAACCGCCTTGCGTCTGTCCTGTAGGAGCGGCCGGCGGCGGTGTTGGGGGCGGTGGCGGCGCCGTATAGACAGGACGCGGTCCGGTCTGCGGCATGATCACGCGACGGACAGGTGCAGCGGGCGCAGCCGGAGGCGCTGGAGCGGCCGGTGCAGCGGCAACCGGTGCTGCAGGCACAGCAACTTCGGGCGCTTGCGCTGCGGCGGGAACCGGAGCTTCGCTTGGTGCTGGCGTGCCGGCTGCAGGAGCTGCTGTCGGGGGTACCGGGTGAGCGGCAACCGGAGCTGCCGGAACAGCAGTAGCGCTGACCGGAGCAGGAGGCGGAGTTGCGGGCCTTACCACAACGGGCGCTGTTGGCACCGCTGCTGCAATCGCCGGCCTGGCTTCCCCATGCCTCGCTTCTCCAGCAGGGGTAACCGGAGGCCTCGCGACAACCGGACCTGCCGGTGGCTTGGCGGCAATCGCTGGAGACGGTGGCGGCTGCACAATCGCCGGAGCCTGCCGGGGCAGCGGCACAATTCTGCGAGGCGCCGGTCTGGCTGCGTCCGTGGAAGCTGCCTGAGGCACCGGGGGAATGGGTGGCTTCGGCGGTGTTGGCGCGATGACTGGAGGAGCGGCAAGGGCTGGCCTTGCTACAGTTGGCAGAGGTGTGGGCCTGCTGGCTGCGAGCGCCTCTTCTTCCTTGCGCTGCTGAATGGCCTTCAGCACGTCGCCAGGCTTTGAGACACGCGACCAGTCAATCTTCGGCTTCGCCTCGGATTCGGCGCGGGAGCCACTCTGCGCATTGCCTGCCTTGCCGCCACGGTTGAAATGTACGCGCACACGCTCGGCTTCGTCCCCCTCCAGCGAACTGGAGTGCGTCTTCTTCTCGGTCACGCCAACATCGGTCAGTACGTCCAGAATTGCCCTGCTCTTCACTTCGAGCTCGCGCGCTAAATCGTTGATTCGAACTTTGCTCATCCGCCTCTTTTGCTTATCACATCCCAAGCGCTCAGCTGTTCATAGCAACCTCATGCCTATGGGAGTCGATCCTGTTTGTATTATCCCCTGAAATGGGGGGCTTTGCGCCAACCATCTCAGACCTATCTAGATGCAGACAGCGCATATTAAGCGCCGCCCTCTTCAACTTTTTCACGATCGACGGCCTCATCCTTCGGCTCGTCCGTGTTGCCTTCCAAAAC
>Ga0206863_1148_pt1 | contig 23835 bp, 26 predicted proteins | sample Alteio_BWOrgCont_41_FD_152634 | JGI IMG/M metagenome (GOLD analysis project Ga0206863, IMG submission 152634) | Enriched cells from forest soil in Barre Woods Harvard Forest LTER site, Petersham, Massachusetts, United States -... | ecosystem: Environmental > Terrestrial > Soil > Temperate forest >...
GCGAATCCACCCGCCCCGGAGCGGAGCCGGTGCCGGAGGAGGAGGAACTGGCCCGGGTGCTGCCGGTCATCCGCGGGCTGGCGGGCAGGACGCAATGCGCCATCTCGGTGGATACATACAAGCCCCGCGTCGCCCAGGCTGCGCTGGAGGCCGGCGCGGAGATCGTCAATGACGTGACCGGCCTGCGCGACCCGGAGATGTGCGAGGTGGTGGCGACTGCGGGCGCCGGGGCAGTCATCATGCACATGCAGGGCACGCCCCGCACGATGCAGCAGGCCCCGGAGTACGAGGATGTTATCGAGGAAATCCGGGAATTTTTTCGACAATCTTTTGCACGGGCCATATCCTGCGGCATGAAGCCGGAGCACATCGTTTTCGACCCCGGCATCGGGTTTGGAAAAACGGTAGAGCACAATCTTTCGTTGCTCAAAAACATGGCGCGTCTGCGGGTCGAGGATCGGCCGCTTCTCGTTGGAGTCTCGAGAAAGGGATTTATTTCAAAGCTCACCGGCGCGCAGGAAATAAGCGGCCGCCTGGCGCCCACGGTGGCGCTCACTGCGATGCTGCGCACAAATGGCGTGAATATCTTCCGCGTCCACGACGTCCTCGAAAACGTGAGGGCATTGAAAATAACCGAGGCAGTCCTGCGCGCGCCATGATCTCGGACATCCTTCAATTCGCGCACGAGAATTGGCGCTCGGCCATCGAGATCGCAATCCTTTGGCTGGTTATTTACCATGCGTATCTTTACTTCCGCGGGACGCGCGGGGCCAAGGTGCTCTCCGGGCTGGCGCTGGCGCTGCTGACGCTGATCTTTGTCTCCCAAGTGCTGCGCCTGGAGGTGATCCTCTGGCTGATTCGCAGCATCACGGCGTTCCTGGCCGTGGCCCTTGTGGTTATATTTCAGCCGGAACTGCGCCGCGCCCTGGCCGCGCTGGGCAGCCACCATTTCTTCAGCGCCACCCCGCAGAACCGCGAGACCATCGAGGTGATCTCGGACATGATCTTCGAGCTCTCGAACCGCCAGTTCGGCGCCTTGGTCGCCATCGAGCGCGACATCAATATCGGCTCATTCGCGGAGAGCGGCGTGCCGATCGACTGCGAGCTCTCGCCCGAGCTGGTGGTGACGATTTTCCAACCAAAGACCCCTCTCCACGATGGCGGCCTCATCCTGCGCAATGACCGCATCCTCGCCGCCGCCTGCATTTTTCCCGTGTCGCAACGGGAGGATCTGGACCGGAATCTCGGCCTCCGGCACCGGGCCGCCCTGGGCCTGAGCGAGGAATCCGACGCGGTGACCCTCGTGGTTTCCGAAGAAACAGGGATTGTGTCAATTTGCCATCGGGGTAAAATCGAGCGCAACTTCGATCCGGAGAGCTTCAAGCTGCGCCTGGGCGAGCTCTTCCTGCAGGAAAGTGATGAAAACTCTGATACTGAACAACTGGGCGGCGAAAATCGCTTCGCTGGTGCTCGCGAGCGTCCTCTGGTTCCTCATCCGAAAAACCATTGAGCAAAGCCAGACCCCGGAGCCATCGAGTCCCGCGGTATTCGTCCCCTCGGATGCCAACCAGTCAGGCCACTAGACGGGCAGGCCACGATTTTTCTTTATGCAAGCGATCCACCCTCGTCTCCCCGCAACCCCTCCAACCCCCTTTGAACACGATGTCTGAGCGCCGCAGGATTTTCGGCACGGATGGCGTGCGCGGGGTCGCCAATATCGAGCCGGTAACCGCTGAGACCGCGCTCAAGCTCGGGCGCGCCGCCGCCCACGTCGTCACCCAGCTCGCCGGCGGAGCCCGCTCCGGACATCGCGCACAGATCGTCCTCGGCAAGGATACCCGGCTCTCCGGCTACATGCTGGAGAATGCCCTCGCCGCCGGCATCATGTCGCTCGGTGTCGATGTCCTGCTCATCGGCCCGCTCCCCAGCCCCGGCACCGCCTACATCACCCGCTCCCTGCGCGCCGATGCCGGCATCATGCTCTCTGCCTCGCACAATTCCTACGAGGATAATGGCATCAAATTCTTCCGCCGGGATGGCTACAAACTGGACGACGAGATCGAGCTCCGCATCGAGAACCTGGTATTCAGCGGCGAGATCGAGAACGTCCGCCCCACCGCCGCCCGCATCGGCAAGGCATTCCGCGTGGATGACGCACTCGGCCGCTACATCGAGTTCGCAAAGGCCAGCTTCCCGCGCGGCCTCAACCTCGAGTCGCTCCGCATAGCCGTCGATGTCGCAAACGGCGCCGGCTACAAATCGACCCCCTGCATCCTTCGTGAGCTCGGTGCAAATGTGATCGTCGCCCACAACACCCCGAACGGCCGCAATATCAACAAGGAATGTGGCAGCACCCACCCCGAGGAGATCCAGCGCATCGTCAAGGAAACCGGGGCCCAGGTGGGTGTTTCCAACGATGGCGATGCAGACCGCGTGCTGCTCTGCGACGAAAACGGCGAGCTCGTCGATGGCGACGAGATCATGGCCATCGCGGCCATAGATTATCTTAAAAATGACCGTCTTGCCCAGAACACGCTCGTCGCCACGATCATGAGCAACTTCGGCCTCGAGGGCGCGCTGGAGCCTTACGGGGGCAAGGTGCTTCGCACCAAGGTCGGCGACCGCTACGTCATCGAGGAGATGATGAAGCGCAATCTCAACCTCGGCGGCGAGCAAAGCGGCCACATGATCTTTCACGATTACACGACCACGGGCGATGGCATCATCTCCGCGCTGCAGATCCTCCGCATCATGGTCGAGACCGGCCACCCGCTAAGTGAGCTCAAGAAATGCATGCGCAAGTACCCCCAGGCTCAGCGCAACCTCAAGGTCAGCAAGAAACCTCCGATCCCCGACCTCGTCGAAGTCTCCCGCCTCACCGCCGAGACCGAGAAGGACCTCGGGGGCAAAGGCCGCGTCCTCCTCCGCTACTCCGGCACCGAGCCCAAGATCCGACTCCTTATCGAAGGCCCAGACTCCGCCCGCATCAACGCCCAGGCCGACCGCATCGCAGAGGCGATCCAGAAGGAAATCGGGGCGGAGTAGGAAGTATTTCTTCCGCGCGATGCTGGTTCGCGATTAAGAAAACTCATGGCCTCCCGGCAAGACACCGTCGATTTCATCCTCGGCCAGATCGATGGCGCCGGCGACGTGAGCGCCCGCAAAATGTTTGGCGAATACGCCATCTACTGCGACGGCCGCACGGTGGCGCTGGTCTGCGATGACCAGCTCTACGTGAAGCTCACTCCCTCCGGCAGCGCCTTCGCAACTCCCTTCGAGACCGGCTCACCTTTCCCGGGCGCCAAGCCCTGGCTCTTGATCTCCGAGACCCAGTGCCTCGATTCAAACTGGATCACCCGCCTCATCCGCCTCTCCACCGCCGAAATCCCGCTTCCCTTGGAAAAGAAAAAGAAGCCAAAAAAAATGCCGCGCGCGGCTCGCCGATGAACTACTTCCTCACCGGCACCGACACCGGCGTCGGCAAAACCTACGTCGCCGCGCTCCTCATCCGCGCCCTGCGCAAGGCAGGCCTCGACACCGTCGGCCTCAAGCCCATCTGCTGCGGCGACCGCGCGGACGCTGAGACGCTGCACGCGGCCGCGGACGCCGCCATCTCCATCGATGACGTGAATCCCGTCTGGTTCCGCTTCCCCGCCGCCCCCTACACCGCATCCATCGTCGAGAGCCGTCTCCCCGATCTCGACCAAATCCGCGACCGCTACCAGCGCATCCGCGCCGCGCACCGCTCCCTCATCGTGGAGGGCGTCGGCGGCTGGCTCGTCCCGATCACGCATCAATACTCCGTCGCCGATCTCGCCGCCGAGTTTGCCCTCCCAATCGTCGTAGTCGTGGCAAACAAACTCGGCGCGCTCAATCACACGCTCCTGACCGTGGAGTCCATCCACGCCCGCGGCCTCACCTGTGCCGGTATTATCCTCAACAACCTGAGCCCCGGGCCCGACGCCGCTACATCCACAAATCGCTCGATCCTCGAAGACCTGTTGCAAGTTCCCGTTCTCCACGAGGTGGAATGGCAACAGGCGGCCTTAACGGTCTCGGTCGCCTGACGCATACTTTCCGTACAAAAGTGTCGCGTTTTCAGACACTATTTTGTTACACGGCCCGCCTCCTCCTCTGTAGGCATGCCAATGGCACCGCCGATGCTGCAATTGAACGAACGTCGCGAACGTGTTCGCCCAAACCCAAAAAACCCACACCCTCCCATGCTCACCAGCAAAATCTTTCACCTCCACGAATCACTCCCAGACGCCCGCGAGCGCCTGCACAAATTCGGCACCTGGGACGCTTCACAAAACGACTCGGACGCCCAATGCGCCCTCCGCCAGCCCGGAGGCATCAGCCATTTCGAATTAAAAACCGTCCACGACCTCGCGATCTCTGCCGACATCGAGGAAATCCCCAGCGACGACCCCGATCGCATCCTCTTCCGCTCCGTCGCCGGCAACCTCGAGCTCGCAGGCATGATCGAGCTCTTCGAAATCCGCCCCAATCTCACCGAGGCTGTGCTGACGCTCGATTACGAGACCGTCTCCCCGTTGCAAAAAGCCTTCGAAGCACTCGACCGCTTCCTCAATCGCCAGCTCGCCCGCATCGAGTCCTGCATCACCGCCAGCCCGGCTACTGCTTAGCCCCGCTTAGGTGGCGCCCGATTCAGCCTCCAGCCCCGTCTCGATCCCCAGCGCTATCCTCAGCGCCTCGGAACGCGTGCGGTTTTCCTTGTCCGGTAGCACTGGCGCCAGTCTCGTCCGCGCTGGCGCATCCGGTATCGTGACCCACGAGCGGCACCCGCCATACTTCGCCTCCTCGGCGAAACTCCACCCCGGCTCGCACCGGTAGATGCGCAGGTATGCCAGGTGCAACCCCGGCGCTTCGTCGTAGTGGAATCGCTCCCGCACCACCTCCTCGTTCCACACATGGTACGCCCCGATCTCCAGCGCCTTCTCTAGCTCGGTAATCGTCGCCGTCCATGCCACATGGGCAAACCACCGCACCTCGATCTCCCCCGGTTTCCCCACCGGGATCGCCGTCTCAGCCGGCAGCCGCGTACGCGCCACCTGTTCATGGAAGAGCGTCGGTAACAGAAAAAACTCCCCGTGCTTGAACGAAAACCCCTCCCGCCCCTCGTGGATCCCCCCTTTGCGGAGAATAATCGATTGGGTCCCGGCACCGAGGGCCTCACAAATGATCGCCCATTCTTTAAAAGCAATGCTCATGTCGTACTGCCGACACCTTTCCCGTCCCCCTCCCTCAGTGCAACCCCTGATTATACGGAAAGATTCTTCGCTTCATAATTCGCCCCGCCTGCTCCATATTGCCCCAGCATGGCTTGGAACATCGACTTGCATTGCCATTCATTTTTCTCCGGCGATGGCGTCAGCAGTCCGGAGGAGCTCATCGAGAGCGCCCGCAAAAAAGGCCTCAACGGCTTCGCACTCACCGATCACAACACCTGCGACGGCGTCCATTACCTCCTCGACAAGGGCCTCATGCGCGCCGATGGCCAGCCGGTGGACGATTTCATCATCATCCCCGGCGTTGAGATGACGACCGCCGAGGGCCACCTCCTCTGTCTCGGCGTCGATCTCCCCAATCTCAAGGGCACCCCCGCCGCCGAGGTCTGCGCCCTCGTCCACAAGCAGGGCGGCCTCGCCATCCCGCCTCACCCCTACGACCTCTTCCGCGCAGGCATCCGCCAGTCCTCCCTCGAGATATTGGAAATCGACGCCCTCGAGGTCTTCAATGCCGCCACCACCCTCAAACGTTACAACCGCCAGGCCTTCCAGTACGCCCAGATGCGCGGCCTCCCCATGACCGCCGGCAGCGATGCCCACCACGAGGCAGCCATCGGCACCGCCTACACCATCCTCGATACGCCCGATTTCACCCGCGACGGCCTCCTCGCCCAGATCCTCAAAATCAACCAGCTCAATCAGGAGTACATGAGCCCCAAGGACACCCTCCGCAAAACCTGGAACAACTGGCTCCGCCTCCGCAAACGCCGCACCCACATCCCGGAAAACGCGGGCGTGGCGTAATGGGCCGGTTTCTGGATTGGCTGGTTGCGAAAGAAGGAATCCTAGATATTCTACAAATGCGATGAAAAGCGTAGGTGCATTTGACGCGCAGGCGAATCTTTCCAAGCTGCTGGAACAAGTAGTCCGCGGTGAATCCTTCCTCATCACCGAGCAAGGCAAACCAATAGCCTCGTTGTCCCCCGTCAGCACCGGCGCTAAGTTGGATTTCAAAAAAATAGTCACCGATTTCCGTGAGCAATACCAAACCGCGTCAAAGGGAATCACGCTCACCGACATCCTCGAGTTTAGAAGCGCTGGCAGGAAATGAACAGCATCGTCGTGGATTCATCCATGGCGATTGCTTGGCTGATGGAGGACGAGTTTGATGAAACCGCCGACTGGGTGCTCGATTCCGTAAAGACGGGCGTGCGGCTTTTTGTTCCGGCCCTTTGGATGTGGGAAGTGACAAACGCGGTTTTCTTCGCCGAGAGAAGGAACCGTATAAACAAGGAGTACCGCGACGCGGCATTGGATCGAATCGACCTTTTGCCGGTGACTTTCGTTCCGCTGCCGACATTGGAGGAGATGAAGTCGCTCAGAGTCTACGCCGATAAGCACCGGCTCACAGCTTATGATGCCAAATACCTGCGCATCGCAAAGGATCTCGACCTCCCGTTGGCAACGCTCGACCGCGCGCTTATCACCGCGGCTCGTGCCGAAGGAGTCGCCCTGGTCGACAAGAAACCCTAAGCAAGGCTCCCGGAGTCTCAACAGTAGATACTTACTGCGCCCACATCCCCGGAGGTGCGTCAGAACAGGATATTCTCAATAAAGCGTGCGATGTGAGCTGCCTCGCTCCGTGACTTTCGCACTACAACGACAATCTCCCGCGAGAATCGCTTCGGCAGCGGGATCCGCTGCACCTTCCGTCGGCGCGAGTACAATGCAAGCGCCCGCTGCGGCACAAAGCTCGCCCCAAGCCCAAGCGCCACAAGGTTGATGATGAGGTCAAAGTTATCCATTTCGTGCGATGCGCGGATCGCCCACCCCTGCGCCTTCATCCAGTGGCGCAATTGCGAGCTGGTATTGGAACCCTCCCCGAGCAGCAGCCACGTCTGCTCCGCCAGCGCCTTCTGAAGCGCCCGGCCCTTCCTGCCCGCAGCCAAAAAACTCAATGGTGTGACCAGCGTAAACGCGTCACGAAATCGATGCGTGACCGTCAGGTTCCCCGGCAGCCGTCGCGGCGGGCAAAAGATGCCGACATCCAGTTCGTCTCCCTCCAGTTGCCGCAGGATCGCCGCGCTCGTCTCATGGGTCACCGCCAGGTTTACCCCCGGCTCCCGCCGCTGATTCGCAAAGAGAAATCCCGGCAGATACGCGAGGCTGATGCTCCGCGAGACGCCGAGCCGGACCTGCTTCGACCCCTCCACAAAGTCCTCCCGCAGCCGCCGCAGCGAGGCCTGCACATCGCCCAGGATATGCCGCGTCTGCTCGATGAGAAACCTCCCTGCCGGCGTCACAATAACCTTGCGCGTCGTCCGCTCGAAAAGCGCCACCCCCAGCTTCGCCTCCACCGCCTGGACCTGCCGCGTTACCGCGCTTTGAGTGAGTCCAGCCTCAGCCCCAGCCCGGGTAAACGATCCATGCCGCGCCAGGAGGTGAAGGAGATGAAGTTCGAAAATGCCGAACGGCGACGTCGCGGCAAATTCATTCTCTTCTTTCATCAATCCATGATACTAATGAATTTCCGATATTCAGGCGAGGTATTTATTCTCCCCTCATGGCAAATCCAAATGACCGAAATCCAAAAAACGTCCCCGGAGCATTCTACGTGGACGACACATGCATCGATTGCGACCTGTGCCGCGAGAACGCGCCCGCGTTCTTCCAACGTGACGGCGCCCAGGGACAATCAATTGTGTATCGACAACCTGTAACCTCCGAAGAAATAGCAACCGCGGAGGCCGCCATGGCCGGGTGCCCAACAGACTCCATCGGAAACGATGGCCTCACTATTCAGCAGCCGCAGGGCGCCACCCGGGCCTGACGCTCTTTACCCCCCAATCCTCACCGCATGCGTCTTATCCAGCCGCAACACATCGCCCGCCTTCAACGCGGGCGCAGCCTTCGGGTCCAGCAGCTTATCCCCATTCACCTGCACGCTCCCTTGCTGGATCAGCCGCCGGATATCCCCGCGTGTCCGCGCAATCCCCAGCGCCTTGTATCCCGCCTCCACAATCGAAAGCAAATCCTCTTCGATGCCCGCCAGCGAAACCCCCACCAGCTCCGCATGAGCCAGGTCCTTCTTTGAAAACCGCGTATTGAAATCCTCCAGCGCCGCCCGCGCCGCATCCGCGGAGTGGTACCGCTCCACGATCGCCGCCGCCAGTTGCTTCTTCGCATCCATCGGATGTCCCGCTGGCAGTTCCATGCCCAGCAGCAGCAGGTAATACCGCTCCATCAGCTTGTCGGAGATGCTCATGAGCTTGCCGAACATCTCGGCCGGCGGCTCGTTCACCCCCACATAATTTCCCAGGCTCTTGCTCATCTTCTGCACCCCATCCAGCCCCTCCAGCAGCGGCACCATCAGCGCCACCTGCTGCGGCAGCCCTTCCTCCCGCTGCAGCTCACGCCCCACGAGAATATTGAATAGCTGATCCGTCCCGCCGATCTCGACATCCGCCTTCACCTTCACGGAGTCCCACCCCTGGATCAGCGGATATAAAATCTCGTGCAGCCTCACCGGCACCCCCTGTTCCATCCGATTCTTGAAATCCTCTCGCTGCAAAATCTGCTGCAAGGTGACGCGCGCGGTGAGCTTGATGACATCCTCAAACGCCATGACCTCCAGCCATTCGCCGTTGAAAACAGTGCGCGTCTTTTCCTTGTCGAGAATCTTGAACGCCTGCTGCTGAAAGGTCGTGGCGTTGCTCATCACCTGGTCGTGGCTCAATTGCGGCCGCGTCACGGAGCGCCCGCTCGGGTCCCCGATCATCGCCGTGAAATCGCCGATGATCAGCACCGCGTTGTGCCCAAAATCCTGGAACTGCCGCAGCTTTTGCAGCGCCACGGTAAACCCGAGGTGAATATCCGGCGCCGTCGGGTCCACCCCCAGCTTCACATTCAGCGGCCGCCCTAGCCGCAGCTTCGCCAGCAGGTCCTCCTCGCTGATGATCTGCGCCGCGCCGCGCTTCAATTGCGCCAGTTGTTCTTCCGGGGATGGTTGCATGAGGAGACCCGCCCATTTTTTAGGGTTCCGCAGCGGGTTGCGCAATGGCGATTCTCACCGATCCCTCCGCTGGCAGAGGGCACGCGCTCCGGATTCACGCATTTCCTCGGGAAAAACATCCCATTCGCTCCCATCCGCGCATTAAATGGAAGGCACATGGACGAGCCCATCATCGACTTGCAAAGCGACGACTACTTCATGGGCGAGGCATTGCGCCAGGCCCACCGCGCCTACAAGCGCGAGGAAGTCCCCATCGGCGCCGTCATCGTAAGGGAGGGTCAGGTAATCGCCCGAGCCTTCAATCAGGTCGAGACCTTGAAGGACGCCACCGCCCACGCCGAGATGCTCGCCATCACCCAGGCGGAGAGCGCCATCGGCGATTGGCGCCTCATCGATTGCGACCTCTACGTCACCAAGGAGCCCTGCCCCATGTGCGCCGGCGCCATCGTCCACACCCGGCTGCGGCGCGTCATCTTCGGCTGCCCCGATCCCAAGGGCGGTGGCGCCGGCGGCCTCTTCAACATCCTGCAAAACCCCGCCCTCAATCACCGCTGCGACCTCACCCAAGGCGTAAAACTCGAAGAATGCCGCGCCCTCCTCCGCGATTTCTTCGCCGCCAGGCGCCAGGCGCCGCCGGTGTAAAAGCTCAAACCGTCCGAGCATTCCCTTTCCTGATCTGTCCACTCCCCCCTTTGCGATCTTCGCGGTTTTCAGAAAAAAATCTGCGGATAAACTCGCCGCAGCCAAAAGGGAAACCCAGCGAATCCTCGCCCGGCCACGGCCAATGCTCCCCTGTTACCTTGAGCCCGTCGAAAGTCTTCCTTCTGAAAATCAATCCCCATCAAGCGAACCTGCGTCCAACGGACTCACTTCTCCTCTCCCCATCCCGTCATCCTGTAAATCCTGTCATCCTGTCAAAATTCTCCGCTCCCCTTTTGTGATCTTTGCGATCTCTGCGGTTGATTTTTCCCCCTCTGTTACCTTGAGCCTGTCGAAAGGTTTCCTTCCGTAAACCACCCCCACTCCTCAGTGCCCCCCGGTCACCGTATACCCCGCTGCCCGCAGCTCCTCCGCCAGCTCCATCTCCATCTGCAGCGCAGCCGTATACGGCATCGGGTTGAGATGCTCGTACAGCTCCGGCAGCAGCCGCATCCCGTACTTCTCCACCACCCACGCCGCCTTGTACCCCGCCTTGTGGTTTTCAAATCGCTCCGCCACCGGCAGTCCCGTCATCCCCACATAGATGCACGGCTTCGCGGGATCGCGCTTCGGGTTGAGCCGCAGGATGGAGCGATGTTTCAACACCTCCTGATCCAGCAGGATCACGTAAACGCTGTGGTGGAAATCGTCCCGGTCAGCCACGGCATCAAGGCAGGATCAGCATGCAATCCCCATAGGAGAAGAATCGGTACCGCTCACGGATCGCCTCCGCATACGCCTCCAGCACGAATTCCCGCCCCGCAAACGCGCTCACCAGCATCAGCAGCGTCGATTTCGGCAAATGAAAATTCGTCAGCAACACATCGGCCGCGCGAAACTCGTACGGCGGATAAATGAAAATATCCGTTGATCCGCGTTGCGCCTCCATCTCGCGTCGCGCGCCGCCGCAGCTCTCCAGCACACGCGCGGTCGTGGTGCCGATGGCAATGATCCGCTCCGCCGCGCGAATCGCCCCCGCCGCCTCCTCGCCAATCTCAAACCGCTCACTATGCATCGCGTGATCCTCGATCCGCTCCGTGTGTACCGACTTGAACGTCCCCGCGCCGACATGCAGCGTAATGAACGCGTGCGGCACCTGCGCCAAAATCCCCGGCGTAAAATGCAGCCCCGCCGTCGGCGCCGCCACCGCTCCCGGCTCGCGCGCATAAACCGTCTGATATCGCTCCCGGTCCCCCGCCTCCACTGCGCGCCCGAGATATGGCGGTATCGGCAGCTCCCCCACGCGGTCCAGATCCACCGCCGCGGCAAACTGGATGACCCGCTCCCCGTCGGGCAACACCTCTTCCACCACTCCAGCCACGCCGCCGACCTGCGTTGACGCGCCCACCGGCAGCTTGCGCCCCGGCTTCGCCATGCAAACCCAGCGATGCGCCCCATGCTGCTCGAGAAACAAAAACTCAATCCTCCCATCATCAGAAAACGCCCGCGCGGGGATGACCTTCGTATCATTCAGCACAGCTAAATCTCCCGGTCGCAAGAACGTCGGAAAATCCGTAAACGCCCGGTGTTCCACGCGCTGCTCCGCCCGATGCAGCACCATCATCCGCGAGGCCGACCGCTCCGCCAGCGGATGCGCCGCGATCAAGTCACGCGGCAGCTCGTAGTCGTAATCGCTCAGCAGGCTCATTGCCTATTGCAGGCTCATGCGCTCCCGCGGCATCTATTTCTCCCCGGGCTGTTTTACACCCATCCTGCCAAAGACGCGCTCCAGCCCCGCCCGGTTGGCCGCCGCCACCATCAGCTCCGCAACGCGGCGCTTCAGCCGGCGCGCACGCGAGTACAGGGAAAAGAGAAAGATAAGATACGCCACCTTCAGGATGATCCCCAGCGTATCCATGTCGAAGTTCGGCAGCGTCACCCCGCGGTAAAGCAGGATCGAGAGGGCCACAGCATTGATTAAAAACGTAGTCACCACCGACTTCGAGCTGAGCCGCACCCGCGTCAGGCACTTCGGCCCGCCATGGTACTCCGTCACGGAGCGCACTGTGATGCTCCAGAATTGATTCCCGTAGATCTGCACGTCCCAGTCCTTCCACCCCGTATCCGCCGAGTAACGCCAGCCCTCCGTCTCGAGCAGCGAGAAGACCTCGGTGATGAGTTGCTCGCGCCCGAAGCCCTTTTCATTCCAGAAATCCAACCGCGAAATGCTTCCCTTTCGCGACGCGGGCGTGACTCCTTCCTCGCGCAAGGCAATGACCGCCTGAGGCGTATGCTTGTACTTCAACCACGTGAAATACCGCGCCCATCCGCGCCCCCACGGCTGCACCAGCGCCAGGAATGCCACCAGCAGCCGCGCGCGGATCGTGTCAAACTTCGCCTCGATGCGCGCATGCATCATGTAGGAGAGCGCCACCAGAAATGTCCCGCCAAACATCAGGTACGGCACGATCCGCAGCGACGGCACCGCCACGGAGATCAGGAAAATGAACGCCGTAAACACGACCCACTCGATGCTCGAGAGGTACGCCGCAATGTCGGACTGCGGTGTCGGATAAATCGACTGGAAGAGCCCTTGCCCAAATACGCCGTGGTAAATGATCGGCCGGTTGAGCAGCCAAGTGAATCGCGGCGCCCCATAGATCTGCCCCTTCCATTTGATGGTCCCCGTCGGCCCGAAAAAGATGAGATGCTTGAAACGCAGCATCGACTCCGCCTCCCCGTACCCTTCCTGCTGCTTGCGAAATGCATTCAGCGTAAATCGCCGGTAATGCCACACGATCGCCGCCGGGCTGAATGCAATCACCTGCCCGCTCGTCTGCAGCCGCCAGCAAAAGTCCACGTCGTCCCCCGCCTTCCGGTATTCCGTATCGAATCCCCCCACGGTCTCGAATGCCCAGCGGTGAAACGCCATGTTGCAACCCGGGATATGCTCGGCCACCACATCGGAGAGCAGCACATGGCTCGGCCCGCCAGGCGCCGACGCCACGCTCGCCTGCACCCAATTCACCGCCGGCGGCGAAATATTCGGCCCGCCGACCCCCGCATAGTCGCCCGAGGTCAGCGTCCCAATCAGGAAATACAGCCAGTCCGGATCCGGCATGCAATCCGAGTCCGTGTACGCGAACACATCCCCCGTCGCCGCCGCCGCCCCCGCGTTGCGCGCAAAACTCAATCCCATGTTCTTCTGAACGATCGGCACGAAATCCGGCAGCTTCCTCCCGCCAGCCATCGCCACCCGGTCCACCTTGAATTTCTCCAAGATCTCCGCCGTATTATCCTTCGACCCGTCATCCACCATGACGATCTCGTAGTCCGGATAATTCATCTGATCCAGCGACTCGAGACAGTCCTTCAGCGTTTTGCCGCCGTTGTAAGAGCAGACGATGATGCTCACCCGCGGATATTTCTGAAGCCCCACGCGTTGCGTGATGGACCCCATGCCGAGCAGCTTCTTTTGCAGCGACCCGTAGGCAATCTTCGGTTGCCGCTCGCGCGTCACAAGTCCGAACGCCCAGTCCGTCACCTCAAACCCGCCCGTGAACCACTCATCCGTCCACGAAAAAAAGATCGTCCCCGCCGCCCCGCCGCGCACCACGCAATCCAGGTGCCAGTCGAGCACGGTCGATTGCATCTCCTCCCCCTTGCGGATCGTATCCAGCCCGAATTCCCCCATGATGAGCGGCTTGTCCTCCGCCAGATTTTGCAGCCGCGCAAGGTAGCGCTCAAAGTCCGGCTGCCGCTCCAGGTAAACGTTGAACGAATAGAAATCGACGTTCGACGGCAGCAGGAACTCCGTCGGCGGATAGCTCGCGTAGGAGTAAAGCGGCCGCGGATCGGCCTGCCGCGCGACATTGATCAGATGCTCGACGAATTGGATGACCCGCCGCGCGCCCAGCCATCGCACCATCGTCGTCGGGATTTCATTTCCGACGAAGTACCCGAATATCGCCTCGTGCCCCTTGTTCTTGAGCACCGCCTCGCGAATGGTCTGCACGACCTGCCGCCGGATGCCCGCGTTGTTGAGAAACTCCACATGCTCCGCCCACGGGATGGAGATCAGCACGCGCAGCCGGTACTCGTGGCACAGATCGAGAAACCAGGCCGGCGGCACGTGGTAGAGCCGCAGCAGGTTGATCCCCAGCGCCTGGATCATCTCCATGTCGCGCCGTGCCCCCTCCGGATTCCCCACAAAATATCCCTCCGCATCGGGCGCGAATGGCCCGTACGTGACCCCCTTGAGGAAAAACTTCTCGTCCCCCTCGAAAAAAAACTTTGCCCGCACGCGCACGGGCAGCAGCGCCTTCGCCGGCGCGGCCTTGGGAGACTCTTCTAAAATGGCGGACATCAGATCAAACCCGCACCTCTAGCGGAGAAGCCCAGCATTACAAGCAGGGAGATAAGGCGCAATGCGGGAAAATGTAAGTCTCCGGCTGGCCTCTCCTGCGCGAAGTTCTCATTTTGACATTCGGTTGTAATACATTAGAATGTATCACATGAAGAAAACAACGGTCCGGGATCTTCGCCACAACTTCCCGCAGGTGGAAGCCTGGCTTTCCCGCGGCGAAGAGGTGGAAGTCACCAAACGCGGAAAGATTCTCGGTACGATCATGCCTGCTCCCGGCAAGCCCGCCAAAAGGAAAATGCCTGACTTCAAGGGTCGCATGAAGGCCATGTTCGGCGATCGAATCATCGATACCGCCTCCCTTCTCGATTACAACAAGGGCCGCTACTGAAAACCTACGCGGACTCCAGCTTGTTCGTATCGCTCTACCTGAGCGACGCAAACGGGGATAGGGCCATCGGCGAGGTGCGCCGCCTCGCCGAGTCGCTTTCCTTCACTCCGCTGCATCGCCATGAATTCCGGAACGCGATTCGATTGGCAACGTGGCGTAAAGTGATCGAGCCAACTCAACGGCAGCAGATTCTCCGCGCACTTGACGAGGATCTGCGGAGCGGTTTCTTCACCCATCAAACGATTGCCTGGACGCATGCCTTTCAAGAGGCGGAACGCATCGGCGCCGTGGTCACCGAGCGAACCGGAATTCGTGCCGTCGACTTGCTGCATCTTGGTGTGGCGGCTTCATTGGGTGCGGAAGAGTTTCTGACATTCGACGCGACACAGCGAAAAGCAGCCCTTGCTGCCGGTTTCAAATGTAAGCCGTAGGAAAAACGATGCCGCGCCCTACAGCTTTGCCGAGACCAGCTCCCGCAGCCGCAGCATCCCCCGCCGGATGCGCGCTTTGATCGTTCCCAGCGGTTCCTTCAGCTTTTCCGCGATTTGCGCCTGCGTCAGCCCGCTGAAGTAAGCCAGCTCTATCGCTTCCCGCTGCCTCGCGTTCAGCTTCAGCACGGCTTCGCGCACGATCCGCGATTTCTCGGCCACATCCACTTCGTCCGTCGAGCTCCCCTCCAGGATCTTTGTCTCCTTCTCCACCCGCTCGTGCAGCGCCCCCTTTCGCAATTGCGACCGGAGCCGGTCGATCGCCTTGTGCCGCGTCATCGTCACGGCCCACGTCAGCGGCTTGCCGCGCTCGCTATCGTACAGCGGCGCCTTTTCCCAAATCGCCACAAACACATCCTGCAGCACATCCTCCGCCGCTTCCGGGTTGCCCAGGACATTGAGCGCCGTGGAAAAAAGCACACCCGAGAAACGCTCGTAGAGTTGCTCGAAGCTCCCGCGATCCCCCTCCCCCGCGCGTTGCATGAGAAAGATCTCCAGCTCGGCGTCTGGTTTTCCCGCGTTCATTGGCGCTACGCTAATCCGTGGCGCGGAACCGCGCAAATTTTAAGACGCACGCCGCACGCCTCGTCCGGCCGGGAGGCGAATGCTAGTAGATCCAGCCGACACCGACGCGGCCGCCGAGCGCATTGACGCCTACGTTGCGCGCAGCCGTATCCGCATTCGAGATGTGTTGGAAGCTGCCTTCCGCAAGGATCGACCAGCGATCGTTGAGGATGAAGCGCAGGCCGATATCCCCCTCGAGGATGAACTCGAAGTCGCCGCCGATGAGCCGCTGCGATTGATCCTCGACGGCGTCGCTATGCAGCCCGCCGCCACCCGCCTGGATGTACGGGATGATGCGCGAGCCGGGATGGAAGAAATTGTAGCGGAAGAGCAGCGAGCCGCCCGCGAGATAACTGCCGGGACCCGACGTCACCCCATCGCCAAAACCATCAAGGAGAACCTCGAAGTCGCCGCGCAGGAAGGATTGATCCAGCAACGCAGGAGTAATGATATACCCCCAGCGCACATCGCCGCCGGCATAGTCAAACTCCGGGCGCTTGCCCCCTCCCATCACCACGGGTGAGTGCATGTAGCCGCCCAGCACTTCGATTTCCGCCATCCCCTTGGTGAGAGGGTCCTGGATGATCGGGGCGACGGTTTTCTTGTCGTCATCCCCGGCAAAGGCGGAAACGGCCGAAAGGGCAGTGGAGACGAGCAGGGCGAGAGGAAGAAGATTACGGGAACGCATGTGAGCGGCGAAGTTAGTAGAGTGCGTGCCTATAAGCAAAGAGAGAATTGCCCTGAATGGCGACCGCTCCAAATCCTTACTCCGTCAGGTAATGGAATCACTGATTAAATGGGAGTGGCCTGCGCTGTGAGCAATTGGGCCGGTTTTCAAGGCGCGAGCGAAGCGGCAATACCCGAAGCGGTCTTGCCCGAGCGAGCAACGCCGAAAAACGGCCCAAGTGCTCGCAGCCCGTAGGGTTGCACGAAGTGCAACGGAGGTTGCTCCCATTTAATCAGTGGTTCCCCAGGGCTTTTGCGATCACGTCCAATGTTACATCGATGTCATGTTCCGTATGCGCCAGCGAGATGAACCCCGTCTCGAATTGCGACGGCGCAAAGTAAACCCCCGCATCCAGGCACTTGTGGAAAAAGCGCGCAAACCGCTCCCGGTCGGAGTTCTGCGCATCGGCCAGGTTCCGCACCATCCCCCCCGTGCAGAAGAGGCAGAACATGGAACCCACCCGGTGAAAGGTCAGGTCCTTGCCGGCTATCAAATCACGTACCCCCGCCTCCAGCCGCTCCCCCAGCTTCTCCAGCGCGGCCCAGCCATCCACCCGCTCCAGCTCGCGGAGTTGCGCCAGCCCCGCCGCCATCGCCAGCGGATTCCCCGAGAGCGTCCCCGCCTGGTACACCGGCCCCAGCGGCGACAGGCAATCCATGATCTCCGCCCGCCCGCCGAATGCCCCCACCGGCAGCCCGCCCCCGATGACCTTGCCCAGCGCCGTCAGATCCGGGCTCACCCCGTAGAGCTCCTGCGCCCCGCCCCGCGCCACGCGGAAGCCCGTCATCACCTCGTCGAAAATCAGCACCGCCCCATACTCGGAGCATTGCTGCCGCAGCAGCTCCAGGTAGCCCGGCTCGGGAAAGTAGAGCCCCGCATTCGCCGGGATCGGCTCCAGGATCACCGCCGCGATTTTGCTCCCCTCCGCCATGAAAAGCGACCGGATCGCATTCGTATCATTAAAGGGCAGCGTCACAGTCAGCGCCGCCAGCGCCGCCGGCACCCCCGCGCTATCAGGCTCCCCGTGCGTCAGCGCGCCGCTGCCCGCCTTTACCAGCAGCGAATCGACGTGCCCATGGTAGCACCCGTCGAATTTCACAATCTTCTCCCGCCCGGTAAATCCACGCGCCAGCCGGATGCACGACATCGTCGCCTCGGTGCCGCTATTGACCATCCGCACCTTCTCGATACTCGGCACCCACGCGCAAATCAGCGCCGCCATCCCCACTTCCAACGGATTCGGTATTCCAAAGCTCACCCCGCGCCCCGCCGCCCCGCGGATCGCCTCGATCACCACCTCCGGCGCATGCCCCAGGATCGCCGGCCCCCACGTCCCCACATAATCAATATACTCATTCCCATCCACGTCGGTGATCCGCGCCCCCTTCGCCCGATCGACAAAAAACGGCTCACCCCCCACGCCGCGAAAGGCCCGCACCGGCGAGTTGACCCCGCCCGGGATCAGCCGCTGCGCCGTCTTAAAAAGCTTCTCTGATAATTGATGGCTCAATCCCATAACATTCCCACAACCTAAACGTATTCCCCGCAGCCAAAGCACGAATTATTTCCCCCCTTGAATCCCGTGCGCCCACCCTTCAATCTCCTCCCATGAAAGCGAAAGTCACCGTGATGCCGAAGAAAAGCGTGCTCGATCCGCAGGGGGTCGCCGTGCGCGATGCCATGCGCCATCACGGCCTGCCCGGCGTCGGCAGCGTCCGCATCGGCAAGTTCATGGAAATCGAAATCGACGGCGCAAACGAGGCGCAACTCCACGAGATTTGCCGCGATCTCCTCTCGAATCCCGTGATCGAGGACTACGACTTGAAAGTGGAGGCCTGATTTTTTCCCGATGAAGGCTGCCGTCATTCGCTTTCCAGGGTCCAATTGCGACCAGGATTGCTACCACGTCCTCAAGGAGACCTACGCGCTCGATGTCGAGTACGTCTGGCACAAGGAGGCCTCGGTGGAGCAATTCGATTTGATCGTCCTCCCCGGCGGCTTTTCCTATGGCGATTATCTCCGCTGCGGCGCCATCGCCCGCTACTCCCCCGTGATGCGCAGCGTCGCCACGGAGGCGGAGCGCGGCAAGCTGGTCCTCGGCATTTGCAACGGCTTCCAGATCCTCTGCGAGGCCCGCCTCCTGCCCGGTGCACTCATCCGCAATAACAGCCTCCACTTCGTCTGCGAGCACATCCACGCCCGCTTGGAGAACATGGAGACCCCCTACACCCACACGGAAGTCACGAAGGCCGATGGCAAGCTCCTGACCGCCCGCACCGGCCTGTTGCTCAAGCTCCCCATCGCACACGGCGAGGGTAATTACCGCGCCGATGACGAGACGCTGCGGGACCTGAATCGCAACAACCAGATCATCCTCCGCTACTCCGACGAGCGCGGCGCCATCTCCGGCGAAGCGAACCCGAACGGCTCGGCCGAAAACATCGCCGGCATCACGAATCGCGCCGGCAATATCTTCGGCCTCATGCCGCACCCGGAGCGCGCGTGCGACCCGCTCCTCGGCAGCGAGGATGGCAAGCTGATCTTCCAGTCCGTCGTCGAGACCGCGATGAAGAAAACCAAAACCGCCGCCCCGACCACCAAGCGCGTCACCTGATGAACCCCGACCCCGCCATTACTCCCGAATTGGTCGAGAAACACGGCATCACTCCCGACGAGTTCCAGCGCATCCGCGGCATCCTCGGCCGCGACCCGAATTTCACCGAGCTTGGCATCTTCTCCGTGATGTGGAGCGAGCATTGCTCGTACAAAAACTCGAAGCCGGAGCTGCGCAAATTCCCCACCACCGGCCCCGGCGTCCTCGTAAAAGCCGGCGAGGAAAATGCCGGCGTCATCGACATCGGCGATGGCTGGGCCATCGCATTCAAGATGGAGAGCCACAATCATCCCAGCGCCATCGAACCGTTCCAGGGCGCGGCCACCGGCGTCGGCGGCATCATCCGCGACATCTTCACGATGGGCGCGCGCCCGGTCTTCTCGCTCAATTCCCTCCGCTTCGGCCCCATCACGGGCAATGGCGATTCCGCCCGCGCCGCCGCCGTCGCGCACAATCGCCGCCTCTTCGCCGGCGTCGTTGCCGGCATCGCCCATTACGGGAATTGCATCGGCATCCCCACCATCGGCGGCGAAATCTATTTCGACGAAAGCTACGAGGGCAATCCGCTGGTGAATGTCTTCTGCCTCGGCGTGCTGCGGCATGATGAGATCGCCCGCGGTGGCGCGGTCGGCATCGGCAACCCCGTTTTCTATGTCGGCGCCGAGACCGGCCGCGATGGCCTCGCAGGCGCCGCATTCGCCTCTCGCGATCTGACCGAGGAATCAAAGCAGGACCGCCCTGCCGTCCAGGTCGGCGACCCCTTCCGCGAGAAACTCCTCCTCGAGGCCTGCCTTGAGCTTCTCGCAAGCGGCGCAGTAGCCGGCATCCAGGACATGGGCGCGGCCGGCCTCACCTGCTCGACTTGCGAGACCGCCAGCCGCGCCGGCACCGGCGTGGAGATCGACCTCGATCTTGTCCCGAAGCGCGAGCCTGGCATGACCCCTTACGAAATCATGCTCAGCGAGTCGCAGGAGCGCATGCTGATCATCGTGACCAAAGGCCGCGAGCAGATCGTCCGCGATATTTTCAAGAAATGGGATCTCCCCTACGCCGAGGTCGGCGTCGTAAAGGACGACGGCATGATGCGCGTGCGCAAAGGCCCGGACACAGTCGCCGAGATCCCCGCCCACAAGCTCGCCGAGGACGCCCCCATCTACAATCGCGAGGCCACGGAGCGGTCCGCTCTACCGGAAATTGGAACGCTTCCTCAAGTCGATCCCCTCGAAGCCCTCCCCGCCCTGCTAGCGCACCCCAGCATCGCCTCAAAGAACTGGGTTTACCGCCAATACGATCACATGGTCCGCGCCGGCACCTGCGTGCTCCCGGGCTCGGACGCCGCCGTTTTCCTGGTCCGTGAGGCCAACAAAATCCTCGCCGCCACCAGCGATTGCAACGCCCTCTATTGCGCGACAAATCCACGCGAAGGCGCAAAGATCGCCGTCGCCGAGGCCGCGCGCAATCTCGCCTGCAGCGGCGCGCGCCCGCTCGCCGTCACGGACAATCTGAACTTCGGCAATCCCTACAAGCCGGAGAATTTCTGGCAGCTCCGCGAGTGCGTGGAAGGCCTCGCCGAGGCCTGCCGCGAATTCGGCACGCCCGTCACCGGCGGCAATGTCAGCCTCTACAACCAGAGCCCAGCCGGCGCCATCGATCCCACCCCCACCGTCGGCATGGTCGGCATCATCGACTCGCCCGCCCACATCACGACGCAAGCTTTTAAGCACGCCGGCGACGCCATCCTCCTCCTCGGCGACATCGGCACAGGCCTCGGCGCCTCCCATTACATAAAAGTCCTTCACGGCAAAAAAATCGGCCAGCCCCCCACACTCGATTTCGCAAAGGAAAAAGCGCTCCACGAAGCCGTGCGCTCCCTCATCCGCATGGGCTTGGTCCGTAGCGCGCACGATTGCTCGGAGGGCGGCCTCGCGGTCGCCCTCGCCGAATGCTGCATCAGCGGCGAAACCCAAATCGGCGCAGAGATCGACCTCACTCCCTTCGATCAAAATCCCGATGCCCCGCGCGATCCCGCCGACCTCCTCTTCAACGAGGCCCAAGGCCGCATCATCATCTCCGTCCGCCGCGAAAATGCCTCCGCCGCCCTCGCGCTCGCGAGCTGGCAAAACATCCCCGCCTACCGCCTGGGCTTCACCGGTGGCGACTACCTCCGCATCAAGTCCTCCGGCCGTGAGTGGCCCTGGCCACTCCCCGGCCTCCGCACAGCCTGGTGGAACTCCATCGCCCGCACGATGGAAGACGGATAATGAAATAAACGGCGGCAGTTATCGCGCCGGCGACGCTTATAACCTGGGAATCCATGGACCAAGCCGACGCCGGAAGCAGTGACCCCGCCCCGCTCCACCGGCGCAAGCGCTCCCGTTGGCCCGGCGTCGCATTGAGCCTGTTGGTGCCCGGCTTCGGACTCTACCGCGCCGGCATGCGGACACACGCCATCGGCTGGTATCTCGGCATGGAGGCGTTCAACCTCGGCGTCATCCTGACGAGCGTCCTCTCGGCGATACCGCTCTACGTCGCGCTGCCGCTCATGTCATTCGCGATGATGGCAAAGATCGCGATGCTCGTGGAAAGCTTTCGCCCCGGTAAAATGAACACCCAAAAATGGGGCGTGTTCGTGGTGATGCTTTTGATCACGCTCTGCTTCGGCCTGTTCTGCCGGCAGATCGGCAGACCTTTCGTGATCCCGACCAAATCGATGGAGCCGACCTTGACCCAGGGCGATTGCATCATGGCAAGCCACATTTTCTATCTCATGAAACCACTCAAACGCGGCGAGGTTGTCGTATTTCGCAGCGAGGGTCTCGCCGGCACGCTGAAGGGAAACGACTACGCCAGGCGCGTGGCCGCGTTCGCTGGGGAGACTGTCCGCATCAAGGCCGGCGCGTTTTTTGTAAACGACAAACCAATGTCCGTGATCGACGGGCTGCCCAAGCTCGTTTACACGAACGCCCCGCTCCGCGGCGCAAAACTCTTCTCCGAGGCCTCAACCTACCTCGTCCCCGACGGCGAGGTCTTCGTCCTCGGCGACAATCTCCCGGAGAGCGCCGATAGCCGTCTCTGGGGCGGCATCCCCCTCGCCTCCATCTACGGCAGCGCGATGAATATCTACTTCCCCTTCTCCCGCTACGGCCCGATCAAGTAGCTCACAGCACCGCCTTGCGATGCACCCACACGCTATTCACCAGCCCCAGCGCGAACATGATCATCAGCACAAACGACCCGCTGTAGGAAATCAGCGGCAGCGGCACCCCGGTGATCGGCAGCAGCCCCACCATCATCCCGATATTCTGGAACACATGGGTAAAAATGAGCGCGGAGAACCCTACACATAACATCACCCCGATATCATCCGCCGCCCGGTACGCGACAATGAGCGCCGTCACCAGCAGCAGCCCAAATGCGCTGATGAGAATGACCGCTCCGAGAAAACCCCACTGGTTCGCGATGACAGGGAAAATATAGTCGTTCTGCACCGCCGTCTGCGGCAGCGACTCAATCTCGACCTGGCTATCGGGCGAGCGAAACCCAAGCCCCGCCCACCCGCCCGAGCCCACGGCATTCAGCGCCTGGTTGATCCCATACGCCGAGCCGAGCGGATCCATGTCGGGATCGATGAACGCGGTAATGCGCTTCCGCTGGTACCCGTGCAGCCCGAAGTTGAGCATCAGCGGAATAAACGACGCCCCGAGCAGGATCAGGCAGATCAGGTACCGCTTCGGCATACCTCCGACGAAGAGCATCGCAAGGATCACCGGAATCCAAATAATGGCCTCGCCGAGATCCGGCTGCAGCAGGATCAGCAGCATCGGCGCGCCGCAGATAATTCCGCACAGCAACAGCCGTATCGCCGGATGCAAATTGCGAAACTGGCTCAGCAAAATCGCCAGCACCATGATCCCCGCAATGACCGCAAGCTGCGCCGGCTGAAAATTGATCGGCCCGATGCGCACCCAGCTCCGCGCCCCATATACCTGCGTCCCGATGAATCGCGCCAGGATCAAAAACGCGATGCCCGCAAGGTACATCGGCAGCGCCCCCCATTTCACCCAGCGGTAATCGACCAGGCTCGCGACAAAAAACGCGACCATCCCGATCCCCACCCACATCGCCTGCCGCCGCCAGAAGTCCTGCACCACCGGGTCATCGCGCATGTAAGTCGCGCTGTAGATCGCAAACACCCCAAAAAACGCCAGCGCGATCATGATCGCGAAGATCAGCCAGTTCATCCCCAGAAATTTGCGCAGCAGCGGCGTCATGGCGTTGCGGTCTCGAATTTCGGAATCGCTGCGAGCAGCTTGCGCGTGTACTCGTGCTGCGGGTTCGCGTAGATTTCCTCCGCGCTCGCGGCCTCGACTATTTTCCCCCGGTACATCACCAGCACATGGTCGCTGATGTGCTCCACCACCGCCAGATCGTGCGCGATGAAAAGATAAGTCAACCCCAGCTCCTCCTGCAGGTCCTGCAGCAGGTTCACGATCTGCGCCTGCACGCTCACGTCCAGCGCGCTCACCGGCTCATCGCACACGATGAAGCGCGGCTTCACCGCCAGCGCCCGCGCAATCCCGATCCGCTGCCGCTGCCCTCCGCTGAATTCATGCGGGTACCGGTTCATCATCTCCGGTTGCAAACCCACCAGCTTCAGCAGCTCCGCCACGCGCGCCCGCCGGTCATCCCTGCTCATCTCACGGAAGTGAATCTCCAGCGCCTCCCCCACGATGCTGAAAATCGTCATCCGCGGATTCAGCGACCCAAACGGATCCTGAAAAATCA
>Ga0206863_1150_pt1 | contig 23617 bp, 18 predicted proteins | sample Alteio_BWOrgCont_41_FD_152634 | JGI IMG/M metagenome (GOLD analysis project Ga0206863, IMG submission 152634) | Enriched cells from forest soil in Barre Woods Harvard Forest LTER site, Petersham, Massachusetts, United States -... | ecosystem: Environmental > Terrestrial > Soil > Temperate forest >...
TGCGCGTTTGCGTTAAATTTGGTGGCGGTCGCGAACAGCCCGCCCGCCAGGACCAGCGCCGCCAGTATTCTGAGAACTTGTTTTGCCTTCATTATTACCTTTTTAATGGTTTTTCCGTTTACGCCATCATCGTCGATCGAGAGGCTTAAGCGTCCTCCAGAGCTTTGATTCCGTCAAGCAAGCGTGTGCGGCGGAGGCTTCGCGAAATGCAACGGTGGCTTGCGATTTGCGCGGACATCCAGGGCGGGCGGCGTCAAAAATGCGGGAAATCGCGAGGTTTTCGCGGTCCAGAGGCGGTTTGATCCAAGCTTCGAGGCTGCCGGGGCTTGGCATGGATAACGCTAATAATGATTCTGCCTATGAAAACGAAACTACTAAACATTGGTCGGTATATTTCATTGGGAACGGCGATAGCACTCGGCTTGGCGGCGCTCGTCCCGAACGCGCGGGCTGACGACAAGGAAATAATGGAGAATCGCGGCCAACTAACGGCGAGCGACTACAAATTTGTCGCCGAAGCGGCCAAAGGAGGGCTGATGGAGGTCGATCTGGGACAACTAGCGGTGCAAAAAGCGGCGGACCCCGCCGTTCGTCATTTCGGCGAGCGGATGGTTCAGGATCACCGCAGGTTGAACCAGGAATTGACCGACCTTCTGGCCCGGAAGGGAGCGATCCTGCCGGATAATTCCAGCAAAAAGGAAGGCAGAATGACGGAGCATCTGAACGTTCTAACGGGATCGGAATTCGACCGGGCCTACATTAAGGACATGGTCCGGGATCACAAAAAGGACGTGAAAGCATTCCAGAAGGAGGCCGAAAAGGCGGATGATGCAGACCTGAAGTCCTGGGTGGCGAAGTCGCTTCCGATCGTGCAGGAGCATCTGCAACAGGCCGAGAGCATCAAAGAAACCATCACCGGAGTGAAGCGCACAAGCAGGGCTGATTAACGGGAATTCACCAACACTCGGTGGTACCCATCGCGAGGCGGAGATTCAGCAAGAATCTCCGCCTTTTGCTTTGGCACGGAGGCGGGCAATGAATGCTTGCAATGTCGCCGGCAACCTGCTTTGTTACAAACGAATCAATGCGGGTGAATAGCACCATTAAAACAGGCAATTACCTCAACTCGGCGGCCGCGCTTCTGTTGGCCGCCTTGATTCTTTTTCTGTCGGTCGCGGGAGCGAGTCCGGCTTTGCACCAGTTAATCCATGCCGATGCCAGCGCCGTCAATCACAACTGCGCCGTGACCCTGTTTGCGAAAGGCCAGATTTCCTCGGATGCTCCCGCCCCGATTCATGTTTCCTTTGAACCGCGCCCAACCGTGAGAAATCCGGCGGAAAGCATTGCCGGAAACTCGGGTATAGACGTCCGGTTGACCCCCAGTCGCGCCCCGCCTTCCTGCTGAAGTCCCTCTCGAGTTGGCTCCAGTTCTAGCAGTCCGCAACCTTGCCAGGTTCGCGGTTTTCCAATCCGAGTTATCCGCCTAATGAAAAGAAAATTATTTATCCATATGGCCTCTGTCTCTGTCATGGCCTTGGCCGTGATTGGGGCTGGTTGTCAACGGCCCAGCGATAATTCCCAGTCGCCGGCGAGCGCCTCGACCAACGTCACTCTCACTACCGCCCAGCGACAGCGCATCCAACTTCAAGTCGTGACGAACTCGACCTATCGCCGGACCATCGACACCACCGGCACGGTCGGTTTTGACAATGATCAAGCCACCACAGTTCTCGCCCCCATTTCGGGACCGGTCGCTGAACTGCTGGTTTCTCTCGGGGCAAAAGTCAAAGCCGGGGACCCTCTGGCGATCATTGATTCGCCGGATTTTGCCGCAGCCGTGAGCGCGTATCGCAAGGCCGTCGCCACCGCCAAAAACGCGCGCCGCATTGCCGATCTGGATGAGGAACTCTTCCGGCACGGCGCTCTCGCCCGGCGCGACGTTGACCAGGCGCAAACCGATGCCGGTAATGCGGACGCCGACCGCGACGCGGCCCTGCAGCAGGTCCATTCGTTGGGCGTGAATGATCAGACCCTTGCCGAGATGGGGCGCCATTCGATTACGACCAACCTTCCCGGCGTCGTTCGTTCACCTCTCCGCGGCACTGTGGTGGAGAAACTCATTAGTCCCGGCCAGCTCTTGCAGGCATCCGGCACTCCGTGTTTCACCGTGGCCGACCTTTCCCAAGTATGGGTGACGGCCAATATATTTGAATCGGACCTCGCTTCTGTTGGCGTCGGCGACGCCGCCGAAATCATCAGCGGCCCCGAATCTAAAATTTTGCCCGGCGCGGTGGATAACATATCGGCATTGGTTGATCCGAACACACGCTCGATTGGCGTGCGCGTGGTCGCAAAGAACCCCGGCGAGGTTCTAAAAAAACAAATGTATGTCCGGGTGTTGCTTCATTCCTCGCGCGCGACCTCGGGGTTGCTCGCGCCGGTTTCGTCCGTCTTGCGCAACGACGAAAATCTTCCATTCGTTTACCTGGCCGGAACGGACGGTTCATTCATGAGGCGCCAGGTGACCTTGGGTTCCCGGGTGGGGGACCAATATGAAATCACCGGGGGACTGGCCGAAGGCGACCAAACCGTCATTAACGGCGGCCTGTTCATTCAATTTTTACAAAACCAGTGATAGACGCCCAACTGCCAGCGCCCGATCACGGCCCGCGAACCGCCTCGGTCATCAACCGGATTGTGGCCTCGTCCCTCCGGCAAAGATTCCTGGTCGCGCTTCTGACGCTTTCGCTGATTGGCGTGGGATGCTGGTCCCTTGACCGGCTCCCGGTCGATGCTTATCCCGACCTGTCGCCTCCGCGGGTGGAAATCATCACCCAGTGGCCCGGACAAGCCGCGGAGGAGATCGAGCGGTTGATCACCGTGCCCATTGAAGTTGAAATGAACGGCCTCCCGCGCATGACCGTCATGCGGTCCATATCGCTCTATGGCTTGTCGGACGTCATCGTCAGTTTTCGCAACGGCACGGACAATTATTTTGCGCGCCAGCAGGTTTACCAGAGGATTGCCGATCTGTCGTTGCCGAGCGGGGTGACTCCTTCGGTGGCACCGCTCTTTTCTCCCTCGGGTTTGATTTATCGGTATGTGCTGCAAAGCGCCGACCGCAGTCCGATGGAACTCAAGACGATCAATGACTGGGTGGTCGGACGACAATTCAAATCAGTCCCGGGGGTGGCCGATGATTCAGGGCTCGGCGGCCAGACGATGCAGTACCAAGTCCTGCTGGACCCGGCCAGGATCGCCGGGACCGGCCTCTCCGTCGCGGGAGTGGTGAATGCGCTGACGGCGAACAACGGCAACGCTGGAGGCGGTTTTTACTCCGAGGGCGGACAGTTTTATTACGTGCGCGGTCTGGGACGACTGCGCACTCTTGAGGACATCGGCAATGTGGTGCTGGCGGTGCATAATGGCATTCCAATTCTGGTCAAGGATGTCGGGACTGTGGTCATCGGCTACGCGCCGCGCCTGGGGCAATTCGGATATCAAGACCAGGACGACGCGGTGGAAGGCGTCATCCTCATGCGCACGGGCGAGAAGACACAAAGCGTCCTGAAACTCGTCGAGGAAAAAACCCGGGAACTGAACGAAAAAATTCTCCCCAAGGATGTCAAAATCCTTCCGTTCTATGATCGGACCGATTTGATCGCGCTGACGACCCGGACAGTGGAGGGCAACCTGTTGCGGGGCATGGTGCTGGTCGTGATCATCCTCATCCTTTTTCTTTACGATGTGCGCACCGGCTTGATCGTGGCCACGGCGATTCCGCTGGCGCTATGCTTCGCCTTTATCTGCCTGGATATTGAAAATGTCCCCGCCAACCTGCTTTCCATCGGGGCGGTGGATTTTGGAATTCTGGTCGATGGCGCGGTGGTGATGGTGGAGAATATTTACCGGCAAGTGGCGGCGCGCCAGGGCCAGTCGCTGAATATCAAGCGGGTCGTCCTCGACGCGGCCTCCGAAGTGGACCGTCCGATTTTTTACGCGGTGGCGGTGATCGTGGCCGGATTTCTGCCCATCTATGTGTTATCGGGTCCGTCTGGAAAATTATTTACTCCGATGGCCGACACGATGATCTTCGCGCTCGTCGGATCATTGATCGTCACGATCATATTTGTGCCGGTGCTTTGCTCATGGGCGCTGCGGAAAGGGGTCCAAGAACGTCGCAATCCAGTCTTTGAGGCGATTAAATCGGCTTACATTTCGGGACTCGATGTTTGTCTGGCACATCCTTGGTGGACAATTATTGCTTCCACGGCGCTCCTCGCGGGCGCTCTCCTGCTCATCCCATTTGTCGGCGCTGAATTCATGCCGCAGTTGGATGAGGGGGCGCTGTGGATTCGCGCCACCATGCCCTACACAATCTCGTTTGAAGAATCAAAAAAGATCGCCCCTCAAATCCGAAAAATTCTTCGTTCTTTTCCAGAAGTAACGGTCGTCGCCTCCGAACATGGCCGCCCCGACGATGGAACTGATCCCACAGGGTTTTTTAATGTCGAGTTCTACGTCGGCCTCAAGCCTTATGGCGAGTGGAAAGGTTCCTATCGCACCAAAGCTGCTTTGACCGAGGCGGTCAGGGAAAAGCTCGCTGCGTTCCCCGGAATTATTTTCAATTTCACCCAGCCGGCTGAGGATGCGGTTGACGAGGCGGAAACCGGGTTAAAGAGTTCGCTTTCCGTCAAGATATTCGGGAGCGATCTCCCGACGCTCGAAGGCAAAGGCAAGGCGATAAAGCGCGTGATGGAAAAAGTGCGAGGCATCGAGGAAATCACCCTCGTGCAGGAGTTGGGGCAACCGAGCCTCGAGGTCACTATCAACCGGGGGAAAATCGCCCGTTACGGGCTGAATGTTGCCGACATCAACAGCCTGATTCAGGCCGCCATCGGTGGCGCGGCCGCGACGCAGGTGGTGCAAGGCGAAAAGCAATTCGATTTGGTCGTCCGATTGGAAGAGCGGTACCGCGGCACCCCGGAACAAATCGGCAACATTTTAGTGGCCACTCCCGACGGTTCACAAATCCCTCTGAAGGAATTCGCGGATATTCAAGTGAAGAACGGGGCGTCGTTCATCTATCGCGAAAGCAATTCGCGCTATATCGGGATTCAGTATTCCGTGAAGGGAAGGGATCTGGCCGGCGCGGTGAACGAGGCGAGAAAGAAAGTGGCGGCTCAAGTCGCGCTACCCGAGGGATACCACATCGAGTGGGGTGGCGAATACACTGAATACACGGCTTCCCGCGCGCAACTCCACGTCATTCTTCCCCTGACGTTGTTTTTGATTTTTCTGCTTTTATTCGCGCTCTACAGTAATTTGAAGTTTCCTTTGATTACGGTCCTGGGGGTGCTCCTCTCGGCGCCCGTGGGCGGAATTATAGCACTCTGGCTTACGGGCACGCCCTTTTCGGTTTCCTCCGGGATAGGATTTCTCGCCTTGTTTGGCGTCTCGGTGCAGACGGCGGTGGTCTACATTTCTTATGTCAATGAACTGCGCAACCGGGGCGTCCCCATTGCCGAGGCGGTTCGCGAGGGAGCCATCCTGCGCCTGCGTCCCATCATGATGACCGCATTGGTGGCTGCTTTCGGCCTTTTGCCGGCGGCGATGGCTTCTGGCGTCGGCACCGATTCCCAGCGGCCTTTTGCCTTGGTCATCGTCAGCGGTTTGTTTACCCGGCTTTTCATTAGCGTTTTTCTCATGCCGGCCCTCTACGCCCTGGTCGCGCGGCCCGAGGATCGATTAGAGGTCTGAGTTACGCGAAGGGCAATCATTGTCGGTCGCTGCCGGATCGGGTTGGTTCCGTCAAGGCCAAGACGGCGAACGCGGTCGCGGCGTCCTGCATGAACATCCCGGTGTTAGTTTGTGGGTCACGACGCTTGTTGAGGTGATTCACAGGCCAGGTTCCATCCCGCTCATTGGCGGCGAGCCACGCCACGCCCTTTTGGAGTTGTTGGTTGTCCGCCGCCAGCCCCGCGCGCTTTAATGCAAGGACGACGAGACCCGTGGCGTAGCCATCGCTGACCGACCCCTCCGGATTCGCGCCTTTCGATGTCCATCCCTGCGCTCCGGATTCCTTTTTCCCGAGTTTGGGCAGACTCCAGCCCCCGTCGCTCTCCTGAGCGTTCAGCAGTTCCTCGACGATCTGCTGTTCATCGGTCCCGGTCAACAGTCCCGCCAGCCACGAGGATGCCCAGAGAGCCACGACGCGATGGTGAAGTGGTTGATTCGCATTGCGGTTCCGAAGGTAAGTCTTTAAGGCGGTGATTTGCGACTGGAGCCCCTCATGTTCGTAGTAATCTTTGCCCGCCATCCCGACCGCCAGCGCCGCCAGGGAGGCTCCGTAATAGGCGCCCTCTTTTTCCCACGGATTCAACCCAAAATCGAGCCAGAGCCACGAGCCGTTCTTTTGTTGCTGGTCCCAAAGCCGCCGCAGCGCCGTCCTCGCGGTTTCATTCAACGCGCTGTCCTTCCCGCGGGGACTGTCGTGGACTAAAACCAGGGCGTTCAGAACCGACTCTGTCCCCAAGGATTCCGCCTTCATATCCATGTAGTATGGATCGAAACAATCCATGTTGGTTGGGCAATCGGAAACGATCCTGGTCCAGTTCTCCACGCGGTTTTTCACGTTGTCGATAAGTTTTCTTTCGGCGATGGCTCCCGCTGTCTCGCCTAACCGGGCGCCCAACGCCTGGCAAGCGAGCGCTATTGGCATCGTGGTGTGACAGGAAACGCAGACTGTCCCATGTCCTCGGGCCGCCCCGGTCCACGCGAGCCATGATTCGAGTCGCCCGTCGAGATATTTTGCCGCTGCCTTGGGACTCCAGGAGATCTGGGCATCCGCGCTGACCGGCTCGCCGGCGGACCGTTTCACGATGCCGCGATTTATTTCGGCGACGACATCTGCCCGTTTCGGATTCCCGTCGTCTCCTAAAACGCGAAGGGCGCCGAGTGTTATCACAAACCCAAGAGCCAGCGGCAAGGGTATGATTTTCATTGCAACTTGCGTACCTCACACGCTGGTGTCTGTCGAGACACTTCCTTTCGGAACCGGACAGGACGAATAATTGTGAATTGACCGCAAAATGTGCCGCCGCTACGGTTTCGCGAATTATTATGAGGGTCACAATTGCGTCGTTACTATTCTTGGGGTATTTAGCGGTCGCATCGGCGCAAGGGCAGGGCGCGATGTTTGGCACGCAGGCTGGCCGCCCGGCCGCCACGGGGAATGCCGACGGGGTCGGTTCAACCGCGCGCTTTAACAACCCGACAGGCATGGCGATGGATGGCGGCGGCAACCTCTACTTGGCGGACACGGTTAACAACTCGATCCGCAAGATCACCCCGGATGGTACCACGACCACTTTTGCCGGAGGGCAAGCCGGCTCCGCCGATGGTAATGGGACCAATGCTTCTTTCCGCTCTCCTGTCGGCGTGGTGGTGGATGCCAACGGGAACCTCTACGTGGCCGATCAATCCAATAATACGATCCGCAAGATCACTCCTGACGGCACGGTTTCGACCCTGGCCGGCTTCCCGGGCTCCAAGGGCGGCGTCGATGACTCCGGGACCAATGCCCGCTTTACCCATCCGGCTGGTCTGGCTCTCGACGGCGCGGGCAATCTTTATGTGGCGGACACCGGGAATAATCGAATTCGAACGGTCACGCCGGACGGCGTCGTTAGCACGCTCGCAGGCCCGCTCACCAATTCCGCCGGTGGGAGCACGGATGGCGCGTCAACCAACGCTTCGTTTTACTTTCCCGTGGCATTGGCGGTGGACGTTTCGACCAACATCTACATCGCGGACACGGGCAACGACACGATCAGAAAAATTACACCGGATGGAACGGTTTCTACCCTCGCGGGAAAACCCCGCTCGCGGGGAAGCTCGGATGGCGCCGCGACCAATGCGAGATTTGCTTTTCCACAAGGGATCGCGGTGGACAACTCTGGCAACCTTTACGTGTCGGACACCGGAAACAACACGATCCGGAGGATTAACTTGGACGGCACGGTCGTCACGCTGGCAGGTCAAGCCGGCCTGGCAGGAGCGACCGACGGCGCTGGAACGAACGCATTGTTCAACCTCCCCATCGGTATGGTCGTGGACAGTTTCGGCAACCTGTTTGTAGTGGACGGTGCCAACAACTCGATCCGCGAAATTGCGACGAATGGTGTCTCAACCACGTTGGCCGGGCCGGGCGGCAGCGCCGGGAGCGACAACGGCATCGAGTCGTCCGCGCGCTTTTATTATCCGAACTCTGTGGCGGTCGATACCTCAAGAAATATCTACGTTGCCGACATTTTGAATTTCGTGGTCCGAAAGATCACGGCCGACGGAGTGGTCAGCGTCCTGGCCGGCCAGATTGGGCAGAGCGGCGACATCGATGGTCCCGCAACCAACGCGCGTTTTGCGAGCCCGAATTCAGTGGCGGTGGACGGCTCGGGAAACGTCTATGTCGCTGATTCCGACAACCAAACGATTCGACTGGTCAGCAATGGGATGGTTTCGACGGTGGCGGGTCATTCTGGCAAGAACGGAAGCGCGGACGGCACTGGAACCAACGCCTTTTTCAATTTTCCTTTGGGCATTGCCCTGGACCTTCCGGGCAACATTTATGTGGCGGACGCCAGCAATCAGACGGTGCGAGTCATCTCGACGAGCGGCCTTGTGAGCACCTTGGCGGGCAAATTGAGCAAGCCCGGAAGCGCGAACGGAATCGGCACCAATGCGATGTTCTACAATCCAACCGCACTCGCTGTGGATGGCTCCGGCAGTGTTTATGTCGCGGATAGCGGCAACGAACTGATCCGAAAGATCGCGCCGGATGCCACCGTGACGACGGTCGCCGGGCTGGCCGGCCACGCCGGAAGCGTCGATGGCGGACCAACCAACGCGACTTTCTCCAACATGTCCGGCTTGGCGGTGGACAACGCCGGCAACATTTATGTGGCCGACACCATCAATAACACGATCCGGATGATTACCTCCGCCGGCGCGGTCACGACTCTGGGCGACGTGGCCGGAACGCGGGGAAATGTGGATGGCACGGGGACCAATTCCTCGTTTAACAACCCATCGGGAATCGCGGTGGATGCCGGCGGCAATATTTATGTGGCCGACACCTTCAACAACACGATTCGTGTGGGAACACCGATACTGGTCGCGCTGCCCGCCTTGCAAATCAGCGCCTTGCCCGGCCAAGTTCTTATTGCTTGGTCCGGTTCCGTCACAGGGTTTGTTTTGCAGTCCAGCTCGACTCTTTCCTTTCCTCTGACCGCCTGGCTTACCGTGAGCAACATTCCGACAATGGTTGGGGGCCAATTCGTGGTCACGAATCAGGCGGGCGATCCCGCCGGATTCTTTCGTCTGCGCAAACCATAAGAATTCTCATAATGAAGACATCAAGATCGAACGCATTATCAACGAGTCCCCCTGGGAGCGCCCCGCGGAGCCGGGGGTTTACTCTTCCTGAACTCCTGGTGATGCTCGCCGCCGTCGCTATCCTCGGCTGCTTGTCGCTCGGAGCCGCCTCGACTTCACGCACGGCAAGCCAGGCGCTCCAGTGCCTGCAAAATGGCAATCAGATGATCAAAGCATGGACTCTGTATGCCGTGGACAACCAGGGCTTGCTCGCGCCCAACGTCGATGACGGACATTACGGAAACTGGCTTGCAGGGGAGATGTCGGGACCAGGCTATTTTAACGATCCCACGAATTATGGTCTGATCAACAACACCTACGCACCGGCGGCGGCGGCGGGATATAAGGGTTCGGGGCCATCCGCAATCGGAACTTATATCATGGACGACAGATTTGCGAAATGTCCGGCCGACCCAAGCAAGTACTTCGACGGTGGCGTGGATCCCTCGGGAGCGCAGACAAACGCAAGCTGGCTCCCTCGAGTTCGCAGCTATTCGATGAGTCAGTCGGTGGGGACCCAAAGCAACAACAAACTCCCGGTAACGGGTCCGTGGTTGACCGGCAGCTACGGCGGAAACAATCCCGCCACCGGTTACAACACCTACGGCAAATTGAGCCCGTGGAAGAATCCTGGTCCATCCAATACCGCGGTCATCCTCGATGAGGACCCCTACAGCATTAACGATGCGGCATTCGCCACGGACGTTAGCCTGCCCGATATGCTTATCGACTGGCCCGCTTCCTTCCACCTCAAGGCCTGCGGCGTTGCCTTCGCCGATGGACACTCGATAATCAAGCACTGGGTAGATCCACGAACCTATGCCATTTGGTGGACCCATAACGCCGATCCTGCAACCCAACCTACCAACCCTGACATCGAATGGCTGCGGCTCCACACGAGCGGCAATGCCAACGGCACCCTGCTTCCCCTCTCGACCACTCCCTCCCCTTAATTTCGATTGTTTCGCAATCGCGACGAGCCTAATTTCAAGGGATGAAACCGCGCTCGATATGGTCTCTAAATTTCCTGCTCGCATTCACTTTGCTCGTCACTTCACGGGTCCTCGCGACGGCCGCGTCCCCGCAGGAGCGGGCTGACCTTTTTCTATCGCTCGTCAACGCCTCCTTCCAAGCGCTGTACCGGGTGCAAAGCGAGGCGCAATGGCTGGCGTTGACCGATGTGTCGCCGGAGCACGATGCCGGCGCGGAAGCGGCGGGAAAAGCCTATGCGGCATTTAACGGCAACCCCGCGGTTATCTCAGAGGCGAAGGAATTGCTTACTCATCGCGCCGAGCTCAACGCACTGACAGTGCGCGAACTCGAACAAGCCTTGCTCAACGCCGCCGAGGGGCCGATGACCAATCCGAAACTGGTGTCGGATCGCATCGAGGCCGAGACGAAGCAGGCTTCCACGTTGAATGGGTTTGAGTTCAAGTTGCGCGGCAAACCGATCACCGTTAACGAAATCGACAACCTCCTTCAATCCAGCACCAATTTGGTCGAACGCCAGGCGGTCTGGGAGGCGTCGAAGGCATCCGGCCCGGCCTTGAAACTAGGGCTGGTGAAACTGCGCGATCTCCGCAATGGCTGCGCCCAGGAATTGGGCTATCCGGATTATTTCGCCTTGCAGGTGGCGGGGTATGCCATGACGAGCGAGGAGATGGTGAAGTTGCAGGATGATTTCATGCGCGAGTTGCGCCCGCTTTATCTCGAACTTCACACCTGGGCCAAATACGAGCTGGCCAGAAAATATGGCCAGCCGGTTCCCAAACGAATTCCGGCGCATTGGATCAACAATCGCTGGAGCCAGGAGTGGGATGGGATTGTCGAGGAGGCGAAGCTGGACCGCTACTTCACCAACCGGACGCCGGAATGGATCGTGAAAACGGCGGAGCAATTTTACACGGGCCTGGGTTTTGCCAAACTGCCCGATTCTTTCTGGCAGAAGTCCGACCTCTACCCTATCAAGGCCGGCGAGAAACGGAAAAAGAATACCCATGCCTCGTGCTGGCACGTCGATCTCGAGCGGGACATCCGCTCGCTCATGAGCGTCGAGGCAAATTCAGAATGGTTTTTCACCGCCCATCACGAATTGGGGCACGGTTATTATTTCATGAGCTACGCGCGTCCCGAAGTGCCTTATCTGCTCCGGATCGGCGCCAACCCCGCGTTTCATGAGGGCACCGGCGAACTGATCGCCTTTGCCGCGGCCCAAGTCCCATATCTCAAATCGGTTGGCGTGCTCGAAGCAAAGTTTCAGGCCGACGACACCGCCTTCCTCCTCGATAACGCCCTCGCACACTCGGTGCCGTTCATTTTCTGGTCGAGCGGCACCATGACGCATTGGGAGCACGATGTTTATTCGAAGCACCTGCCGGAGGATCAGTGGAACGCGCGCTGGTGGGAGTATGTGCGCGACCTGCAAGGGGTCGAGCCTCCGTCTCCACGGGGTGAGGAGTATTGCGACGCCGCCACCAAAACGCACATCAACGACACGCCGTGTTATTATTACTCCTACGCCATTGCGACCGTGCTAAAGTTCCAATTGCACGACTATATTGCGCGGAACATTCTGCACCAGCCGCCGCAACAGTGCAATTATGCCAACAACACGAAGGCTGGTGATTTTTTGCGTCGATACCTTGTGCTCGGGGCGACGCAGGACTGGCGAAAAGTATTGCGCGATTTGACCGGCGAGGTCCTTTCGACGCGGGCCATGGTCGATTATTTCAAGCCGCTCATGACCTGGCTGCAGGAGCGGAACAAAGGCCGCCAAACCGGCTGGGAGTAGGAGCTATTCCTGCGGAGCCTGGCGCTGCTGCTGGGTCACGCGGGTTGGGACGCTCGGCTCGACGGCTTGATGAAGGTAGGTCTTGAAGATGAATTCACCGATCTGGTTCAGGCGGGTTTGCAGAACATCCATCGAATGGTGAAGTCCGGGCTCGTAGATATCCTCGACGGCGCTGAAATTGAGCTCGGCCAGCAGGCGTCCGCTTTGCTTTTCGGCTTCGTTGGCATAGTGGCCCGGCGCGACGCCGGAAATCCGCCGCAAATAATCGTCGAGATGGTGAACGCAGGAGCGAACCGAGCGGGGAAAACTGCGGTTTAACACCAGCAACTCGGTCACCTTCTCAGGTTCGACCTCGCAGACATAAATCTTTTGATAGGCTTGGCGCCCGCTGCAACTGCGCAGAACCGATATCCATTGCAAATGTTCGTTTTGTTTTCCGGTGCGGCGGAGAAGATGGAATTTGTCATCGAGCGCGCGCGAAGTTTTGTCGGCCCGCTCCAGGTATTTGCCGATCTGGATGAAGGACCAGCCTTCGTCATGCGCCATCGAGGCGTCGGTGATGCCTTGAAACAGGTGCGAAATCTCCCGTATTTCCTGGAAAAACTCGCATTGGTTGCGATCGAAAGTTTGCCGCGCCAGTTTGCCGGTGGACCACAAGTAGGACCGGTTGATTTGCTCCCACATTTCGGTCGAAATCTGGCCGCGCACCGTGCGGGCGTTCTCCCGCGCGGAGGCCAGGCAACTCACGATGGAGTTGGGATGCTCCCGGTCGAAGACCAGGAATTCCGTGACCGTGGCGGCGTCCGTGCGGGAGAATCGTTTGCGAAAAGGTTTGTCCTCCCCGAGACACGCGGCGATCGGAAGCCAGTTTTTATTCAACTCTTCCGAGAGGAGGATGGGAATGTCGAGCATCAACTGGAGGTTCACATCGAGCATGCGGGCGATATTCTCGGAGCGCTCGACATAACGGCTCATCCAATAAAGACAATCGGCGACGCGACTTAGCATGCGGCGGTGAATCTAAATGGAACTGGGACGGACGGCAAATGATTCTGTGTGAAAATCATTCATGGTTTGCCCTCGTCCGCCATGAATGGGTATTTCAGCCAGTGATAGGGCTTCCTCAAAACCAGCCTGGATTTGAGGCTGTCGCAAATCGTTTCCGCATCAAGGCGGCTGCCCTCGATCGAGGGATGAACGCCGTCTTTCGAGAAATAGATTGTCCCAGGCGGGGTAGGGGACCCGGCGTCATTCGTCCCCGATGACGCCCGAACGACGAGTTTCTTTTGCGCCGCCATTTCCGCCACCCGCAGGGCCGGGTTGATCGACGGTATGTCATAATACTCGGCCAGAATCTCGCCAGCGGACGCGGCGCGGGGACAACGGCCACCTTGCAATTCCTTCTCCGAGCCGGGCGCGAGGCTGTACACGAAACAGAAATCAATGGATTCATCCACTTTCCAAGTTTGGCGGAGCACGCTTTCCAGGTTTCGCCAGATCATCGACGTCTCAGACGCGGCGTCGTCCGCGGGGATTTCGACAAAAACCAGATCGGGCTTTTTTGAGAGCACATCGCGCTCGAAGCGGATGGCGTTGTAGGGCGAGTTCGTGTCGTCGAGGGGCGGAGCGATCTGTTCGAGTCTGGCCGCGGGATACGTTTCGCGAAGCCATTTCATGGTCAGATCAGGCCATCCGCCCGCGGCGGTTCCCCCGCCGCCCCAAAAGGCGACGCGGCCCGGACCGCCATGCTGCAGTTTCAGAAAGAAGTTGCCGAGTCCGCGCCGGGGCAGGAAAAGCCGCGCGGGAACCGGCTCAAACCTGGTTTTGTAGGTGCGGAGCAGTCGGTCGCGGTGGATCCTTGCGAATTCTTGCATGATGTTGTACGTCATGGGCACTTCGAGCGCGGCTTCGAGCTCCGCTAGAGCTGTCGCACGATCACCCGTGAGATCGGCGTAAAGGCCAAGATAAAGCTGGGCATAAAAAGCCGGGGGCGGATTCGGGTCATAAGGATCGCGTGGTCCGGAGTTCGCCGCCGCGTCCAGCACCTGTTGGACGGTTCCGGTCCCTTTGAACAGGGCGTAGATTTGGCTCATCGGCACTCGTTGATCGCCCGAGGTCGGGATCATCCCTTGGCGGGCGCGCTTGAGATTTTCCACCTTCGCCTGGCACATAAGGATCCAGACCGCGTTTTCGACGTCATGTTCATAAGCCTCTCCATACTTGACGAGTTGTCTGGCAGCCTTCTCATAATCTCCCAGCTCATAGCAGACGACCCCGCGGTCCCACAGTTTGAAAGCTTGTGTCGGCCAACGGTCCGCGATGGTGTCCAGATCCGCCAGCGCCTTTTCCAGATACCCTAATCGCAACCATTCGGTGGCTCTCCGTTGATAGATTTCCTCACCGGGCGCATCGAGGTCGATGCCTCGAGTGTAATCTTGGATCGCGAGGTACGGTTGGTTGAAACCATGACGGACCCCGCCGCGCAAATAATAGTAGACCGGGTTGGTCGGATTGTTGCTAATGAGTTCGTTTATCTTTTCGAGGGCGGCGGGTGGATTCGTACGAAACATTTCGGTCATGTCGGTCCACAGCTTCTTGTAGAACACCGCGTCCGCCGCTTGCAGCGACGTGGCGAAAACCCCGAGGAAAAGGAAGAGGCTCCTCATGAAAATGCCTTGAATCATTGGAGGGAATCTATCCTTTTTTCCGACGGTCGCCAGATTTTATTTGCGCGCGGGGGTGCGAAGCATCAGGGGATGAAGCGCCCGTCGCCCGTTTAATGGTCGCCGCCAAAGCGCCAGAGGGCTGGCGCAGTCCAAGACCTGGGGGAATTCTCAATGACCCCTTCATTCGCGAAGCGTCTTGGACTGCGGTAGCCCTCTACCGCTTTTGCCCAAAAGCGCGACCTACCACGTTCACGTCGCAGCCTGAACCGGCATAACTTCCCGTCCGCGTTAAAACACGGTTTTGCCGACGATCTGGCTTCCCCGGATCCTACCGAACACCGTGGCGGGGCGGTTATCGCCGATGACAAAAAACTCGTTCGGCTCGAGTTTAAGACCCTCCAGCAAAGTGAGGGGGACTATTCGTCTGCCCCGGCGTCCAGGAATCCATGAAAAGGCATAAGGCTCGACGAGCCTCCGGCCATTGATGATCAGGCGGCCTCGATCGACGCTCACCTTTTCTCCCGGCAGACCGACGATGCGTTTGAGGAAAAGCACTTTAGGGGCGACTTGAATCGCGACCACATCCCCCCGTCTGGGTGGATGGAGTGAATAGGGCCAGCGGTTTATGAAATTGGATTCGCCGTTCTCATAAGTGGGCTCCATGCTCGTTCCAACGACGGTAATCGGCACCAAAAGGACGTTGAACAGAATTAGGACGCCGACCAGCCAAACGCACAGCCGTAAAAGGGTTTTGCGCGGGTTACTCCCGAAGAACCATCGTCTGTAGGCGGGCATTGGGGGCGTCAGTGGCGGGGGGGTGCCGGATGCCGGATCGACTCCGGCGGACCCGGGGTCGTTCGTCCCAATTTCTTCAGGCTGCATTCCCTTTATCCATAGCACATCGCGGGACAGAGGTAAACGCGCGGAGGCAGGAATTCCGGCAACGGCTTTCGGCTTGCCAACCGCGCTCGAACCGATAGGCTGGAGTCATGGGTTCGCAAGAAATTCAATACGCGCCGGTCGTCCTCCTATTTCTCATCGCTTGCCTCGTCGCGGGCGGCGGGTTGATCGTATCGGTGGTTCTGGGAAAAACCGGACGCCGCACGGCCGTCAAAGACATGTCCTACGAATGCGGCATGCTCCCGATTGGAGAGGGTAACGCCCGGCTTTCCATCAAATTTTATCTCGTGGCCATGCTTTTCATCCTTTTTGACATCGAGGTCGTTTTCCTCTATCCGTGGGCCATCGTTTACAGGCAAATGCTGGCGGACCCCGCCACTCGCAATCTGATTTTTGTTTCGATGCTCACTTTTCTTGGCATCCTTTTCGTCGGTTATATTTACGCTTTGAAAAAAGGCGCTTTCGACTGGAGAAGCTGACGTGGTCGGCAATTCCTCCGACGCGCCACGGTTGCAGGCCCTCCCCCTCTTGTGAACTCAATCATCAAATTTGGCACGTCCGGCTGGCGGGGGTTGATCGCCCGCGATTTTACTTTCGCGAATGTTCAACTGGCGTCCCAGGCCATCGCCCAATACCTCGCCCAAGAGCTCCAAAACGAAAGCTCGCCCCTGCGCGCGCGCAAACGTGAAATAATTCTGGGCCATGACACCCGGTTCCTGGGACGCGAGTTCGCCCTTGCCGCCGCCGAGGTGTTGCACAAAAACGGTTTAGTCCCGCTCTTGTGCGACGGCTATACGCCGACGCCTGTCATCGCCCATACCATCCGGATTCGCAAGGCGCTGGGCGGCATTAACATCACCGCGAGCCATAATCCGGCGGAGTATCAAGGCCTAAAATTCTCGGATTTCAAAGGCGCCGCCGCGCCGCCGGAGGTCACGCGCCTGATCGAGGCCGAAGCCGCCGGGCTTTCCGCCGCCAATTGGGAGGACGATTCCTCGAGCCCTGGGGTTTTCCGATGCAAGACCATCGACCCCAAGCCCGCTTACTTCAAGCAGATACGCCGCCTCGTTGATTTGGACACGATCCGTAAAGCCAAACTCAAGCTGGCCATCGAACTGATGTACGGCACGGGCCGCGGTTATTTAGATTTTCTGCTGCAAGAGGCCGGAGCCTCGCTGATCCTTTTTCACAATGAAATTGACCCTCTCTTTGGCGGTCATCATCCCGAGCCGAATGCCGAGGGGATGAAAGACGCGCGCGAGTGTGTCAAAAACGGGAAGGCCCAACTGGGGCTCGGACTGGACGGCGATGCCGACCGGTTTGGCATCGTCGATAAAAGCGGCGTCTGGCTGACGCCCAATCAAATCCTCGCATTAACCCTGTATCATCTGAAAAAAAATCGGGGTTGGACGGGTTCGGTCGTGCGGACAGTCCCCACCAGCCACCAGGTTGACGCGGTCGCGGCCATGCTGGGTGTGCAAGTGCATGAAACGCCGGTTGGTTTTAAATACATCGGCGCGCTCATGGAAAGCGAACCCGTGATCGTGGGCGGAGAGGAATCCGGAGGTTTGAGCGTGAAAGGCCATGTGCCCGAAAAGGACGGCATCCTCGCCTGTCTCCTGATGGCCGAACTCGTCGCGTATGAAGGAAAGTCGCTCGGAGCGATTCTCAAAGAGATTGAAAAACGAACCGGCCCGTTTTTCACCGACAGGATCAATGTCGCTGTCCCCGCCGCACGCAAGCAAGCGCTCCTGGACAAACTGAGGGCCGGCCTTGATCAAATAGGCGGTTTCAAGGTGGAGAAGTTTATTACCACCGACGGGTTCAAATTCTTGCTGCCGGGATCGGAATGGGTCGCGTTTCGCGCCAGCGGCACCGAACCGCTCATTCGCTGTTACCTCGAGGCAAAATCGGAGGCCCACCTGGAGAAACTACGGGCCGCCTGTCGCAGGATTCTGGCGGGCTAATCCCCGACCGGCTCCTGTTCCCACTCGGGATACACCGCCGGGTTCAACTGGCCCCGGCGGATCAATTCTTGCAAGTCGCGGATGATGGTCCGGCGAGCCACGCGGAATTCCCTCGCCAAGGCCGAGATGTTCGGGCGTTCCTTGATTTTGGATACAATTTGCCGGATTTGATTTTGCCGGTTGAGCCGGTCGGTCGAGCGGCTAAACAAGGCCTCGGCATCCACGCGCTTGGACCGTTCGAGGGCCTCGAATTGGCGAACCACCTCGGCCTCCCCGCATTCTCGGAGGGCAGTCTCGACGGTTTTTTCCAGTTCCTCGACATCAACCGGTTTGGGCAGACAGTAATGCGCGCGACGAGGTCCTTGCAGCGCGTGCATGAACTGCTGAACCTCCAGCGCCCCCGAAACGACAATCACGGGGACAAAGGGTATCAGTTCCTTGATTTCCGGGAGGTAATCCAAACCAAGCTCTCCTTCGGCGAGGATATGGTCCAGAATGATGAGACGCGGTTGCTCGGTTGGAATCAAGTTTAAGGCCTCGCTGGCGGTCTTCGCCCGAATCAGGGTGTAGGCCGACAGCGTCTCCTCGTAAATCTCGTACTGCAGATCGTCGTCTTCAACGATCAGAATCTTGGGTTTGATCTTGGTCTGGTTCATGTTTGGGAATGATCAAACTTAACGCGCCCCGCTCCAGAATTCAAGCCTTAACCGGGGCGGGGGGAGGCTGGGCGGCCGGAATCGAAATTACTGGAAAAACGACGGTGAAAGTGCTGCCCTGACCCACCTCCGACTGGAGATGGAGTCCGCAGCCCATGCGTCGCGCCATCTCATACACCATCGAAAGACCCAAACCGGTTCCGCGCTGGGTTGAAAAGGCCTTGGTGGTGAAAAAAGGCTCGAAGATACGCGTCCGAATTGCGGATGGGATTCCCGCCCCGGAATCCTTGACTGAAATATAGAGGTAAAAATCGGCCGGATTTGGCGCCAGCGCGAGGTCTGGCGGCAGCGATTTCATTTCACCCGTTTGCAGGAAAATCCTCCCGCGCCCGTTCATGGCGTCGCGGGCGTTGAAGACGAAATTCAGAAGGATTTGCTGAATGTAATCCTTGAAGCCCGGCGCCAGCGGGAGTCCGGGCGCCCAGTTGAATTCGAGTTTGACTTCGTCCAAAGCGTGGTCGCCCAGCAGTTGGATGGTTTCCTCCACCACCGCGTTGATGTCGCACTGCGTCATTTTCTCCTCCGATTCGCGGCTAAAACCGAGCATGGCTTTGACAATCGCGGCCCCCTGATTCACCACCGTCTTGATCCGGCTCAGGCGAAGGCGAATCTTGTCGCGATCATCGAGATTGGCCTCGATGATTTGCGCGGACCCTTTGATGATCGAGAGAACGTTATTGAAATCATGGGCCACTCCCGCGGCTAGCGCCCCTAGCGCGTTCATCTTTTGACTTTGTAGCAGCCCACGGTTCGCCTTCTCCAACTGCTCGGTTCGAAGCGCCACGATCTTTTCCACCTCCGCATAGCTCCTCAGCAATCGCAAATGACGGTTGAGCGCCAGCACCGCGAAAAACAGGACCGCCACAATCGCCGCCGCTGATATGGAGATCAGACGCAAGTCCAGATACCACGGCAGCGGAATCGAGAATTCCCGGTGCTCAAACGACTCGACGTTCAAATTGCGATCCATCCCTCTCACATAAATGTCGTGCTTGCCCGAACTCAAGCCGGACAGACGAATAATAGGGTTGCGGGGACGATAATCCAAAAAAGGCTTCCCGCCCGAATTGTCCACGTTATATGAGTAGTAAAGCCGGTCCACCGACGTGACTTTCCATTTGTCGCGCAGGTCAAAGACCACCTCGGTCGAATCGTTCTGGTCCGTCGTTATGCTCCGGATGCGGGTCCGGGGCGGGTCCGGATCAGACTCGGGATTATAGAGGCTGACGCCCTTGGAAGTTCCGGCCCAAACGCGCCCGCGACTATCCTCGAAGACCGAGAGGACCACCTGACCCGGCAAACCCTCCTCGACGGATATGGAGGTCCATTCGTCCTTGAAAAAGCGCCATAAACCAGTGTTGGACGCCACCCAAATTCGACCGTCCGAGGAACGCGTCATCGCGTTCACCCCTTTCCATCCCGACGGCATTTGTACCGGCGACCAGATTCGCCCGTCGAACTGAAAGATGCCTCCGATTCCGCTCACCCAAATCTTTCCGTCACCAGCCTCCATTATGAGGGAAGGGGACCGGGGTTCGTCGGATTCCGCGAAGACCTTCCAGCGCCCGCCGCGCCGCAGCGCGATAAACGAACTTCCGCCCACCCAGATATCACCACTTTGGGCGGCATAATAAACAAACCGAAGTTCGTCCCCAACATTCAAATCCTCCGGTATGTCCTGGCAGGGCGTTAACGCTTTTCCGTCAAAATACTCGAATCTCCACGGTCGTTGCGCCGGGGTCCGCTCGAAAGTTTGGACACATAACTTTCCCGCCTCCAGCCGCCCCAAGACCTTTCTCTTCGCCCCATAACCGGGTCCCACCGGTAAAAACCTTTTCGCGGCGGGGTCAAATTGGAGCATTCTCCCGCCCCAAGCCAAAACAAGGCTCCCATCGGTCATCGCCCACGCGACACCGTTGGTTGCCGGCGCCGACACCTCTGGCGGAGCCGCGAACGAAGTCCAGCTATTTTCCCCCTCTTGGGTTAGCGCGTCTTGTTGCAGCACCCACATCTGCGATTCCGAATCTTCGCAAAAAGAATAGACATGGACAGGCGGGCGCGCCCAGTGTGGCGGCGCCCGCCAGACCGAAGGCGTAAACCGGTAAGCACCGTCGCTCGTCGCGAGCCAAAAGACCCCGTTGGTTTCCACGGCCGCGTCCAAATAGGCGTCAGGGGATATTACCTCTTTGGGAATGGCCGTCCACCGGTCGTTGTCGCGGTGAAACAGTTGGTCGATGGTTGCGGCCCAAAAGCTCCCATTCAATCCGGCCCACGCCAGCCGGACATTTTGCGCCGGGGATTCCAAAGACTTCCACTTCTTATGACCGTCGAAGAATACGATCACTTTCTTACCGGTTTTACCCTGGTCTGCCAGGATCGCCACGCCCCCGTCTTCCGCGGGAAACGGTCTTTGAAAATTGTGCAGATCCTCTTCCGGCTCGGGAATGAATTCTTCCCAGGTCGTGTCCCGTTGGAGCAGGGAAAGAGGACGGGGCAGCCTGGCCAGTCCATTTTCTCCGCTGATCCAGAGACCGCCATCCAAGGAGGGCGCCAAATCGGAAAAACGGCCCAGTCGGGTTTTCGCGGCCAATTTCCAAATCGTGGTCTCGTTCTTCCCGGCGTTGAACTCCATCAAGCGTCCCGGCAGAAGAAAAAGAACCCGCTCCAACCCCAGCGGCTGCACCCAATTGAGCCGGGTTTTGCGCCAAACATTCGTTTTGAGTTCGCGCTGAATTTCTGGGATCTTATATTGCGACCAAACTCCATCCTTCCATTCCGCCAATCCTTCGGGATAAACCGTCCAGAGCACGCCTGAATTGTCCATGAGGACGCGGTAGGCGCTCGCGCCCGATGATTTGGCCCCCTGGGCTTGTTCCGCGTCCCATCCGCTCCTGTTCGTCTGGAATTCATAGCCGTCGAACAAGGTAATCGGACCACCTTCCCGATGGGTGAAAACCACCTCGCCGCGTGGCGCCAACGTGACCGTCGTAGTATGGGTCCCTCCCATCCCGTCGTCGGCCGTAAACAGCCGCCAATCGCGGGCTTCCTGCCCCAACGCGGTCGAGATGAAACAGAAAACCGCCACGAAAACACCGATGCGGCCCGCCGGCATCTCGGAGTGAAGCAATCGCGCCATGAACCAAGCTACTATGCGACCGGCTCAAACTGACTTCAAGAGCGTTTTCCGGCTCTTGCAAAAATTGAGGTTCGCGCCATGTTAAACTTCTTGCGACCGGCCGCATTCTGTGGCCGATTCGCGTGAACTCGATTACTGTCCATGACTTATGAAAACAAGTAAAACGGATTTGACCGCTAAAGCGCCGCGCAGCCCCCGGGTCCGCCTCGGAGGCTATGTCATCCTGCCACGGATGCTCGACAAAGGTCGCGCCACCTTGGCGGGCAAAAATGGGGAATACCACTTCGATTGTCCGATGGACAAACGATTCCTGAGTTTCGTCGGCATCGACGCGAACAAGCTGAAAGACCAACTGGCCGCCGGGAAAGGCGACGGCGAAATCCTTGAATGGATTAACGCCAACGCGACCAACAAATTCGAGGAGTGGCAAATCCAGGACTGGTCGGCCCATCAAGAGAATCGCGTGCCTGCGGATACCGATTCGAGGTCCTTTTTTCAGAAATTGCACACCGCGGCGGGTCCAAAACGAGAGGACGTGACCACTTGGTTCGAGCTTCTGGACCTTGACGACTTCGTCTCATTCGGCGGCAAAGCCTGAGGAAAGTGCATAGTGCATAGTGCAAGATTACTAGCGGCGCGCACTCTGTGCGCGCCGTTCCCACTCCGTACTATGCATTCCCAACATGCCGCAGGTAATCGAAGGAATAAATACCGGTGGCATGACCGTCCCCCCAAATGGGTTGGATGGCATAGCCGCCGACGTTTGCAATTCGGGTGAGGACAAAGGCCGACGGACCGAGTGTTCGTTCCGGGCCTCGATGGACATGACCCATCACATCCGCCTCCCCTTGGCATCCGGCGCAAGGGCAGCGTCGCCGCAAAAGCTCGAGGGGGATGAAACTTTCCGAACCATCCTCCCATTTGACGGCTAATTCGTTGCCGATCTGTTGAATATCTTTTGGTCGCATGAGTTTGCTCGTCGCACAGTAAGGAGGGGTGTTCCCCGGCACAAGCTTGCATCGCGGGAGGACCGGAAAACAAATTCCATTTGACTCCTCTCCGAAGAGGAGCAAATTAAGACCAGAGGCTATATGAAATCGATTTTTTTGGCGGCGACCGGCTTGCTCGTGGCGTGCGGATTGCAGGCGCAGACGAATGTTCCCCAGACGTCAGTCGGCTCGGCTGCCGCGACTTCGGCAAAGCGCGACACACCCACACCCGTGACCGCCATTCCAAATCCTACCAACGCGGCGCCGGCTTCCACCAGTCCGACCCCGGCCCAACGCGCGCCCGGCGGCACCGAGGTTCGCAATCAGACCGAATCCCAGCGATTACAGCGCATCTCCGAGTCTTTGACCGCTCAAAAGCCCAATCCGCGCGACTTGGAGAAGCATCGCGCAACCGGTATTTTTCCCTCGTTTTTCCGAACCGTCAAGACCGGCGGAAATCCTCTTCAGTTGATCAATCCTTTCGCGCCGCTGACTCCGGATGAAAAGGATTACAACGCGGTTCGTTCGCGTGTTTTCGACGATCCAAAAACCCACGCCGCGCCCGGTCTCGACATCTTCTCGGTCAGCTACTAACCGTCCCGGTCCCCAGCATCAGCGCTCGACTTCTTTCAGGTGCAACTTCGCTTTTTCCTTTATTTCAAAATCATCCCGCATCGTTGTGGGAAGGTCGATGGCCTTCCGATACTCCTCCGCCGCAAGCTTCGCCCTCTTCGAGACCTGGTAGGCCCGCCCCAGATGATAATGATGCATCGGTTTGTCCGGAGCCAGTTGTATCGCTTTCTTGTAGTTTACGATGGCGTCGTCATTTGAAGCTTTCGGCAACCCGCCGTAAACCACCGCCACCACCGCGCGAAGGAACGAATTGAACCCCGCCACCTCGTAGTTCCAGCGTCCGAGCACAAAATAGGCCATGTCATCACTTGGATCGAGGCGGATGGCCTCCAGCGCTTCCGCGCGCACTTCTCTCGAATACCTCACCTTCGTCTTGTTATCCGCGAG
>Ga0206863_1151_pt1 | contig 23404 bp, 22 predicted proteins | sample Alteio_BWOrgCont_41_FD_152634 | JGI IMG/M metagenome (GOLD analysis project Ga0206863, IMG submission 152634) | Enriched cells from forest soil in Barre Woods Harvard Forest LTER site, Petersham, Massachusetts, United States -... | ecosystem: Environmental > Terrestrial > Soil > Temperate forest >...
CTGGAAGGAGAAATGAAACAAATAGAAATACTATTGCAGGCCAAAGCCGTTTTATTACCCAACACTCCTCACGCAAGCGTACCCAAAGGAAAAACCCCGGAAGACAATGAGATTGTTCACAGCGAAGGGATTATCCCGGAACTTGGAGAAAACGCTTTACCGCATTGGGAACTGGCAAAAAAATATGATCTGATAGATTTCGAAACCGGAGTGAAAATAACAGGAGCTGGATTTCCTATATATAAAGGAAAAGGAGCCAGACTACAACGAGCACTGATTAATTTCTTTCTCGATAAAGCCCATGAAGCAGGATATCTCGAAATAGAGCCTCCTATATTGGTGAATGAAGATAGCGGCTTCGGTACAGGCCAATTGCCCGATAAAGAAGGCCAAATGTATTTTGTGAATGAAGATAAGCTGTATCTTATTCCAACCGCCGAAGTGCCCATAACCAATATTTACCGCGATACGATATTAGACGCATCTTCCCTACCTGTAAAAAACTGTGGATACACACCTTGTTTTCGCAGAGAGGCAGGTTCGTATGGGAAAGATGTTCGCGGCCTTAACAGGCTCCATCAATTTGATAAAGTGGAAATAGTGCAAATACGATTGCCTGAAGAATCATATAAAACACTAGACGAGATGCGTGGATATGTTGCAGGCTTATTAAAGAGTCTGAATTTACCTTTCCGCATATTAAAACTTTGTGGAGGCGACATGAGCTTTGCTTCTGCATTAACGTACGACATGGAAGTATTCTCAGCTGCACAAAAACGTTGGTTGGAGGTTAGTTCGGTTTCCAATTTTGAAACGTTCCAAAGCAACCGTATGAAACTGCGCTACCGGAAAGATAAAGACAAGCCTGCATTTGCACATACCCTGAACGGAAGCGCTTTGGCATTACCCAGAATAGTGGCTTCACTGCTCGAGAATAATCAGGATGCAAATGGCATACGCGTTCCCGATGTATTGGTACCTTATACAAAATTTGAATATATCAGCTAATTAAAAAAATATTGTACTTTTGAATCAACAAAAAAATTAATCCTTATGAAAAAAATAGCCATAGTGGCCTCATTAGTTGCCATTGGATTCGCAGTTACGGCATTCGTTGCTCCAACATCTTCCGAAGATACTACTTTTGAAGGAGTTGTAACCTATTCCATGAGTGTTGATAATCCGCAAGCAGCTGCTATGATGCAGGGAAGTTCTGTAACCATGTATATAAAAGGAGATATGGATAAAACCTGCGTTGATGCAGGACCATCTAAACAAACCTATATTACAAACCGCAGCAAGACAGATTCACCCATTATTTTAATTGAAATCATGGGAAATAAATACCAAATTAAGACGGATAAAACAAAGAAAGATGAAAAAGATCCGGTTATAAAATACACCGATGAAACCAAACAAGTTGCAGGTTATAATTGTCACAAAGCTGAAATTACAGTTATAGATGAACAGGGCCAGGCGAATACCTCCAATGTGTATTATACCGAAGACATAAAGGTAAGCCCTTCAAAAAATGGCCAGTTTAAAGGATTGAAAGGATTCCCACTTGAATATTCGATGAAGCAACAAGGAATGAATATTTCCATATCCGCTACCAAAGTTGATAAAAAACCTATTTCTGATGATACCTTTGCAGTTCCAACCGGCTATAAATTAATGACCAAGGAAGAAATGATGCAAGACGTTCAAAAAAATATGAGTAGCGGTAATTAAACGGCGCGGATATAAGAAATAAAAAAGCCCCGGTATGGGGCTTTTTTATTTCTTATATCTGAATGAATTAAGCTTTTTTCTGGCTTTTATTTTTTTCCTCAAATCCCTTTATTATTTCATCATAGCTTTTACCAAGTATAGCAATGGCAGCACGGGCCTGTGTTACAATAGCTGTATCGTGTGGATATTTATCAATAACTTCCTGGTACATGGCACGCGCTTTAGCGGTATCCTTCAATTTATCATCATAAATAAAACCCCTGATAAAAACACAATCGGCCGCTCTCTTGAAATTAGGATATTTCGTACTGACGGTATCATAGAAGTTGATAGCACGCTGATATTGGCTTAAGCTCATAGAAATATTAGCCGCGTCAAAAAGACAAGCGGCAGCCATAGTATCATCGGGAAAATTATTAGCATAGCGAGTGTAGGCATCTATAGCGCGATTATAAAGAGATATATCGGGAGTCTGGATAGTTTTGAGCTTAGCCTCTAATGATTTGATAGAATCTAAACACACTTCCTTGCTGACGGTGTTAGCGGTTGTATTTTTATTTCCGCTACTGCCACATCCATATAGAGTAATTGATAGAACCCCAATACCCATGGCTAACTTGCCAAGGGTCTGGCAATTAAAAACTAGCGGGTTACGACTTACTTGATTTTTCATGATTTATTTTTTTAAAGGAAATTTCATTTTGTAACTAACCTCTACAATCCCTTTGGAAATATCGGTAAGTTTTCTTTTCAATAATCTTTTTCTCAAGGGGTTAATCCTATCCGTGAATAGTATACCGTCAATATGGTCGTATTCGTGTTGTATTATCCTGGCGCGTATCCCGTTAAACGTTTCTTCGTGCTTTACAAATTTTTCATCCAGATAACGTATCTTTACTTCAGGTTGTCTCTCCACATCTTCGCGGATAGCAGGAATGCTAAGGCAACCTTCATTAAATTTCCATTTCTCTCCCTCTTCCTCTACTATGTGTGCATTGATAAATACTCTTTTAAAGCTTTTCAATCCTTCTTCATCTTTTTCCTCTTCATCCGTATCATCTATGTATGGAGCAGCGTCAATTACAAACAAGCGTATAGACAATCCTATCTGTGGGGCGGCAAGGCCAACCCCTTTTGCGTTCTTCATGGTTTCGAACATGTTGGCAATAAGTTGAGAAAGGCCGGGATAATCTTTTGCAATATCCACCGCTTTCTTTTTAAGCACAGGGTCGCCAAATGCAACTATAGGTAATATCATAGTATATTTCGTAATTGATAAGCAGTAAGAAAATATACTTTTACTTACTGCATAATCTTAATAAGGTCGCCAAAATTAATAAGTAATTTGAAATATAAGCTAAACAGGAGCAGGAAGATTACCCCCTTTTTTTATTTCCATAAATGATTGCAGGATAATCGCCGCACTCACCATATCAATAGTGGCTTTGTTCCGCCTGTCTTTTTTCTTTAATCCTCCGTCTATCATAGCTTGAAAGGCCATTTTAGAGGTAAACCTTTCATCTACCATATACAATGGCATATCCGGATGTTTATTTTTTAGTCTTTTAATAAACTCCTGCACGCCCGCAGCGCTTTGAGCCGGGGTATTATCCAAATTTTTAGGATTTCCCACCACCACACATTCCACTTCTTCTTTTGCAAAATAATTGGCAAGAAATGTAAGTACCTGTGGGGTTTCAATAGTAGTTAAGCCCGATGCAATGATTTGTTCCGTATCGGTAACAGCAATCCCCGTTCGCTTACTTCCATAATCTATTGCCAATATTCTTTTCTTCATCAGGATATGTTCGGGCAGCCAAAGTTAGTTTATAAAGTTTGAAAGGGTATCATATTTAAATAAGGTTGATTTTTTATCTTTGCCTCATCAAACAGCAACTATGAACAAGGAAATGGAGCTTATTAACAAAGCATGGGAAAACCGGGAATTACTGAAAGATCCAGAAATTAAAAACGCCATACTTCAGGTGGTTGAAATGTTAGACACGGGCAAGTTGCGGGTAACAGATAAGATTGGAAGCGAGTGGAAAGTGAATGAATGGGTAAAAAAAGCCATACTGCTTTATTTCCCTATCCAGACTTCTCAAAAAATAAGCGCGGGAGATATTGAATTTTTCGATAAAATACCATTAAAAAAAGATTTTGAAGAAAAAGGAATACGGGTTGTTCCGCATGGCATTGCCCGCTATGGTTCATATTTAGCTCCCGGCGTAATAATGATGCCTTCGTATGTGAATATAGGAGCATATGTAGACAGCGGAACCATGATTGATACCTGGGCCACGGTAGGTTCATGCGCGCAAATCGGCAAAAACGTACACCTGAGCGGTGGCGTAGGAATAGGAGGCGTATTGGAACCTCCGCAAGCAGCCCCGGTAATTATAGAAGATAATTGTTTTGTGGGTTCCCGCTGTATAGTGGTAGAAGGTGTAAGGGTTGAAAAAGAAGCCGTATTAGGAGCCAATGTGGTTTTGACCCAATCAACCAAAATAATTGATGTAAGCGGAGAAAAACCAATTGAGTATAAAGGCATCGTTCCTGCACGATCCGTTGTGATACCTGGTTCATATGAAAAGAAATTTCCTGCCGGAAATTATCATGTCAATTGTGCTCTTATTATTGGAAAACGTAAGGAAAGCACCGATACCAAAACTTCACTGAATGAGGTGTTGAGGGATTATCATGTACCGGTTTAACCCCAGATAGTGAAAATAGAAAGCAGTAATGGAAAATTGAACACAGAGTTTGGTGCAAAAAAACAAATATTTATCCCTCTTCCATTCTGACAGGCTATTATCCGTTGCCAATGGTGCATTTTTACTTGGCATTGTACTGCTCACCTTTTTATGTTATCACTACTCATTGGGTAACCAGTTTACCAATTGGGATGATCAGCGATTTATTCCGGAGAATATTTTCATAAAATCATTTTCGGCAGCAAACCTTAAAATGATGATGCTTCATGATGTAACAAGAGATTATTATAATCCGTTTACCATCCTGTCATATGCTGTCAATTATCATTTTTCACAATTAGCGCCGCAGGCTTATTACCTTACCAATATCATTCTCCATATTCTCAACTCCTGCCTTGTTTTCTTTCTTGTGCTTACCCTGCTTGAGGCAATGAAAAAAAAGGAATATTTTACCATGGAAAATGAACGATGGATAGCTTATAAAAAGTGGTTTGCCCTGCTATGCACACTGCTCTTTGCCATACATCCCATGCATGTGGAATCGGTCTCCTGGATTGCCGAACGAAAAGATGTCCTTTATGCTTTTTTCTATTTCATGGGGATGATATTATATATAAGCTTTATAGAAAGTACAAAGAGAAAATACGGTTGGATGGCCTGGGTGTTTGTTTATTTCCTGCTATCACTGCTTTCCAAACCCATGGCTATTGTATTTCCGTTTTCCTTGCTTGCAATAGATGTTTTATTAAAGCGAGACAAAAGCGAAAAAATAAAAACCATCACTCTTGAAAAACTACCGTTTATATTAATCGCCTTCATATCTATACTAAATACCTATCATGAGCAAAAATTAGTAGGCGCTGTAGCGGAGCACCAGATATTTAGTTTTTTCCAGCGCTTTCTTTTTGCTTCTTACGGGTTCTACATGTATGTGCTAAAGGCATTTCTGCCATTTGCCCAATGTTCATATTATCCATATCCTGAAGTATCAGGCCCCTCAGGTAATTTGCCTGTTATTTTTTATCTGTCACCTCTTATAGCTGCATTAGTGGCTGTTATACCCTTGTATCTTTCTTATCGTGCGGGAGAAAATAATTTCAGGATTGTACTTTTCGGATTATGCTTTTATTTTTTCAATATGATAATTGTCTCCCAAATAATAGGCTCGGGACCTAACATAATGGCTGAGAGATATAGCTATGTCTGTTATTTTGGAATATTCTTTCCTTTTACTTTTTTCATATATAAATTCTGGCACCGGAGAGAACAACTAAGAAAAATAACAGTTTCTATGCTATCCCTTTATTTGGTCTTATTGGCTTTTCTTTGCTATAAAAGAACACTTGTATGGCATGATTCTGAAACACTTTGGACAGAGGTGATCGACCAATACCCCCACAGAATAGTGAAAGCCTATAATAACCTGGGCAATTATTATTTTGCAAACCGTGATCTTGACAAGGCCTATCAAAACTATACTGAAGCTATCCAATTGAAAACCGGAGACCCTCAAGTATACTGCAATATGGGCAGCCTACTGGGAGCTAAAAAACAATACAAGCTATCACTTGCTTACTATTCCGAAGCCTTAAAAATAGACAGCAATGACGCGCTTACCTATTTAGACCGTGCTATTACCTACTCTGCCATGGGTAAATATGACCTTGCCATAAATGATTATAAAATATCCTCAAGAATACAGCCTAACTCTGAAATTTTATTGCGAAACATAGCCTACACATATTTGAATGCACACCAATTCGATAGTGCTATAAATTATTACACCCGGGTTATTCAAATTAATCCCGCCAATCCGAGTTATTTTCATTACCGGGGGGTAGCAAAATTCAATAAAGGTTCTGTAGAAGCAGCCATGGACGATTTTAAACAAAACCTGATCATCGCTCCACATGATTCAGAATGTATGTTCTATTTATCTATTTCATACAATCGCATCAGTGATTTTAATAACGCTTATAAATATGTCCAAATGGCCAAACAGGCAAACTATTCCGTACCCGATGATTATATCCGATTGCTAAAAGCCCGGATTTCATCGGGTGAGTAAAAATGAATATTTTGTAGAAACTTGTAAATTCGCTTTCCTAATATGCCTAATAAAAACTCAAAATATAACCAGCCCGCCCAAAAACCCGTGCAAAAAACGGGAAAACCTGCTACACAGGTAAAGGGTATGTCTATCCCGGAATACCCGTTCTGGCTTAATTATGCCATAATAGGCTCGGTACTGTTAGTTACGTTTTGGTGCTATCATTACTCTTTAGACAATCATTTCACCAATTGGGATGATGGTTTATACATTTACGAGAATTCATTCATAAAAAACCTTTCACCCGATAATATAAACCGGATTTTATTCCATGATATCACCCAAAACTATTATCACCCGCTCACCATGCTGTCTCTTGCCCTCAACTGGCATTATTCAGGAGCTAACCCTTATCCCTATTATCTTACGGAAATTATAATTCATTTACTAAACACTATTTTAGTATTCATTTTAGCATTCTCACTATTTACGGCCATGTCAAAAAAAGGGTATGGTAAAATAAAAGGTATTCCCTATCTGGCAGGCTTATGCGCCCTTTGGCAAGGCATCCACCCCATGCATGTGGAATCGGTCTCCTGGATTGCCGAACGGAAAGATGTACTATACCTTTTCTTCTACCTGGCCGGATTGATATTCTACCTGAAATATATAAACGGCGAAAAAATATCCTGGATGAAATATGCCAACATTCTACCTATAATCTTATTCCTATGGGCTGCTTCTATAGTGAAGAGTTATTCCATAGACTGGAAAATATTTCACTCCACCTTTCATGTAAGCGAACAGCTTATCTTAATCGTTTTAGCACTCATTTTTGCTATTATTTCTTTTGTAGCTTTCCGGTATAAGAATTTCAAAATAGAAATATTTTACGCGGGTGAAATGTTCCTCTTTTCTATTACCTCTAAACCATTGGCAGTAGTGTTTCCCCTATCCCTTCTTGCCATGGATATTTTGCTACGACGCGATAACGATATTATTACAAAAAGGGTTAGTGAAGCCGGCAAAAAAACGCACACTTTCTTTACGAAATGGACTTATGTTATTTATCGGTTAGTCTATGAAAAAACGCCCATTTTCATTCTCTCATTAATTTTTGGTTATATAGCATATGTATGGCAAAATGAAGACGGTTCCATCACTTCCTTTGCCGTATTCACCAAACTTCAAAGAATAACTTTTGTAGGTGTAAACTACCTGATGTATCTATTCAAGCTCTTTGTTCCCATCCACCTTTCCTCCTATTACCCCTATCCCGAGTTAGATAATAATAATAACATGCCACTATTCTTCTACATAGCTCCGGCATTGGCTGTTGCAGTAACTGTATTTCTGTTGTGGTTTGCACGTAAGAAGGGAGAAAAATACTTCCGTGTTGCCTTATTTGGTTTTGGGTTTTATTTTTTCAATGTCATGTTTATCCTTCAGTATGTATCCGCCGGACCAGCTATAATGGCTGATAGGTATAGCTATGCCTCTTATGTAGGATTTACTTTTATGCTGGTATATTTTATTTATGTCCTGATAGACAAATTACCGACTTATAAAATCCCCCTTATGGTAGTAGTGGGAGCATTCTCTAGTATGCTTGCCGTTTTGTGTGAAGGCCGTACACAGGTATGGCACAATACAGAAACACTGTGGAAAGATGTAATATCAAAGTATCCCGCCAAGGTAGATACTGTTTTCGCGCCGGACCATTCTCAATATGTTGTTCATATCCATCCGGGCGTAGAAACGGCCTATAAAAACCTGGGAAACTATTACGTACAGGATATAAATCCGCCTAATTACGATAGCGCCTATATGAATTATGAAATATTGGAAGAAACCAAAAGCAAGGATGCAGGTGTATATAGTAACCTGGGTAATATTTGGGCTATAAGAAACAACATAAAAAAATCATTGGAGGAATATACCAAGTCATTAAGCCTTAGCACCAAAAGCTTCGATACTTATTTAGACAGGGGCATTACCTATTCCCGCATGGGACAAAATGAACTTGCCCTGCAAGATTATAACCATGCTTATATCTTAGACTCCAATAACCAGCGTTTGCTTGAAAGCCGCGGATTCCTGCTACTCAACGGAATAAAAAACTATCCGGCCGCAATAGCCGATTTTAACCGCCTAATTGCCATTGAGCCTGCCAATGTGGACTACAATAAAAACAGAGGGTTGGCTGAATTAAATAGCGGAAAAGTAAAAGATGCGTTAGATGACTTTAACCGGGTAGTAAATGTACATCCTAAAGATGGAGAATGCTATTACTATTTTTCGTTTGCCTACAAAGTACTCAAATCATATCCAACAGCTATTGAATATGCTCAAAGAGCACAACAATGCGGGTATAAAATACCCGAAGGATATATAGAAATACTGCAAAAATCTGCCAAAGAAAGCGGTAAGTAGATTTGCCTGAAAGATGAATAAACCCCACAAAAATATTCCTAAAAAAGGAACACATGCCGAAGTAAAACCGAAGCAAGTAGCAAAGGTTAAGCAGTCATCGATAAGTACCCGCGACATAAATATGGCGTTGCTCGCCGGTGTTGCTGCAATTATACTGATTTGTTTTCACTATACCCTGCACAACCAATTCATGAGCGATTGGGATGATTGGATTTATGTATCGAAAGATAAGTACATAAAAACATTGACGGCTCTTAACTTCCACAACATGTTGTTCCATGACATTACGTTGAATTATTACCATCCATTAACCATGTTATCGCTGGCAGTCAATTACCAATTTTCGCAACTGGACCCCTGGGGTTATTATTTTACCAATATCCTGCTTCATATTACAAACGCTGTATTGATATTCTACTTTATCAAAACACTGATGGAAGCAATGATTAAGGTAGGCTACAAAGCAATTCCCATTATTCCCTGGTTGGTAGCGGCCGGAACATTATTACATGGAATTCATCCCATGCATGTGGAATCGGTTTCGTGGCTTGCCGAACGCAAAGATGTAATGTATGGCGTTTTCTATTTTGCCGGGTTAATAATGTACGTCCGATATACACAGGGAACTACCTTTAAATGGATGCTCTATCTCAATGCTATTCTTGCTGTAGCATGCCTTTTAGGAATGGTCGCATTAAAAGATTTTAGCCTCGATATTACACACAGTTTTAATCTTTGGGATCCTCTTATACTGCTAATTCCTTTTTTAGCGCTTGTAACCTCAATTGTAGTGGAAGTAAAATACAAGACGACTAAAATCGGGCTTTTTTATGTGGCGGAATTTTTCCTTCTTTCCTTGTTTTCCAAACCGATGGCGGTATCGTTTCCTCTATCCATATTGGTAGTGGATATTTTATTAAAACGCGACCTTACATTTTTTAAACAGGGAAAAGCATGGATATACAATGAAGTTAGCGCACTGGTGCAACTTGCTTTAGAAAAATGGTTGTTTTTTGTTATTGCCATCCTGTCCGGATTACAATCTGTATTCCTGGAAATAGGCCATAATACGGTGGCGTTTACAAACGGATATACGGTTATTCAAAAGTTGCTCATAGCAAGTTATGCTTTTATGATGTATACGGTACATGCCTTTTTCCCTGTTAATTTATCCAGCTTTTATCCCTATCCTAACCTTACCACCAACCATTCTCTTCCATCTATCTACTATTGGGCTCCTCTTGTTTCTGCCGCCTTTGTTTTCATCCCTCTTTATTTGGCAAGAAAGGATAAAAATATTTTCAGGGTAATCTTATTCGGATTAGGATTCTATTTTGTAAATCTCATATTTATATTGCAGTTTCTTTCTGCCGGAACTACTGTAATGTCTGACAGGTATAGTTATGTATCTTATTTTGGGCTGATATTTACACTTGTTTATTTAGCGCACTGGTTATGGCAAAAAAATAAATCATACCATATTGCCATAGGAGGCATCTTATTGGCGATTTGCCTTACGTTGGGTTATATGTGTGAGCAACGCACAAAAGTATGGCACAATCCTGAAACATTATGGACAGATGTAATTCAAAAAACAGCGGGTGAATATCCTCCAATGCCTTACTTTAATCTCGGTGGCTATTATATTGATAGTGGGAAGTACGATAAAGCATTTGTAGATTATGCTATTTTGGTCAAAATAGGTTCCAGGGATCCCCTCGTATATCGTAATCTGGCTATGATTTACGGCATGCATGGAAAATTTGATTCTTCGCTTTATTTCTTTTCAAGGGCATTACAATATGACAGCAATGATGCCAGCATATATACTAATAGGGCTATTACGTATGCTAATCTGGGGAAGTTGGACCTTGCCATGGACGATTTTACCCGGGCATATATGCATGATACTTCACAATATGGGGCACTGGCACATGCGGCGGAAATCGCTACGCAATTAAAAAGATACAATGACGCCATTGCAGATTATACTAAACTTATCCGGAAAAAACCGGGTGAAGCCTCGTATTATATGTTTCGGGGAAATGATTACCTGGATGAAGGAGATGCCAAAATAGCCACACAAGATTACCTCCATTCACTGCAAATAGAACCAAAAAACGGGGAATGTATGTATAACATGTCCATTGCTTACCATCTATTAAAAGATAACACCCATGCTGTGCAATATGCCAATATGGCTCAAAATGCCGGATATAAGCTACCCGATAACTATCTGAATACGCTTAAATGAGCGCTAAGAATCCGAAATACAACACACAGGTAAAAATACGACAGCAGCCCGTAAAAGCTACGGGCCGCCCAAGTAGTTCCTGGTATCAATATGCCATACTTGGGGGTATCCTTATTCTTACTTTTTGGTGCTACCGATATTCCCTGCACAACCAATTTCTTAATTGGGATGACGGAGTATACGTTTTCGGTAATAAATATATCAAAAGCTTTACAAGTGATAATATACGAATGATGTTGTTCCATGGCATCACTCCGAGCAATTATCATCCGCTTACCATGGTGTCGCTGGCTATCAATTACCATTTTTCGCAGGTGTCGCCATCCATGTATTACCTCACCAATATTCTAATTCATTTAGCCAATACCGTATTGGTTTTTATATTGGCCATGGGCCTTTGTAAAAGAATAGCGAACTATAGCCCTTCTGCCAATAAAAATAAGCTTTACATAGCTACGTTTTGCGCCCTATGGTTCGCCGTGCATCCTATGCATGTGGAGTCCGTATCGTGGATTTCCGAACGCAAAGATGTATTGTATGCTTTCTTCTACCTGCTTGGGTTCCTAAGCTATCTTAAATATATCGATTCACTTAATAACCAACAACAGCCGAACAGTAAATTAAAGTGGTATGTGTTTACCTTTTTACTTTTCTTCCTATCCTGTCTTTCCAAGCCCATGGCTGTATCGTTTCCCCTTTTATTATTCACCATCGACTTTTTGCTGAAAAGAAAACCGGACCGAAAACTTTTCATTGAAAAAATAATCTTTTTTGCCTGTTCACTTTTTTTTGGCATTATAGCATATCGTATTCAAAAGGAAAGTGGGGCTGTTGCCGATTTTCATTCCATCTCCCTTGTTGACCGTATCCTTTTTACCTTTTATGGATTCAACACATACCTTATTAAACTGTTTTTGCCTATTCACCAAAATGCGTTTTATCCATATCCCGATATTACTCCCGGAGTCCCATTGCCTACCCTATTCTATATTATGCCTGTTGGCACTTTGTTGCTTTGTGCCATACCATTTTATTTCAAATGGAAAAAACAAGAGAACTTATACAGGATAAGTTTATTCGGGTTGGCTTTTTATTTTTTCAATGTTATTTTCATATTGCAATTCATTTCCTGCGGAGATGCTATCATAGCAGACAGATATACTTACACTGCCTATTTTGGTCCTGTGTTTGTAATTATATACATGGTAAACGAATTAATTTCTGCTACACCTGCGCTTAAAAATTGGGCTATCGGCTTGTTAGCCGCCTTCTCCATTATGTTTGCTATTGTTTGCGAAGCACGCACAAAAGTATGGCATAACCCGGAAACATTCTGGACCGATGTAATTGCCAAAAGTGAAATGCATTCACAGCTTCCCTATTTAAACCTGGGCAATTACTTTATAGATAGCGGAAAGTACGAAAAGGCTTATCCCGAATATGTCCTTCTTACTCATTTAGGCATAAAAGAGGGAGGGGTTTTCCGCAACCTTGCCATGATTTATGGGCTCCACAAACAATTTGATTCTTCTCTTTATTGTTTTGCAAAAGCGATACAATACGATAGTACGGACGCATCTATATATACCAACAGAGGCGTTACATATGCCAACTTGGGACATTTTGATCTTGCCTTAAAAGATTTCAATAAAGCCTATCTCCTCGATACCACAAAAAATCTGGCGCTTGAACAACGGGCACAAATGTTTGCACAAGTAGGGCAATATAGAGATGCTGTAAGCGATTACAGTAATCTTATACGGCGGAACCCTTCAGAATCTTCTCTTTATTTCAACAGGGGAACTGCCTTACTAAACGGAGGAAATCCGCAGGCCTCCGTCCAGGATTTCTTGCACTTTTTAGAACTACAACCGGACAATGGAACAGCTATGTATTACTTGTCGTTGGCCTATGATAAACTATCGGATAAAAAAGATGCATTGAGTTACGCGGTAAAAGCGAGCCAAAATAAAGTTCAGGTTCCGGCTGATTATATAACAAGATTACAAAAGTCAGTATCTCATTAACCTGAAGAGATCACCTCAAAATAATGGATTATCAAATCATCAACGCTACAAGCCACCAAATAAAAAAGGGAGGAACCATCCTCTACCCTACCGATACTATATGGGGCATTGGCTGCGATGCCACCAATGAAATAGCTGTAAAGCGAATATTTGAAATAAAAAAACGCCCGCCGGCAAAAGCCATGGTAATATTGGTTGCCGAGGCATCTCAATTGGATTTTTATGCTGAGATACCTGATGTGGCCCGTGATTTAGTAGAGTATGCCGAAAACCCATTAACCATTATTTACCCTAATGCTAAAGGCATAGCCCGCCCGTTGATTGCAGAAGATGGAAGCATCGCTATCCGTGTGGTGAAAGATGAATTTTGCAAAATGCTTATCAATAACCTGCGTAAGCCCCTGGTTTCAACATCTGCTAATATCAGTGGAGAACCGGCGCCGCCTTTTTTTGATGAAATAAGTGAAGAAATAAAAAGCGGGGTGGATTACATAGTACCTTTGCGGCAATCAGAACATACAAAAAGCGCCCCATCACGAATTATTAAATTGGGAATGAATGGCGCTATTGAGGTTATACGCTAATGAATAAGCAAGAAATAGATACCATAAGCAAGCAGGCTATAAACCTTCCTGTATTTAAAATTATAGCCCGGGCAGCTGATTCATTGGCAGTAGATGCGTATGCCGTAGGCGGCTATGTACGCGATTTTTACTTGTATCGTCCTTGTAAAGATATTGATATTGTTTCCGTTGGAAAAGGCATTGACCTGGCTCTGGAAGTTGCCAAACATCTTGGTGACCGAAAAGTGAATGTGTACAAAAATTTTGGTACGGCACAAATAGTTTATGAAGATTATAACATTGAATTTGTAGGCGCCCGAAAAGAATCATATCGCAGCGATTCGCGCAAGCCTGTTGTAGAAGACGGTACACTGGATGATGACCAAAAACGCAGAGACTTTACTATTAATGCCCTTGCCATTGGATTGAGTAAAAATAACTATGGCGTATTGGTTGATTCTTTCGGCGGAATAAATGACCTGGAAAATCGAATTATACGAACTCCGCTCGATCCTGATATTACCTATAGCGATGACCCACTGCGTATGATGCGCGCCATCCGCTTTGCATCGCAACTGGGATTCGAAATAGAAAAAGAATCGTTCGATGCTATTTGCAGAAATAAAGAGCGCATCAAAATTATTTCTAAGGAACGTGTTGCTGACGAATTGAATAAAATTATTCTTTCCGATATTCCTTCCGTTGGACTAAGCTTATTGTTTGACGCAGGTCTGTTGCAAATTATTTTCCCTGAAATGGCTGCCCTGCAAGGAGTAGATAAGGTAGGCGCTCAAAGCCATAAGGATAATTTTTATCACACCTTACAAGTACTAGATAATCTCTCGTTGCGTACTAAAGACTTATGGTTGCGCTGGGCTGCCGTACTGCATGACATTGCCAAACCACTTACCAAGCGTTTTGATAATAAAGCAGGCTGGACGTTCCACGGACATGAAGATAAGGGCGCACGCATGGTTCCCAAAATATTTGCAGATTTAAAACTGCCTCAAAATGAAAAGATGAAGTATGTGCAAAAGTTGGTATTATTGCACCTCCGGCCAATTGTACTGGCCCAGGAAGTAGTTACCGATTCCGCCGTGCGTCGCCTGCTGGCCGATGCAGGTGATGACATTGATGACCTGATGCTGCTTTGTCAGGCAGATATTACCACAAAGAATTTTGCGAAGATGAAAAAGTACCTCGCCAATTTTGAACTAGTAAAGCACAAGTTAAAAGAAGTGGAAGAGAAAGACCATTTGCGCAACTGGCAACCTCCCATTAGTGGCGAAGATATAATGCAGGCTTTTGGAATTGGGCCATCCTTGCAAGTAGGCATTCTAAAAACAGCTATACGCGAAGCTATCCTGGATGGCATTATACCTAATCAAAAAGAAGCTGTATATGAATTTATGCTGAAGAAAGGCAAAGAAATGGGGCTTTCACCGATAGGCAATACGGAAGAAAAAGCAACCTAAATTTTCTGCCTTAAAGCTTCTTAACTAATGTAAACCCCGGGGCAAATACTATAGATCCCGTTAAAGGATTGGGAAATAGATTGGGTGTAAACCGCAAAGAAATATCATCTGAAACATTAAAGCCTTTCAATTGCGCGTCTACGTTAGCATCTACAATGCTTATCAAATATACCCCCGCTGTAATAATAATGGAAAGGTCCCTATCCTGATGATAATAGGTAATAACACTGGAGAGTTCCGAAGAGGTATATATGCTGCTGCCCGGATTTGCATTTAGTTGGTCTAGCTGTTTATTGTAGAGATTATAATAATGTTGGTTGAAAACAATAAAATAAATGGCTGTGCCCAGCCCTGCATATAAAATAGGGAGCTTCCAATATGTTTTATTGTATATCTGCCCCAGTCCCGGGCAGATAATAGCATACAACATGGCCTTTTTAGCGGGACGATTAGAATATGAAGGAGGTTTTTCTTGGGACTTCGCTGTATCTCCGCCTTGGGCAAATGCAGTAAAAAAGCATAAACAGGCAACTCCTATAAGAAGAAAAGAGAAATTTTTTTTTGTCAATGATTTATTGACCGCCATGCAATACCGCTAAAATCTTTCGAAACTGCTCGTCAGAAGAAAAAGGTATTACTATTTTGCCTTTACCTCCTGAACGTGAAACCTTCACTTTAGATGAAAATACTCCCGACAAATTCTCTTCAATATGTTTATCCTCTTTTGCATTTGTGTTGTCATTTTGCGAATGCTTTGCAGGTAATTTACTTTTTATAACCCGTGCTTTTTCTTCCGTATCTCTCACACTGAGCGATTCATCCAATATTTTATCAAATACGCTCAGTTGGTTAATAGGATTATCAATATTAATCAATGCCCGTGCATGCCCCATGGTAATTTTCTTTTCACGTATAGCCAATTGAATTACCGGTGGAAGTTTTAATAACCGTAAATAGTTGGTAACCGTACTACGGTCCTTTCCAATTTTTCCTGACAGTTCTTCCTGGGTCAATCCGCATTCTTCAATCAGGCGTTGGTAGCCCATAGCTATTTCTATGGCATCTAAATCCTCCCGGTGGGTATTTTCAATAAGCGCCATTTCCAGCATGGCTTTGTCATCTGCCAGGCGTACATAAGCAGGTACTTCTGTCAGGCCGGCTACTTGTGACGCTTTAAACCTCCGCTCACCTGAAATCAGCTGGTATTTATCTTTGCTTACCCTTCTAACCGTTATCGGCTGAATCAAGCCATAATGAATAATAGAATCAGCTAATTCTTTTAATGCCTGTTCATCAAAGCGGGTACGCGGTTGAAAGGGGTTAGCTTCAATTTGCTCAATAAGAATTTGCGATATGCCGCCATGTTGCATGCTGCTATGAGCAGCAGAATTTGTGCTTGTGTCATTAGTCTCTTCTGCCGAATCAAGCAAAGCGCTTAATCCTCTTCCCAATGATTTCTTTTTAGGGTTCTGGTTCATCTTTAGTTTTCTTCCAAATTAATAACCTTCTCACTCTGTTTCAAACGGGTCATTTTATTCTTTTGCAACACTTCCCTTGCCAGGTGTAAATAGTTAAGCGCTCCGCGCGAAGCTGCATCATGCATAATAATAGTTTTCCCAAAGCTTGGGGCCTCACTCAATTTTATATTCCGGTGAACAATGGTATCAAATACTATTTGCTGGAAATAAGTTTTCACTTCCTCTACCACTTGTGTACAAAGATTCAAACGGCCATCGTACATAGTGAGCAGTATACCTTCCATTTCCAAATCGGGATTCAGACGTTCCTCTACAAACTTTACAGTTTGTAATAATTTACCCAATCCTTCCAGGGCAAAATACTCGCACTGGATAGGAATGATTACAGAATCAGCTGCAGTAAGGGCATTCAGGGTAATCAAGCCCAATGAAGGAGAACAATCTAGGATGATAAAATCGTAGTCATCTTTTATTTTAGCAAGGGCCGCCTTCATCATCTTTTCCCTATTGGGCAGGTTTATCATTTCTATTTCAGCGCCTACCAAATCAATATGCGAAGGAAGCAAATCAAGGTTTGGGGTTTCGGTACTAAGTATAACATCCTTTGGCTGAACACTGTCAATAATACATTCATATAATCCGGCCTTTATCTTTTTCAGGTCGAAGCCAACTCCAGACGTGGCATTTGCCTGTGGATCGGCATCTACCAGCAGCGTTTTATGCTCCAGCACAGCCAAAGCTGCAGCCAGGTTAATAGAGGTAGTAGTTTTACCTACTCCCCCTTTTTGATTCGCAACTGCAATTATTTTTCCCATTTTTTTGTTTTGTTTAAACTATATTTCTTTCGTCTCTCCTATCTTTATGAATGTAATTCTTTTTCCTGCTTTTTCAAATGCCTGTGCCACTTTAGCAGTATCTATCTTTATCAGGTCGAAGGTATCATAGTGCATGGCTATTATATTATCGCATCCAATAAAATTACAAGCTTTAATTGCATCTGTAGTCCCCATAGTAAAATTATCACCTACAGGCAACATAGCAAACTTTAATTTAAACTCTTCTCCTATCAGTTTCATATCATACGTCAACGCAGTGTCGCCAGCATGGTAAAAACTTCCCTCATCAGCACTAATTACAAACCCATTCGGAGAACCTCCGTATGTGCCATCATCAAAACTACTGGCATGTATAGCATTTACACACTTTACGTTAAAAGCACCCGTATCGTAACTTCCCCCTGCACTCATGGGACGAATATTCTTTACTCCTAACTTTAAATAATACATACAAATCTCAAAATTTGATATGAGCATGGCCCCCGTCCTTTTAGCAATAGCTTCCGCATCGACTACATGGTCCTGGTGGGCATGGGATAGCAGAATATAATCGGTTTTAATATCCGCAATGTTAATATCCGCTGCTAATGGATTTGGGCTTATAAACGGGTCGAACAAAAGGTGTTTTCCCTGAATTTCAACCCCAAAGCAGGAATGTCCATAATAAGTTATTCTCATAAAGCATCATCAGGTTAAGACGAGACATAATTAGCCTTGCGAATTTACGCCCTATCCGCTTAAGGCAAGCGTTTGTTAATAATTATTTTTGAACAACGAGAAGGGACAGAAGTCTCCTGGGATATGTAAAACTACTTCCTCCTTTTAAACGCCATCTTTCCTGAGGCCCCTAATAACATATAGTCTTGGGTAATGGAATTGATAGCAAAATCGGTATGGGTTGAATTCCCGTCCATAAATTCAATTATGGAATAACAGGTAACCGCATCAGATGAAAACATATTATCGGTAAACTTATAATCGAAATACGACACATTTACCTTTTTCCTGGCTCCTTCCGTTATCACTATTCTTTCTGTCAGCGAGTCGTCGGTAATTATGAGCACATGGCTCGTATCCTTCATATCTATCCATGTGCCTTCCATAAGCTGCCTGATGGTATTGGTATCCAATTTTTGGCAAGGGTCGTATATTTTAGGGGAGTCCTGGCTTTTGCCCTCCATGATGAACGTCAGCATGAAGGCCATAATTAACATGTATTTCATTTTTCAGATAGTTTTATTGCGTAAAAATACGTAATTTCATCAAAGGTATGTTACCATTCCCAATTCATACTTCATACTTGAAACGGATTTCCATTATCTTTGGCAACATTAATACTTATATAAAATGATGGAAACCATACACCATTGGATTGACCTTATTCTTCATGCCGATACCTTCCTACCCAAGTTAATAGCTGAATACCAGGGATGGATTTATTTGATACTGTTTGCTATTATCTTTTGTGAAACAGGCCTTGTGGTAACTCCTTTTTTACCCGGCGACTCATTACTATTTGCAGCCGGAGCTATTGCCGGTAGCCAGGGCAGTTTAAATATCTATACGCTTTTACTTTTAGTGTTTGTTGCCGTATTTGCGGGAGATAATTCCAATTACTTTATTGGCAGATATATAGGACCAAAAATCTTCAATCTCAATTTGCGCTTTATACGTAAAGATTATCTTATTAAAACCCATTCATTTTATGAAAAATATGGAGGAAGGGTACTAATAATGGCACGGTTCATGCCTATCATCCGGACTTTTGCGCCTTTTGTTGCGGGTGTTGGGAGCATGCGTTATACACGTTTTCTTTCATTCAGTGTATTAGGCAATATATTATGGATAAATATTTGCCTTTGGGCAGGCTACCTACTCGGCACCAATGAATTCGTAAAAACGCATTTCACAGTAGTTACGCTTATTATTATTGCAGTATCGTTAGTGCCTGCCATGTTTGGAGCGCTAAAAGGCTTACTCAGAAGCCAACGCTCCTGATTTTTTATTCAAGCAGCATTTGTTTGGCATAATGGCCTTCGCAAAATAACAAATCTATAACACTTAGGTTTTTTATAAAACCGTACTTTTCCTCAAAAACCTGTTGGTATTTTATTTCTTTTACTACCGGATCAGATTTTACCTTAGGTACATTGAGGGTACGATAATCACTTACATTTTCATACACTTTTTGATATGATTCGGTAAACGAAATATTTACTTCAATACCCATCAATTTGTTTATCAATTCAAAAAGCTTCAAGTTCCAGTCTAATAACTTTACCGGTTCAGTACCCATATATATATCACGGAAAGCATCTTCATAATATTCAAAAAATGGGGAACGGCGATAAGCGGCCTCTATGGAACGCCAATGAATGGTTCTCCAGTTTTGCCCATAAAAAATGGAGACATTTTCTAATGGTGTCCTTACATGATTTTTCACAATAGGTACGCTTAATTTCAATGCCCCGTTTGCACCATAAATTACGCACCTGTTAAAGTAAAATTGCTTATGAAAATGTTCATGTATATCAAATATGACATTTTTATACTTTACCATTATTTGGTAAAATTCAATGGGCGGCATATAAGAAAGGGACATAACGCAGCTATTACCCGCATCTTGCCGGACTGGGAAAACAGTTGATGGGATAGCCACTAATTCTTATCTAAACTGCCAAATACCTTTTTCAGTATATCATCCACCCTTGCAGCCGGATTTTTACGAATTTTCAACTCCTCTTCTGCAAGCAGAATGAATAATCCGCTTAATGCCTTTTGAGTAACATATTCATTCAGGTCAGGATTAACTTTAGTAACCATTGGAATTGAGTTGTATGTATTTGCAAGGGGTGTCCAATATTTAGTTACCTGCACGCTGTCAATAGCCTGTTTTACTACCGGCAAAAAAGCGTCGTGAAGTTGTTGTGATGTTTTACTTTGCAAGTATTGCGTAGCAGCATTATCAGGGCCATTCAATATCTTTAAACCATCATCTATACTCATGGATGTAATAGCATTTAAGAAAATGGGAGCAGCTTTTACAGCGGCCTTTTCAGCGGCACGGTTGAGGCTTAGTACAAAAGCGTCTACTTGCGATTGCATACCCATTTTAACAGCCGTTTGCCTTACTTTTTCAGCATCGGGCGGAAATGGAATTTTTATCAGGCTGTCTTTATAAAAGCCATCTGTTTTTGAAGCGGAAGAGCCCGCATTATTGGAGCCTACGCTTAAGGCATCCTTTAGTCCTTTTACAATATCATCACTACTAAGAGGACTACTTCCACCCTTTTTACCTGTCAGGCTACTTAACCCATTCGAAGCGCTATTTTGGGCATTTTTAAGGTTAAATTGCGCAAACGAATTTGCACTAAAAAAAACAAGAGCCATTACTATTTTCCAGTTCATATCTGATTTTTTAATTGAATACAAAAGTAATCTTTTGAATGAGGTTAGGATGAAGACTCAATGCAACCGGGCAAGTATGAGCCGTATGCTCCAGCATTTTTTTCTGCTCATCAGTATATCCTTTAGCAGGCATAGTAATACTAATATGTATTTCGGCCACCCTTCTCGGGTTTGCCGCCATTATCTTCGTAACCTCGGCAAAGGCCCCATCCATATTAATGTTCCGTGCTTCACAGGCAATGCCCATAACGGTTAGCATACAGGTAGCCAATGAAGTAGACATTAAATCGGTAGGCGAAAAAGCCTCTCCCTTTCCATGATTGTCGGGAGGGGCATCAGTTATGATGGTATTACCCGATTTTTGATGAATGGCCTGGGTTCGTAATCCCCCCGAATAAATAACCTTTGAGGTAATCATAATGTCTGATATATTTTATATAAATTTGCCCCTACAAATATAGGACAAAGTATTAATGAAGAAACGAAACGAAAACCAAAACGTGTTACTGTCTTCAGTTATGCCTTATAAGTTACGTCCTGCTACTTATTGCTCGCCGCTTATTATTTTTTCAATTTTTGTTTTTTTACTTGTAGTCCCTTTGGGCAAACTCTATTCTCAAGGGTTTCTCGAAGATACCCTCGGTGTGGCTGATGCCAATCTATTATTTAAACAACAGGCAGTGGGTGGCCTTAGCGCCCACACGGAAGGATGGGGGTTCTTTTTCAGGAGAGCTAAAATACTAAATATCTATAGGAAAATATTTTGGGAAGCTGAAGCCGTTACTATGCACGATGAGCATGAATATAAAACATCTGACCCTAATAATCCGGATGCCAGTCCTTATTATTTTGGCAAACTAAATGGAATGGAAGCCATCCGCCTGGGGATAGGAGCATCGCAAATGCTTTGGAGAAAGAACGACCTAAGCTGTACACAAATAGATGTTGTTTACGCCGCGGGCGCTTCGATAGCCATATTAAAGCCCGTATATCTTGATATTATAACAAGCAGCCCCACGGGCGATGATTTGCCTGTTGCAGAAAAATATGATCCAAATACTGATACGCCTACCAACATATATGGCCGGGCGTCTGTGTTTGACGGATTAGGGGAATTAAGTTTTTATCCCGGGGCTTATGGCCGGGCAGGACTTAATTTTGATTTTTCCAACCGACATCAACTTATAAAAGCTTTTGAAATAGGCCTGGTAGCAGATGCCTATAGTAAAGTAATACCTATTATGGCTTTTGCTAAAAACAACCAGGTTTTTGTAAATCTTTATTTATCCTTCAGCTTAGGTAAACGATGGGCTGACCAATAAGTCAGGGTTATGTTGAAATGAAACAGCTATTACTAAACGCCAGAAAATTAGACGCTTTAATTATTGATATTATATTATGAATACCGACACCCTACTTACACCTAACGAAATACGCCCTGCCAAACCTTCGTGGCTTAAAGTAAAACTTCCCACAGGGGAGAATTATCGCAATGTACGGGCTACTGTAGATAAAAACCGCCTGCACACTATATGTCAAAGTGGTAACTGTCCAAACATGGGAGATTGTTGGGGTGCAGGTACTGCTACCTTTATGATTTTAGGAAATATTTGTACCCGTTCATGTGGGTTTTGTGCCGTTGCTACAGGCCGTCCGAATGCAGTTGACATAAAAGAACCGGAACGGGTTGCCGAAGCCGTTTCACTAATGAAAGTAAAACATTGTGTAATCACCTCGGTAGATAGGGACGATCTAAAAGACGGTGGATCTGATATTTGGGTAAAAACTATTGAAACCATACGGGAAAAATGCCCCGGTGTAACCCTGGAAACTTTAATTCCGGACTTTAAAGGCGACCCTGAAAGCGTTGCAAAAATTGCCAAAGCAGCTCCTGAAATAGTATCGCACAACCTGGAAACCGTAAGAAGACTTACTAAACAAGTACGTATACAGGCTAAATATGACCGAAGCCTCGCTGTATTGAAAATGCTTAAAGATGCCGGAATCCGCACCAAATCAGGCATTATGCTGGGACTAGGGGAAACCTATCAAGAGATCACTGAATCCATGGATGACCTTAGAAGCGCCGGAGTTGATATCCTGACGCTTGGACAATACCTTCAGCCAACACCTGAACATCTTCCTGTAAAAGAATTTATACATCCTGATATCTTTTTAGAACTAAAACAAATAGGGCTTTCCAAGGGGTTCCGCTATGTTGAAAGCGGTCCTTTGGTTAGATCTTCCTATCACGCCGAGAAGCATTTGTTTTAATTTTTTCATCCTTAAAAATTAAAAAACGCTTTGGGATTTTAATAATATGCCTATATTTGTGGTAACATACCAATTTACCATATTATGAGCATACGCGAAACTACCAAAGTCCGTAAAAACTTCTTGTCATATACAAGTGTTACCATTGCTGTAGCGGCAAT
>Ga0206863_1154_pt1 | contig 23177 bp, 22 predicted proteins | sample Alteio_BWOrgCont_41_FD_152634 | JGI IMG/M metagenome (GOLD analysis project Ga0206863, IMG submission 152634) | Enriched cells from forest soil in Barre Woods Harvard Forest LTER site, Petersham, Massachusetts, United States -... | ecosystem: Environmental > Terrestrial > Soil > Temperate forest >...
CTTTTATATCTGGAATTTCAAAAATGAAATCATATGACAAACCAATGAAAACCAACTAGTTTGAACTCCCGCAAAAAACGCGGTAGTTCGAACTAGTTGATTATCTAATACTTATAACATGACTGAAGGAAAGGGGGAGATCATAATCTACAATGAGTTGGAAGGAGGCCCACAAATTGAAGTGAAACTTGAAGGTCAAACACTATGGCTATCCCAAAAGCTTATAGGGGATCTATTTGAGAAAGATTCAGATACGATCGGCACGCATATTAAAAACATTTATGCAGAGGGGGAACTAGAGGAAAGCCCTACAATGTCCCTATTCTTAATAAATCAAAAAGAAGGAAATCGGAAAATCAAGAGGGAGGTAAAATTCTATAACCTTGATGTTATTCTCTCAGTAGGATATCGGGTCAGTTCCAAACGCGGGACCGCGTTTCGTAAATGGTCGAACAAAGTGCTGGGAGATTATTTGATCAAAGGCTATGCACATAATGAAAAGTTGTTGCGGGAAAAGCAGGAACAACTCGATGCGCTAAAACAAGCGGTTACCCTAATCACCAACGTCACAAATTCACAGTCCATTTCCGGCGATCAAGCCGCCGGTCTGTTTCGTGTATTATCGGATTATACCTATGCGCTGGACGTGCTGGATAGGTATGATCACCAAGTACTAACCATAGAAGCTACTTCTCCGGCCCAACTGTTCCATATTACTTATTATTCAGCTATGGAAGCGATAATGGGCATAAAAGAAAGGTTTGGTGGGAGCGCTTTATTCGGGAATGAGAAGGACGAATCCTTTCAAAGCTCCCTTGCAGCGATCTATCAAACCTTTGACGGCGCGGACCTATACCCAAGTGTAGAAGAAAAAGCAGCCAACCTCCTCTATTTCGTAGTCAAAAACCATTCATTCTCTGATGGTAATAAACGTATCGCTGCCTTCTTATTTGTATGGTTCCTGGAAAAAAATGGCATTCTTTATCGTGTCGACGGAACTCGTAAGCTGGCGGACAACGCACTAGTGGCACTGACCTTGATGATCGCTGAAAGCAAAGCTGAAGAAAAGGAGATAATGACTAAGGTGGTCGTCAATCTAATCAATGCTAAAAACTAGCAACTATCTAATCTTATCGGCATCTATATCATATTAGTCGAGTCTTTGCAAATCCACCCCCCCGAAATGAAGCCCCTTTACGATGGATGGGTTACCCATATAGCTGAGTTTGGCCTCGCCAAAAGACGTAATCTTAATCCGGTCTGAGACATTCACCCGGAATTGAGCTTCGCCGTAAGCGATTACCTTGGCTTTCTGCCCGGCAATGCCTGAAGTATTGATCTTCCCCTCACCATAACAGGTGTAATACTGTTGGTTCACAGAGCCAGCTTTAATATCAAGTGTGCCTTCACCGTACATCGTAGTATACATCCTGGCGATATGCACTTCGGAAAAAGTTATGTTCGCCTCGCCATACATATGTAAGTGAAACTCATCCGAAGACAGTGGACTTTGACAAAGAAAGGTTTCTTCTCCGCGCACCGACAGCACGTCAAGTTTCTTGTATACCACCGTAGCAATTACCGCATGGTCGGGATAAAGGTGATGGTTTTGTTGGTAATCATTACCGTGTTGGTCCTTTGGAATATCTTTGGCGCCATCCAGGTATAATCGCAACGTGCCGCCTTGAATTTCCACATGAAATTTACTTCTGTCTACCGCAATTTTATCAATGGTGACGCTTTCCTTATCTCCCTGGACAAAAGTAACCTGGATGTATGGGCTTACTATTACTTTATGAAAAGAACCCGTTTGGGCATAAGAAGCATGCATGATTAACCCTGTCGCCAGGATAGTTATTAATTGTCTCATTGCGTATGGTTTAGGCATATTACGGACAAAGCCGGCCAATTGTTACACTTAAAATTAATTTTTTATATTTCTCGCCGCCGTTCAACAAAAAAACGCTGGAAATCAATGGTTTTCTTCTAATTTACCCTTTTTAATAATTGACCATGCTAAAATTATTCCTCTTCTCCGCTTTTTTATTCCTGGGATTTCAAGTAGAGGCGCAAACGCTCACTATGCCTCCTGAGATACAAAACGCCTACACTAATGGCACCCGGTCCCTCAGTGGCAAGCCCGGAAATAAATACTGGGAGAATCACGGGCGTTACACTATTTCTTTAACGGTAATGCCACCAGACAATACCATCAGGGGCGTCGAGCAAATCACCTATTTCAATAATAGCCCCGATACGCTGAAGAGCCTGAATATGAAACTCATCGTGAATGTTCACCGCGTCGCCGGACGGGGAGGAGCAGCCGATACATCGTCCGGGATAAAGGTTGACGAAATCATGATACGGGGCGTGAAAACTCCCTGGGATAATAGTGCGGCTATTACAACGAATCAGATGGTGGATCTTACCAATCCGTTGATGCCCCATGATTCGATAAAACTCGATATCAGCTGGCATTACAACTTGTCACACAGGCGCGGTCGTGATGGTATCATAGATTCAACCAGTTTCTATATCGCGTATTTTTATCCGAGGGTTTCGGTTTATGATGATTACAAAGGATGGGATACGCAACCGCACACGGGTTCCCTGGAGTTTTATAACGATTTTAATGACTATAGCGTAAGTGTAACGGTCCCCAAGGATTTCATGGTATGGGCTACCGGCACTTTGCAGAACCCATCAGAGGTTCTACAACCTGAGGCTGCCGAACGTTTGAAGCAGTCAATGACGAGTGATTCCACCATTCATATTGCGGCCATGCAGGATTGGGCCAATAAAAAGGTGACGGCTCAAAATGCCACCAATACCTGGAAATGGGCTGCCAGTAATGTGAGCGATGTTGCCATCGGGGTAAGTGATCACTACGACTGGGATGCCGGCAGCGTTATTGTCGACAACAAAACCCAGCGGCGGGTCAGTATGCAGGCTGCTTTTGCGGACTCGTCAGATGACTTTCATCATTCGGTGCAGTTTGGCCGATATTCCTTGGCCTGGTTTTCCAATAACTTTCCCGGAATTCCCTATCCCTATCCAAAATCAAACGCCTTCCAGGGATTTGCGGATATGGAGTATCCCATGATGATCAACGACAGCCATAGCCGTGATCTTGTTTTTGCCGAATTGGTGCAGGACCATGAACAGGCCCATACCTACTTCCCTTTTTACATGGGCACTAACGAAAGCCGTTACGCTTTTATGGACGAGGGATGGGCAACGACCCTTGAATACCTGATCGGCATGTCGGAAAAAGGCCAGAACGCTGCCGATTCGTTTTATAAATCATTCCGGGTCACCCGATGGATCCATGGTCCACATGACAAGGAGAATCCCATTATCACCCCAAGCCCCGACGTTACTTTTGGGGCAGGTAATAATGCCTACGGCAAGCCGTCGCTGAGTTATCTTGCTTTGAAGGACTTGCTTGGCGATAATCTATTCAAGAAGGCATTACACAACTACATGAATAACTGGAATGGGAAACATCCCATTCCCTGGGACTACTTTTATTCGATGGAAAAGGGCTCCGGAAAGGATTTGGATTGGTTCTTTTATAACTGGTTCTTTACTCCAAGTTACATCGATCTCGATCTGGCTAAAGTCGACAAAACGGGGAAAGGGTATGTCCTGGACATCAAGAACATCGGGGGATTTGCTGTTCCATTCGACGTGATTGCGACTTATGACGACGGATCAACCGAAACCTTTCATCAAACTCCAATCGTTTGGGAGAACAATCAAAAAGAGATATCTGTAAATATTAAAACCGGAAAAACGGTAAAATCTTTGAAGCTGGAGGGCGGAATATTTATGGATGCAAATGAAAAGGATAACACCTGGACGGCGAATTAGAATATGAAAAATCTCCAGCTATTTTCAAAGAGTTTAGCAGGATTGATGTTTCTACTGATTTCTATGGGGGTCGCTTTGTTTTTACCCTATGGAAGTCTGCATTACCCGTTAGCCTGGATATACCTGACTGTTTTTTTTGTTCCCGTTCTTTTGATTACCGTCTATTTATTTCTTTTTGACAAGCACTTATTAAAGAGCAGGCTTGCGGCCGGACCTGTAGCGGAGCCAACGGTTAGGCAAAAGCTGATTCAATCGGCGGCAGGGTTGGTATTTATAGTGATTTACGTTATATCCGCATTTGACCTTAGATACCATTGGTCAAGCGTTCCCCTAGCGTTGTCATATATCGCCGACCTTTTTTGCCTCCTTTCGTTCGGTTTCCTGTTCTACGTCTTTAAACAAAACACTTTTCTAAGTGCAACGATAGAAGTGCAAGAAAAACAACAAGTCATTTCATCTGGATTGTACGGCATTATTCGTCACCCAATGTATACAGGAGCGCTCGCGTTAATGTTTTTTACACCAATTGCGCTAGGGTCCTTTTGGGGGATGATCCCATCGATTTTATTAGCCATACTGATCGTTTTCAGGGCTATCGACGAAGAACGTACATTGAATTCGGAGCTCGCTGGATATAAAGAATACTGTAAGAAAGTCAAATATCGTCTTATCCCGTTTATCTATTGATGCATATAATCCCGCCAAAAAATGGTAATCTCTATAGGAATCGGTTGCCAGGGCCCTTTGTCTCTTCCATTCACGTCATAACGTTCGTACAGGTCTTTGGAACAACGTACCCTGATCTTTACCTTGTCCCGGTGCGCCATGTTGAAAGTATCGTTTAAAATCACGTCTGCCTGAAATTTGCTTTTGGCTGTCAATTTTGCCAGTTCTTTATTGATATCGGCCATCACAAAAACCGGGCTGGATGCATCCGGTGTCCGGTTTGTAATAATGTCAAACTTGCCTTCAAACAGCATGGAAGGCTCGAAAAATAAGAGCAGGTTCGAGTCCCGCGACAGATTATTCCCGTATGTAACATATTCGTTCCAGGTATCGAAACGTTTTATTTCTTCGCGAAAATGAAGTGGGTGCGCAATATGCAACCGTACCAATTCCGCGGTATCGAATTTATGCCAGTGCCTGTTACTGGAGACGACGGCCCCTTGCGTCGGATAGATAACACCAGTTGGGACGGCAATCCGGCCAAACCTGACGACATAGATGTTAAAGTTCGCATCCGCAAAATCAACGCTGTAAACGGGTTCCGTAAACACCCACTTTTTTTTGAGGCTGTCCATTACTGCAGGGTCGTCGATAACGAAACAAAAGCGGCTAAATGTATCCACCGGCATGCCATGACTTTGGCTAAGGCCGACAATAGTGTAGGAACTGTCGAAATCGATCCCTTTAAAGAATTCGTCCACCTGAGCGAAGACATGGAATTGCGCAAAGGCGAGGATGGAGAAAAGCAAGGCGCGTAACATATAAGGAATTTTGTGAGCTCCTACAATCGACTATGCCTGAAATTGTTCAGCAAATCCTCATACTGCTCCTTTAATTCCAACGGGAGCTTATTGACCACCGTGTCGACCTTGGGTTGAGAAGCCGTCTTTCCTGGCGGGTCCACCCAGTTGTACCGGCCATTCCATTTCGACCCGACGCTGACGGGCGCGGCGTCTATGATCTGCTGGAATCCGTCTTCGAATTTATCTTTTTGCTCCTGTGGAGATGCCATAGACTTCCTTTTATTTCGTGGGAAAGGTCGCATTTTTTAGGCGATATTTTTTACTGGATCAGCGGTTTCACCTTTGTTCCAATCAATTCGATAGACCGCATCAGTTGTTGATGGGTCAGTCCCGCATTATCCATCTGGAATGTCACCCTCGATATCCCGCCTAATGCCTCGCTATGCCTCAATATCTTCTCCGCGACAGTCTCGGGTCCACCCACCATCAGGACGCCCTTTGGCGCTATCAATACCTCGAACGAGCCCCTGGTCACCGGCGGCCAGCCACGCTCCTTACCGGCCTTCGTCCACAGTTCGGCGTAACCGGGATAGTATTCGGCTACAGCCTGTTCATCGGACTTGCTCACATAACCCGGCGAATGCAACCCCACCTTTAGCTGATCTGGTGTATAACCGGCCAGACGGCCCGCTTCCCGATAGAGATCTACGAGCGGCTTAAAGCGATGTGTCTCTCCGCCGATGATGGCAACCATCAAGGGCAGGCCCAGGCTTCCTGCCCTGACAAAGGACTCCGGCGTGCCGCCCACACCCAGCCAGATCGGAAGCTTCTCCTGAAGCGCCCGAGGATATACCGGCAGGTTGTTTAATGCCGGTCTGAACTGACCCTTCCAGGTTATGAATTCGTTATCGCGGATATTGAGCAGCAGGTCCAGCTTCTCTTTGAATAGCTTGTCATAGTCCTTTAGGTCGAAGCCAAAAAGCGGATAGGCTTCTATGGACGAGCCTCTCCCCACCACCAGCTCCGCCCTACCCCTGGAGATCAGGTCCAGTGTGGCAAAGCTCTGATACACCCGCACCGGGTCGGCCGCGCTGAGCACCATCACCGCACTGGAAAGACGCATGCGCTTGGTTTTTGCGGCAGCCGCAGCCAGTATGACTACCGTAGCCGAATCCAGGAATTCCTTTTTATGGTGTTCCCCGATCCCGAAAACATCCAGTCCTACCTGATCCGCCAATTCCATCCGTTCAAGCAACTGCGCCATTGCGTCAACGGGGCTTACGGCGTTACGCTCGTTGGTGCCATACATGGCTGATGCAAAGCTGTCAACTCCTATTTCCATAGCTGCCCCCCGGTTCATTTTTTGTCAAAGAGGATAGATCTCCCCGGAGAACTTCCGGGTGTCTCTGAATAATTTCTGCGTTTTCCTTGATTAGGATTTCCATTTCGTCCTTTCCATATTTATCATAGTCTACGCGCGATATTATCTTTTTTACAGCAGCTGTCTGCTCTATCGCGATCAATGGGTATCTGGCCGGACGACCCTGTGCCGTCAACTGGTTATAATCGCAGAGTTCTATAAATGGGTTAGAACTACCATCGGCATCACTAAAAAGATGTATTTCTATATTTTCTTTACGATAACCAAAATTATATTCATAGGAAGCATAATGGCCCTTTACCTTGGCAAATCCATAGTCAGTTAACAAGAAAGCGAAATACTCGTCCGCCAATTTTTCCGCATCTTCTACATTTTTTGACATTAGCTGAGGTTTACGCGTTGATTCACAATTATACAAAAGTTTAAATTATCTTTATACACAACCGCCAAAATCATTCAAATCATCACGCTCCATGAGAAAATCGATTCTGCTGTGCATAGGCAGTGCTTTGCTTTGCTTATTTGCAACCGCACAAAATGTCAGCCTCGAACAATTTAAAAACCTGAAACCACGCAATATCGGCCCTGCCGGCATGAGTGGCCGGATCACCACTATCGATGTTGTCCTGGATAATCCCAACATCATTTATCTCGGCTCAGCGTCGGGTGGTGTGTGGAAAACGGAAAACAGCGGCAATACCTGGACACCGGTTTTTGATGACCAGCCAACACAAAACATAGGTACCGTTGCCATTCAGCAATCCAATCCAAATATTGTTTGGGTTGGAACCGGAGAAGGAAACCCAAGGAACTCTGTGAATATCGGCGAGGGGATCTTTAAAAGCCTGGATGCGGGCAAAACATGGAAGCGAATGGGGTTGGAGAATACAAGGAACATTCACCGTATCATCATTGACCCTGTAAATCCAAATACCGTTTATGTTGCCGCCGTTGGAAACCCTTATGGCATACATCCGGAAAGAGGCGTCTTTAAAACAACGGATGGGGGTGATACATGGACAAAAATTTTATACACCAACGACACATCGGGCTGCACAGACCTGGTAATGGACCCGTCCAATCCCAATCGTTTACTTGCGAGCATGTGGCAACATCGCCGCACACCATGGGACTTTAAAAGTGGCGGCCCCGGAAGCGGGTTGTATTTGACCATCGATGGCGGTAAGAATTGGAAAAAATTAGGCAAAGACGATGGTTTACCCGATGGCGATTATGGAAAAATCGGCCTGGCGTTCGCGACCAACCAACCTAGCCGTGTCTATGCTTTGGTGGAAGCAACAAAAAATGGCTTGTATAAAAGTGATGATGGCGGCGCCAAGTGGCAACTGGTAACAAATGATCCAAAAGTGGTCACGAATCGTCCTTTCTATTTTCAGGACATACGCGTCGATCCGCAAAATGAAAACCGGGTATACAATATCCACGATCAGGTCGAGGTAAGTGAAGACGGTGGCAAAACATTCACCACGTTGATTCCTTATTCAGGTATTCATCCGGATCATCATGCATGGTGGATACATCCAAAGAACGGGAGCTTTATGATAGAAGGTAATGATGGCGGCATCGGCATCACGCATGACCGGGGCGAGAACTGGACCTTTGACGACAAAATTCCTGTTGGTCAATTTTATCATATTAATACGGATAATGAAATGCCCTATAATGTAATGGGCGGCATGCAGGATAACGGATGCTGGCACGGCCCTGCCTATACCTGGATCAGTAGCGGCATTCGAAATGACTATTGGGATAATATCGGTGGCGGCGATGGCTTTGAGGTAATGCCGGATGCAGAAGATGCAAGCTGGATATACAGTGAAAGCCAGGGAGGAAGTGCTGAGCGCCTGAACTGGAAAACAGGAGAGAGCTGGTTCATAAAACCGCCGCCTCTGGATCCAAAACTGATGCTGCGCTGGAACTGGAATACAGCTATGGCACAGGACCCTTTTGACAAAGGGACAATTTATCTCGGCAGCCAGTTTATACATAGGAGCCCAAACAAAGGGGCAAGCTGGGAGATCATCTCGCCCGACCTTACCACCAATGATTCAACAGAGATCAAAGCGTTTCAGACAACAGGCGGGCTAACCCTGGACATAACCGGAGCGGAAACGCATTGCACGATCATAACTATTTCCCCCTCGGCGAAAGAACAAGGAGTTATTTGGGCGGGGACGGATGATGGTAATGTGCAATTGACAAGAGATGGCGGAAAGACATGGGAAAATTTTCGCGGCAAAATTCCGGGCTTGCCGGCAGGTTGCTGGATACCCCAAATAACGGCATCACGTTACAATGCAGGCGAGGCGTTTGTCGTGGCTAACGATTATCGCCGTGGCGATTTCAAACCATACATTTTCCGTACAACCGATTATGGAAAAACATGGAAAAGAGTGGTGGATGAAAACAAAGTAAGAGGTTATGCGCTTTGTATGATTGAGGACCCTGTTGAACCAAATCTGATTTTTGTCGGAACTGAAAACGGCTTATGGATAAGTTTCGACAACGGATCGACATTTCGGCAATGGAAAAATGGTTATCCCTCTGTTTCTACATACGACATGGCCATACAGGATAGAGAGGCTGATCTCGTTGTTGCGACATTCGGAAGGTCTCTGTGGGTCTTCGACGATATTCGTCCGTTCAGAAAGATCGCAGCCAATAAAGGTATCGCCATCACAAATACAATTACCGTTTTTCCGGCGCCTGCCGCCTATCAGGCGCAGATCAGAGCTGCCACCGGTTATGAATGGAGCGTTGATGGCTTATACGAAGCTGAAAACAGGAAACGGGGAGCCGAAGTTTCATTTTTTATAAATAAACCGGCCACCCAAAAATCGAAAGGGGACAGCCTACAAACACAATCAATCCCCGCTCCCGAAGAACAACAAAGTGGCGCCCGTCGCCGGGGTGGAGCAGGATTTGGGCAAGAAGCGTCGGGCGCAGGCCATAAAGGCGACAGCGCACGGGTAAGAATTTATAATGATAAAAATGAGTTGATCAGGTCATTGCGGTGGAACGTCGATAGCGGCTTCAATCGTCAGTATTGGGGAATGGAAGAAAAAGGCTTTCGTCAACCGGGGTCGCCTAAACCCCAACCCGGTGCACAAGAGCCGGGAGGCTTACAAGTGTTGCCCGGTACCTATAAATTAGTGATCGCTTACGCCGGAGCATCTGATTCGACCTTTGTAACGGTAAACGACGATCCAAGGTTCGGAAATCGAAATGAAATAAAGGTCGCCCAAAGAGCCATGTATGATCGCCTAAGAAAATCCTCTGACAAATTAACCGAGGGAATGGACAGGCTGACCGAAATGGACGAAACCTGTGCTAAAATTCTGAATGAATTAAAAGGGATAGAAGGAAAAGACGCCGATTCCCTAAGGAAGATGACTACCAAAATGCAAGATGAAATAAAATCGATCCGTGAATCCATAAATGGTAAAACCTCGGATCGGCAAGGCCTGTCAAGAAGCCCGTTTGAGGTAACTGTGATGTCGCAACTGCGGGAGGCCCAAGGATCCATCGGAAGTAAAATGGTAGCGCCGGGTAAACAGGAAGAGACTTTGGCATCGAATGCGGAGTCGGCAGTTGTCGAAGCAGTTCAAAAAATCAATGCATTTATCGACGGTAAATGGAAAGATTATCGCAGCCTGGCGGAGGGAACAAAAGTGAATTTATTCAAAGATTATAAGCCGATCCAGTAAAATTAGTCCTTATTACGCGCTTCTAATTTAGCTAAAGCCTTACTAAAACGATCGCCCGGCTTGGCCCATTTTTTTACCTCCGCCGCCCAAGTACTAAATTCCATTCTGTCCTTTGCTACGAAGTATTCATATGCAAGATTGTAGGCTATTTCGCATTTCAGAGCACTATCGGTACAATTCGCAATACCCTTTCTGCAAGTTTCTGCAGCATCCGCCAAATGTCCGAGATGCATCTGAGCATAAGAAAGCTCTTTAAGTACATAACAATCATTCGGTTCAGTCTGAATTGCCTTTTGCAGCACTGGGATCGCCTTTTCGTACTGCTCAAGCGCGTTGTATGCATAACCCAACTCAAATGCCAAGCCTTTAAAGTCAGGATTTAACACATAAGCCCTTTGAAGGTACGTCAGCGCCCTGGCTGAAAAATCCCATGAATTATACAAAAACCCCCATCGGTAAAGATGTTGTATTGAGCCAGTATCAGTTTGATAAAACTTTAACCAATCCGGTTGGGTCGTGATTTGCAGTTCGCCAAATCTCGAGGAAGGAATGATAGCAACCTTTACTTGGTTCGGCTGCAAACGATATTTTATACTACCCATCGTACTATCACCGACTCTATGTGGCATCCAAATATTGTCGGCAGAAATCGAGAAGTTTCCCTTTAGATCAAATGTCAGGCCAGCCTGTTCATCGATATAAATGAATCCAAAGGGGTATGTACTGTCTTTGGAAATTTGAAATGCTACCCACTTGTTTTCGCACTCGACAAACCGTTTATCAAAAGTCAGGTCATTTTGTGCCAATGTCTTGCCGGCATAGAACATAATGGTAAGCAGAACATATTTCTTCATGGCATGAATTTACTGAATATCGCGCAATGAAAAAGCCGCTGAAAATCAGCCTGAATAAACAATGACAAACAAAGGCGTCGGGGGACTCTTCAAGTCCCTCGCGACGGCCTTTATTGCGGTGTGGTTTGCGCCGGCGGTTTAGCTGACGGGCACGTCCTGGGACTCGGGCTCGCTGCCTGGCTTGATGGGCAAGGTCAGCTTTAAAACGCCGTCTTCATATCTGGCCTGGATGTGATCCTGGTCGATGGTGTTCCCGACCAGGAAGCTGCGTTCAAAACCTCCGCGGCTGTATTCCTTGATGACCCAATTGAGGGAGGATGTGTCTTCTGTAGGCTGATAGCTGACCACTAGCTGGCCCGCGCTGATCTTTACTTTGAAGTTTTCCTTCACCCTGCCCGGCGCAAATACCAGCATTTCATACGTGTCTGCTGTTTTGTACATGCTCACCGGTGCGCGGTGCCCGGCAAAACGGGGATGCGCCCAACCGCGGCCTTCGCCATGGCCATGATGGCCTCTGTGTCCTTTAAAATGTTCTTTGAACCTGCCTCCAAAGGGGCCCTTTTCGAATGCAGGGTCTCCACCTGTGGGACCTTCTGCGCTGTAGTGTTGTGTATACATATGTGTGTTTAATTATTCATTAATGATGTCTATGCCTGCCCTTCCTCCATTCGGACCTGAACTTCTCGCGCTCCTCGTCGGTCATGTTCCGGACTTTTTGCCTCCAGGCGGGATCGTTGGAACCTTTCGGGGCATCGGGATGGTCACCTGGACCGCCGTATCCGCCAGGGCCACCGTATCCGCCGGGCCCCCAGGGGCCGCGAGGGCCCCAATGCCCACCATGGCCGTTCCGGAATCTGCCCCTGCCGAATGGGCCTGAGAAGCGCCCTGGAAATCCACCAAAGAGGATCCTGGCAAGTATCAACAAGCCCAAGGCCTGCAGGTAGCTCAGGCGTGTGGCCCCGGGAATCACATCCGGAATAACAAAATTCCAAAGAAGCATTATCGCCAGGGCGCCCACTAACGCAACCGCGAGCATGAACAGCAACCGCACGCCTAACTGAATTGGCCAGGTATCCCTTATTTTTATTTTCATATTGATGACGTTTAATACGATAAGAAATCATTGTAGAGCCCATTTAACCGGTCCCTCAGGTGTCTGACGGCATAGCCTTTCCGGGAAATGATCGTCTTTAGGTTCTCTCCCGACTCGTCGGCAATCTGCTGTAGCGTCATTTCTTCGAGTTCGTTCTTCACAAAGACTGAGCGTTGCCTTTCGGGCAATTCATCCAAGGCCTCCCGGAGCTCCTCCCAAAAAAGTCGCTTGACATACTCGTCTTCCGGTGTCTGGGGGTCCGCCAGGAGGATCTCCTTAAAGTCTATTTCCCCATCCTCGCTTTCAAGAAAAAAATCTTCTAGGTATTCGCTCTTTTTCTTACGGAATTTATCAATGATCTTATTCCTGGCTACCCTGTACAGCCACCCGCTCATACTATCTATCCCCTCGATCTCTTCCACGTCGCTAAGTTGATACCACACGTCCTGCAACACATCTTCTGCGTCCTCATCGGTTGATACCCTGCCCCTTATGAACGCCAGTAACTGCGTTCCATATCGGTTGATCATCTGTATGATGGTATCTTTTTTCTGCTCGGGCATTGACATCCTTATTATAGAAGACGAGTGTCGGGGGATTTTACTTTAAATGTATCGCAAGCGAAGCAAATGCCTCCTTACAAAGAAGAATCAATGGTTGTCTAATCCGGCAATGCAGCGGATTGTAACCACAAAATAAAAAAACCGATATCATGCCTTTAACATAATATCGGTTTGGTGGAGGTGGCGAGACTCGAACTCGCGTCCAAACATCCTCTCCTTAAGCTTTCTACATGCTTATTTGCTCATTACTTGTCGGGAAACCGCAGGAGCGCAACAAACCAACGTTTTCCTTATCCGCTGTGTGTTTCGAAGGAAGGTCACGGAGAACCTCTAATCTATCCCGTTATTGGTTTGATTCATCGGCAGGAGCGGCAACGGGCGGCCACTATCTGCGGACATAATGGAAGCTAAACTATCGTTTAGGCAGCCATGGCAAAGTTAGATTCGCCATTTAGAGTTTGAGTATTCAGATTAGCGTGCTAATTACCCAACGCACGGCATGCTTACCAAAAAAGACCAGATGCTGTCAAAACCTGTCACCCCCATAAGGGTAATCCAACTGCAAATGTACTGATTTTCCAAGGATTCAACACACGCAAAAGCGTACCTTCGGCCCCATGATTCCAAAGGAATATTACCAGAATAAAAGGGAAACCATAAAGGCCATAAAAGACAAAGCCAAAAGCAAACGATCGGTGCTGGCATGGGTGCGATTTGCGACAATCCTAATTGCGTTAACCGGAGGCTATCTGGCCTGGGAAAACCAGCAACTCCTATGGCTGATCGCCGTCCTGGCAGGACTTATTGGATTCGGAAGGGCACTTTCGATGGACGTGGACAACAATGCCAAAATAAAGCGCCTGGAAGGGCTGGACACGCTCATAAAAGAGGAATATGAATACCTGACCGAAGGGAAACCGATCAAAGGCAGCGAAATGGAGTCCATCAACGATCACCATTACGCCTATGACCTGGACATTCTGGGCAAGGCATCGGTATATGCGATGGTCAACCGCTGCCAATCCGAAGTCGGACGCAACCTTCTCGCAAACTGGCTACTGAATCCCGCGGAAAAGGACGTTATCGTTCAAAGGCAGGATGCAGCGAAAGAGCTCGCGAAAAATCCCGATTCCATCTTCGACCTGGCTGCAATAGGCAAAGAGCAACCCCTGAAAAAGGAAACGGTGGGCCGCATCCTGCAATGGCTTGAGCAAAAAGACGATCCCTTTACGGCAAAGTATTGGAATATAGTTAAATGGGCCTACCCAATTGTAACGCTAGGAATACTGGCCATATATTCAGCAGGTTGGATGCAGTCCAGCGTATTCGGTCTCTTTTTCGTATTGTTTTTAATAATCTCCTTTTCCTTCAGCAAAAGGGTGATAAGCCATTATATGATCCTTTCGGGGATCGTGAAAGAGGTGAGTGTACTGAGAGAAAGCATAAACAATCTTGAGGGCCGCGAAAACAAAGCAGCATTGAACAAAGCCCTGGGAAGTGACCTGGAAGGCGCCTCCAAACAAATCAAGGACCTCGACAGCCTGCTGGGTCGTTTCGACTACCGTTTGAACCCGTACATATTCATTTTCCTCAACGCCTTCCTCCTTTGGGACCTGTGGCAAATGCATGGTTTAACCCATTGGAAGGAACAAAACCGGGGTAAGGTGGATAAATGGGTACATGCCCTGGCCACCACGGAGGCCTTAAGCAGCCTGGCCCTCCTGCATTTCAATCATCCCGAATGGTGCTTCCCCGAGATCAGCCACCAACATTTCGAGTTCGAAGCCACACAGTTGGGACACCCCCTGATCCCCGAAGCCAAAAGGGTCACCAACGATTTCCGAACTAAAGGGCTGGGCCAGCTGGAGCTCGTGACGGGCTCGAATATGGCTGGAAAAAGCACATTCCTCAGAACCGTAGGAGTGAATATCGTCCTGGCGATGGCCGGGTCACCGGTCTGCGCCGCCAAATGCCGGACCTCCACCGCAAAAGTCGTCAGCAGTATGCGGATTGCCGATAACCTGGAGGACAGCACCTCTACTTTCTATGCAGAGCTGAAGAAGCTCCGTAGTATAATAGATATGGTAAAAAGCAAAGAACACGTATTCATACTACTGGATGAAATTCTGAGAGGAACCAATTCAAGAGATCGCCTGGCGGGCTCAAAAGCCCTGGTCAGACAACTGATAAGAGAAAAGGCGGTAGGCATCATCGCGACCCACGACCTGGAGCTGGCGCAAATGGAGGAGGAATACCCTCAGAACATCCACAACTATTACTTCGACGTACAGTTTTACGGGGATCAGCTGGGTTTCGACTATACGTTACGGAAAGGGGTGTGCACCACGAAAAATGCCGAGCTGCTGATGAGGCAGATCGGCATCGAAATGTGAGGCGCGGCCCGGAAGCTCAATGGTGCCGGAAGATGCGGAACACATCAAGGCCAAGGGCATAAGCCATTAGGCCGAGCAGCAGCACCATCCCCACAATCTGCGCCACCTCCATGAAGCGGTCTCCCGGCTTGCGCCCGGTGATCATTTCCACGAGAAGGAAAAGGATGTGCCCCCCGTCTAGCGCCGGAATGGGCAGTATATTCATGAACCCCAGTATGACGCTGAGAAATGCGGTAAGCCGCCAAAGGCTTTCCCAGTCCCAGGAGGACGCAAAAGCATTCCCTATGGTGATCACGGACCCCACGGAATCCTGGGTTTTCACGTGTTTGTTGGTGAAGAGTAATTTGAGCTGGGCGATATAGTCGCTCATTACCTCCGCGCTTTTGCGGACCCCCGCGGGGAAGGACTCGAAAAATCCGTATTTCTTGGTTACGAAGTTTACCATCAAAGGTTCCCCCTTGAACAGGAAACCCACCGATCCGTTGCTATCCAGCAGGGCGTTCAGGTGCACGGTATCGGATCCCCGGAGCAGCCCGAGGTCCACCGTTTCTTTTTTATGCTTGGCGCGGACATACGTCAGGGCGTAGGGGTTACCGACGGCGATGCCGTTCATCGATAGGATTCTGTCCCCTTTCTGCAGTGTGCCCCCCGTGGTATGCGCCGATAGCACCGAATCGACGACGACCGGGAAGGAAACTTCAACGAAATTCTCCAGGTGACTATGGCTGAGCTCTCCAACAAACGTGTCGGGAACGGCAATATTGATCATCGAGCCATTGCGCATCACCTGAAGACTCTTGGCGGCATGCGTAAAGACGTCGAGGACGACCTTTTCTTCATTCTTGACTGGTTTATTATCGTACGAGACAATAACATCCCCGTCGCGCAAACCCAACTGAAGACCCAGGGAATCCGCATAGATCCCATATGTAGCATTGGCCGGAGGCAGGTAGGTATCTCCCCACACCTGGAGTATGACGGCGAACAAAAAAAATGCTAGAATAACGTTCATGGTCACCCCTCCGCCCATAATGATGAGGCGCTGCCAGGCCGGTTTACTCCGGAATTCGTAGGGCTGGGGCGGTTGCTTGAGGGCTTCCTTGTCGAGGCTTTCGTCGATCATTCCTGAAATCTTCACGTAGCCGCCCAGGGGCAGCCAGCCAATCCCATAGACGGTTTCACCGATCTTTTTCTTAAAAAGGGCAAATCCTGCGTCGAAGAAAAGCATAAATTTTTCTACCCGGCATTTGAACCATTTGGCGGGCAGGAAGTGCCCGAGCTCATGGAGTATGATGATGGTGGAAAGTGAAACGATTAATTGTGCGGCTTTGATAAGCCCAACTTGTAAGCTGCTTGCGAGAAATACGGTCATATCCCGAAATTACAATTTTATAAGACTTGCGGCGTAACTACGGGCCTCGCCGTCGCTTTCCATGTATTCATCCATGGTTGGTTGTGTGATAAAGGGCAGCTTATCGACCGTCTTCTCGATGACTTCGGTCATGTCCAGGAAGCCGATGCGGTTGCGTAAAAAGGCCCAGACGGCAATTTCGTTTGCCGCGTTCAGGATGCACGGCAGGTTCCCCCCCCTTTGCAAGGCCTCGGTGGCCAGGGCCAGGTTGCGGAAGGTCTTAACATCGGGCTCTTCAAAACTGAGGGTGCTGATCTTCTTGAAATCGAAGCGCGGGTAATCGTTGGGTATCCGCTGAGGGAAGCTCAGGGCATATTGTATCGGGACCTTCATATCTGGAAGGCCCATCTGGGCCTTGATGCTGCCGTCCTCGAACTGGACCATGGAATGGATGATGCTTTGGGGATGGATCACGGCCTGGATCTGGGATGGCGCCAGATTGAACAGCCATTTGGCCTCGATCATCTCCAGCCCTTTGTTCATCAGGGTCGCGGAATCCACGCTGATCTTGGCCCCCATGTTCCAATTGGGGTGTTGCAAGGCGTGATCTTTTTTTACATTGACCAGGAAATTGGGCTTCTTACCCAGGAATGGCCCTCCCGAAGCCGTCAGGATCACCTTTTCTATTCGATTCCGCGTCTCTCCCACCAGGCACTGGAAGATGGCCGAATGTTCCGAGTCCACCGGAATGATGGGGACCCGGTTTTCCAGTGCTTTGCGCATGACGATGTCCCCGGCTACGACCAGGGTTTCTTTATTTGCCAGGGCAACGGCTTTGCCGTGCTCGATGGCCTTCATCACCGATCTGAGACCAGCGAAGCCAACGATGGCCGCCACCATCATATCGTAGGTATCGAAGGAGGCCACTTCCTCCAGAGCTTTTTCTCCCGCGAAAACCTTCACTTTGGTGCCTGCAAGTGCCTTTTTGACGACGGGATATTTTTGTTCGTCTCCTATGACTACTGCATTCGGATGGAATTTGAGGGCCTGTTCGACGAGGAGCTCGTCATTGGTATGGGCGGTGAGGAACTCGGCCTCGAAAAGCTCGGGATGAGCGGCGATTACCTCCAGGGTTTGGGAGCCTACGGAACCGGTTGAACCGAAAACAGCTATACGTTTCTTAGCAATACTTTTCATGAATAGGACTGGATTATATAGGATTCTAAAGCATCTGCCAAATTCCGGTCGTTGCTAAGCCTTGGCACCTTATTCTGGCCTCCCAGCTTGCCGACCGACTTCATATAGTCGATAAACGCGTTTTTACGAAGGGGTAGTATTTGCAACGGCCTCAAAATGTTACCTGTAATGAGGTCATCGTAGTAAATGTTTTTGGTCCGCAGATTATCGTCCACCTTTTTAATGAAGGAACCCAGGTCCCCGGGTATCTGCTCGAACTCCACAAACCACTCGTGGAAGGACTTCCCCTGATCCCTGCTGATCTTGGGCGCAACGGTGAACTCTACGATCTTCACCCCAGATTCCGTGGCCGCCTTGAGGAGGCTGTATTCAACCTCTTCGCCGATCACGTGCTCGCCAAAGGCCGAAATGTAGTGCTTGGTCCTACCGGTGACGACCAGCCGATAAGGATTGGTGCTCAAAAAACGGACGGTATCCCCGATGGAATACCCCCAAAGGCCTGCATTATTGGTGATGACCAGGGCATAATTCTCCCCCACCTTGACCTGCTCCAGGCTCAGCCGGGTGGGCTTTTCGGCCGAAATCTCGGCCGCCGGGATGAACTCGAAGAAGATGCCCGAATTGGTGTTCAGGAGGAGCCCTTCGGCCACCCGGGTATCCTGGAAGGCGATAAATCCCTCCGAAGCAGGGAAGGTCTCGATGGTATCGATGGGTTTGCCGATGCTTTCGAACAATTTGGCCTTATACGGCTCGAAATTGACGCCCCCGTGGACCAATACGCTGAAATGGGGGAAAAGGTCCATGATCTTTTTCCCGCTGACCTCGGTCAGGCGGTCGAAATACATCTGAACCCAGGGAGGAATGCCGCTGATCAGGGTCATATCCTGCTTGATGGTTTCTCCTACGATGGCGTCCAATTTGGTCTCCCAGTCCTCGATGCAGTTGGTCTCGTAAGAAGGTAACTGGTTGGTTCTCAAGTACCCGGGAACGTGATGGTTGACGATTCCACTGAGACGGCCGGTGGGAACCCCCCCGATGCGTTCCAATTCGGGGGAACCCGAGAGGAAAATCATTTTCCCGTCCGTAAACCCGGGATTTCCGGTCTCCGCAATATAGCAGAGCAGGGCATTCCGGGCCGAATCGATGTGGTTCGAAATGGAGTCTTTTGAAATAGGTATGTACTTGATTCCGCTGGTCGTACCCGAGGTCTTGGCGAAGTAGAGGGGTTGCCCCTTCCAAAGGATATTGTGCTTTCCCTGTTTGACCAGCTCGATATAGGGTTTGAACTGCTCGTAGTCCCTGACGGGGACGGCATCCCGGAACTCTTCGTAGGTCTTGACCTTGTCCAACCCATGATCCTTCCCAAATTGGGTTTTGGCGCCTACTTTCAGCAATTCCTGCAACACCGCCTTTTGGTCCTCCACCGCGCTCATCATATCCCGGCGGATTTTACCATATATATAATTGGCAAAAGGCTTCGCCAATAACGATTTGATCTTCATGTAAACCAGGGTTATTATCGATAACCGGGAGCAAACCTACACTAAAAACGGCCAATTTATGGATATGGGGGCCTATTTGAAAGAAGGGGGCATATTTTTGGGCCTGAAGTTTAGAATTGTCCAGGAAATGTCCTACTTTTGCAGTCCTAATTTTGGACAGTTATGTTTGCAGTTGTTAGAATAGCCGGCCAGCAATTTCGGGTACAAAAGGACCAAAGCCTTTACGTTCCCCAATTAACTGGCAAAGTCGGCGACAAAGTCGATTTCCCCGAAGTATTGCTCGTCGACACCGACGGTAAGCTGAGCGTCGGAAGCGCCGTGAAAGCCACTGTGAAGGCCGAGATCCTCGGTCACATCCAGGGCGACAAGGTGATTGCCTTCAAAATGAAGCGCCGCAAGGGTTTTCGCAAGAAAATCGGCCACCGCACGCATTACACCCAAATCAAGATTAACGACATAGTTTAAATCTCTCAGATATGGCACACAAAAAAGGGGAAGGCAGCGTTAAGAACGGCCGGGACTCGCAAAGCAAGCGCCTCGGTGTAAAGATATTCGGAGGACAGCCTGCTATCGCCGGAAACATCATCCTGCGCCAGCGCGGGACGGTTTATCATCCCGGTAAGAATGTGGGTGTGGGGAAGGACTTCACCCTGCATGCACTCGTCGATGGTGTCGTTGAATTCCGCAAAAGCAGGGAAAATAAGACCATAGTTTCGGTTACTCCCGCCGAGGTACCAGCCTGATTTCGGTTACTCCCGCGCCGAAGTACTTGCCTGACGTTTGAGCATGTGGTGAATTTTTGGCAGTTTTATTTGGCAAAAAAAAATATGTTTCATATTTTTAAGCCATAATTACTAACCATTTAAATTCTATCACAATGGCAACTGCAAAAAAGGCCGCTAAAAAGCCTGCAAAAAAAGCCGCAAAAAAGGCTGCTCCTAAAAAAGCCGCTAAGAAGGCTGCTCCCAAGAAAGCCGCTAAGAAGGCTTCCAAGAAAGCCGCTCCTAAGAAAGCTGCAAAGAAAGCCGCTAAGAAGGCTGCTCCTAAGAAAGCCGCTAAGAAGGGTGCTAAGAAAGCAGCCCCCAAGAAGGCTGCTAAGAAAGCTGCCCCCAAGAAGAAGAAGCCTGCCGCCAAAAAGCCGGCGCCCATGCCCTCTTCTCCTATGCCCCCGGCTCTCTAAAGTAGTAGGAACTAGCCAAATGATAGTTTTAAGTCCTGCCTGGTGGCGGGACTTTTTTTGTGTCCGCCCGTGGGCCGTGGTATATTTGACACATGGACAACCAAGCAATCGCGGACAATTTCTCCCTGATGGCGAAACTCATGGACATCCATGGGGAGAATTCCTTCAAATCCAAGGGCTATAGCATAGCCGCATTCAACATCGAACGCCTCCCCACCCCCCTGGAAGACCTTACGCAGGCCGAGATCTTTGCCCTGAAAGGCATCGGCGACGCCATGGGCAAAAAGATTATGGAACTTAACCAAACGGGTGAGCTCAAAGCCCTGAAGGACATCATCGAAAAAACCCCCACCGGCGTACTGGATATGATGCAGATCAAGGGCCTGGGGCCAAAGAAGGTCGCCACCCTCTGGAAGGAGCTGTCCATCGAATCCCTCGGGGAACTACTGTATGCCTGCACGGAGAATCGGTTAACCATGTATAAGGGTTTCGGGGCCAAGACCCAGGCCAATATCAAGGAGAACATCGAGTTTTATTTCAAGAGCCAGGACCGTTTCCTTTGGGCGGACATCGAAACCTTTGCCCAGGAGCTTACCAGCGCCGTTCGGGAGGCTTTTCCCGAAGCGCGGACCGAGCTAACGGGGGCCTTTAGACGCCAGATGGAGGTCATCGACGAGCTGGAATGGGTCACCACCATCGACCCGACAGCCCTGGAGGTTTTTTTGAGGGAAAAGGGTATACGCCAGCGCCCTCCGATGATCTGGCACCCGGCGACGGTAGACAACTTCGGTTCCCGGCTGTTCGCCACCACCGGCTCAAAGGACTACCTGGAAGATTGGCCAACGACGCCCTCCGCGGCAACGGAAGAGGCCATCTTCGAGGCCGCGGGCCTGCCATTCGTGATCGCGCCCATGCGTGAAGCGCCCTGGCGCACCGCCACGGAAGTCATCCGACCGGAAGACATCAAAGGCATCATCCACTCCCACAGCGACTGGAGCGACGGCGCGCATACTCTGGAAAAAATGGCCACCTCGGCTCGGGCCCGGGGCCTGGAATACCTCGTCATCAGCGACCACTCCAAATCCGCCTTTTATGCCAATGGCCTCTCCGAGGAACGGATCAAGGCCCAGCATGAGCTGATCGAGGAGCTCAATGCAAAATTGGCCCCCTTCAAAATCTTCAAAAGCATCGAATCGGACATATTGAACGACGGAAGGCTGGACTACAGCGATTCCGTCCTGTCCACATTCGACCTCGTGATCGCTTCGGTTCACTCCAACCTCAATATGCCCCTGGAGAAAGCCATGCCCCGTCTCATTACCGCCTTGCGCAATCCCTTTACCACCATCCTCGGCCACCCGACGGGTCGTCTCCTGCTCAGCCGGCGGGGCTACCCCGTAGACCACCGCGCCCTCCTGGACGTTTGCGCGGAAGAAATCGTGGTGATGGAGCTGAACGCCCATCCGCGTCGCCTGGATATGGATTGGCGGTGGCTGGGTGATGCGATGGATAAGGGCGTCCTGACCTCCATCGATCCGGATGCACACGCGGTCGAAGGGTTCAAAGACACCCGGTACGGGGTCCTCGTAGCCCAAAAGGCCGGCCTCACCGCAGCACAAAACCTAAGTAGCTTTTCCCTGATAGAAATGGAAAACTGGCTTGCCGAACGCCGCATTGTAAAAGGAATCTAGCTCCCCGCGGCGCCGCAAAACGGCGCGGCCGCAGCCCAAACGCACGGCGCCGCAGGCGCCTCCAGCCGCGGCGCAGCCGCATTAACTCTCCAACAACGGTATTTCGACGTAGAAGGTCGATCCGCGCCCCATCTCCGTCTCGAACCAGACCGCCCCATTCATTTGCTCTGTAATCCCCTTGCACATGGCCAGCCCCAAACCCGTCCCCGATGACTTCGTGGTGAAATTGGGGATGAAAATCTTGTCCCTCAGTTCTTCGGGTATACCCGAACCGTTGTCCTGTACGGTCACGATGACCGACTCTCTGTCGGGTTGGAGGGCATAGCGTAGCTGGACGATGCCCCCGGGCTCGTCCTCGGGGATGGCGTCCATGGCGTTACGGATCAGGTTGGTAAACAGCCTGTTCAGGTGCGTTTTATCGGCCAGCACGAAGACGGGGTAGGCCGTTTTTTCGAAGACGAGGCGCACGCTGCTGTCCATACTGAAGAGTTTGACGACGGACTCCAGGACTTCCACGAGGTCCACTTTATCTTTCTTGGGATTGGCGATATTGGCGAAGCTGGAGAAGTCGGTGGCGATGTTGGACAGGTAGTCGATCTGTTCGATCAGGGTCTTTGCCACATTCGCCGACAGGGCCTTGGCATTGGGGTGATTGTTGTTGATCGCCCTTTGGAGGTACTGGATGCTCAGCTTCATGGGGGTCAGGGGATTCTTGATCTCATGGGCGACCTGGCGGGCCATCTCCCTCCAGGCACCTTCGCGTTCGCTTTTGGCCAGGAGGTTGGCGCTGGCTTCCAGCTCCCGGACCATCTTGTTGTATTCCTTCACCAGTTCACCCAATTCATTGTTGCGGTGCCAGATGATCTCCTCGTTGCGACGGCCAAGCTTGATGGCCTTCATCT
>Ga0206863_1155_pt1 | contig 23076 bp, 24 predicted proteins | sample Alteio_BWOrgCont_41_FD_152634 | JGI IMG/M metagenome (GOLD analysis project Ga0206863, IMG submission 152634) | Enriched cells from forest soil in Barre Woods Harvard Forest LTER site, Petersham, Massachusetts, United States -... | ecosystem: Environmental > Terrestrial > Soil > Temperate forest >...
CTTGCGGGACGGGAAGAGGAGGATTCGCCGGGTTCGCTGGTGCGGTTAGTAGGTTCGTCAGGACAGGACGACTCTGTGTCCAATCCTCAACTTGAAGATCATCGTAGTGAGGATTGGGCAGATACCAGCGTCGCTCCTCCCACAGTTGTGCGGTGATTTGATTCTGGAGCTGAGGGGGGCATTCTGAACGCATCCGCAGGACGGCTTCGCGAATCTTTATGCGATAGGTGCCTTCATTTATTCCTTGAAAGAACTTCGCGGCGTTACTGATCGCCCCTACGGGATTGTTGCGATACGCCTTGGTTTCAACAATCGACAGACCGATTCCGTTCTGTGCGTGATGAAGAACTGCAATATCGATTCCGTGCTCCGTTGCATCTGCGTGCGGCAAACTCAGCGCGAAAACTGCCCCGGGGGGATGAATCCCTGGCACCAACATGGAGACGGCGAGGCAAAGATGCCAAATTCCTTCCGCAATCCATGGGTCCCTACTCTTGATAACTTGGTCGGACGTCAGCCCGGCTCCATTGACTCCGATAATTGCCTCAACGTTCTGTCTTACTTCCGCTAGCCCGGACGGTCCCACGAGGTCAGTGCGAACTGCCAGAACAGAATTTACTGCCATCACACGTAGCCCAACGAGATACTCTGCCACCGCTCGACGCACAGCAGGCGTTTGGTTCCATCCAGTAACAATAACCAAGTCGTGGTTAGCGAATGGAGTGTGCTGAAACTGTAATGTATGAGCGAGAAGGGTGAGCGCGTTTTCGACGGCAGCGTCAATCCTTTGAGCCGTCGTCGGAGGAGGAGGAGGCACACCGTTCATCTCAATTTCGACTGAGCCGCAGGGATTTACGGTTCAATTTAGCCAAAAGTTGGCGTTGAATCTGCGTGCTGTAGAAGAGCTGGCCGGGGAGGGCAAACATGCGGTCCACAAGGTTGGCCTCGACGAGGGCGCGGCGGATGTCGCCTCTGCCAGAGGGGTTGGAGGACATGGTGCCGTAGGCGAGGACAAAACTGCCCATGCCTTGGGGCGCGAGCGGGCGGATGAAATGCTGCACCCAGGCGAAGTTGGCGTCGCCTTTGAGCGGGACGCCGAATTGCCAGCTCTCGTCGTCATGCTTGCGGAACCAGTCGGAGTCGTGGATCGGCGGGTTCGCGAGGAGTTGTCTTTCGCTTCGCAACAGACCCGCCATGCGGCTTTGCGGTTGAGGATTCGGGTTCACCCGGATCGCGGTGTCGTCGCGTAGTTTACGGTTTGAGGTGTCGGGGTCCTCGATGCCGCAGGGGGAGAAGTTCATGAGGACGAGGCTGTGCATGACGCAGGCAACTTCGGAAGCGAGGAATTTCCAAGGCCGGCCGAACTTGTGCGCGGGAATGCTCTTCCGGGTGATCCATTTGCAGACCGCGGCCGGATTGGCCCTGAGATACGACGCGATTTCGTCAACTGATAACCAGCGTTCTGACACGTAAATGCTCTCCTGAATCCGCCCAAACACGGCGTGGTTGCCTGGAAAGATCGATTTCATGGGAAATGCTACCGGATTTGTCCAATAAGACCATCCAAAAACGAATTGAAACGGCCAGGAGAAGCGTGGAGCGTTACCGAGGGATCGGTGGCAACGAGCTTTTTGGCAAATTTCGACTCCGGAGGTTCAGTGCAGAACGACGTTGATCCTGCTCGTCGCAGCACAGCTTCGCGTAGAATTCCCGAATGCGAGAATGTTGCGGGCACGATTAGCGTCAAGATGGAGACCCCTTAGCCTTCACAAAAGCAATTGTCTCCAGCCGGAAAACCATTTGGAAACGTTTCCGTCTGACTCAAGCGGCGGGAGCGTTACACGGCGAAAGCCACGCTCGCAATGCACCAGGACACACTCGTGGTCGCGCAGATTGCGGAGCTTGTACGGTTTGATTTTGTGCTCCTCGGTTTCGGAGTAGTTCACGTTGCGCTTGCCCATGCTGTAGCCCCAAGAGCGTTTGATGATCCGTTTCTTGCCGATGAAGTCGGCGGCTTGAACGGCGTCAGCTTCGTCGGCGGAGCGGAAGATGAGGCGGTTGCGGAGATTGAGGGTGAGTACTTTTGACTTGTCGTTGCCGAGTGGCGGCACGAGCGAAGTTGTGCTTTGCGCGGCGGCGACAACCGTTGCGCCTGCTTCGCGGATCACGTCCACGCAATTGTAGTCGCTCGTGCCGTCTTCGCTGGCGGTCATGAACCGCTGCGCTTCGTCGGCCCAGAGAATGAGCAGATTGCTTTTTTCGCGGTCAGTCTTGGATTTGTCGAATCGGCGGAGGGCGTGGTTGTAATAAAGGAGTTTTAGGAACGTGTTTACGTACCGCCGCTCGGTTTGGAATTTCTGCGGCATCGTTGTGAGGATGATTTTGCCCTGGTCAATCGCCGCGAAATCGAAACTGCTTTCTCCGGTGCAAAAGACTTCGGCGACTTCCGGGGTCAGGAAATATTGCAGGTAATTGCCCACGGTTTCGCGGACGCCGCCAAGCTGTTCATCGGGTTGGTTGAGGAATCGGTTTTTAAAGTGGTCACGGACCGCGACCCGGCGCGGAGTCTCCAGAAGATAGGCAATGTTTTCCAATTCTTCCTCCAGGAGGCTGCGGTTGGAAAGCAGGTTGAACACCCCGACGAGAGTGACGGGTTGTTTCAACTCAAAGAGCATTTCGAGAGCGTGGGCGATGTGGGTCTGCGCCTGACTCTTGAAAAAGCCCTTGTCGCCGCCCTGGCCGAGACTCGTGGCGGTGTCCACTACGAATTTGGCAAAGGTTGTGAAAGGGATGCTACGGTCGCCGGTCAGGTTGTAGCGATTCGGTGGAGTCCACTCTGCGTCGGTGTCGTCCGCTCGGATTTGCAGATGAATGAGGTCTCGCTCGCGACCGTAGTGCCGCGCCATCGCGGAAAGCGTTTCCCAATAGACGCCCTTCTCGTCAATGCAGAGGCCGCCCCAAGTCGGCTCGTTTTGAAAAACCTGATGGGCGAGTTGATTGATGCCGGAACTGGTCTTGCCCGAACCGGTGTCCCCCGTAATGAGCCAACCCCGGCAAAACTGATTCCGCTTCCACCGCAACCCGCCAAGGCGGGCAACCCAGCTTTTACGGCCGGGAGCGAAAAGAAACCAAGCAGCGGCGAGGATCAGGAGAATGCCGACGGTAAGCAGGATGGGTTTTGGATGCTTCAACGCGAGCCAGATGTCTGGAGGGACGATCACCCGGTTGAAGGAAAGGAAGTCGAGTTTCACGGCCAGGCCCTCCCGAAAAAATAGCCAGCCACTAAACTGATGATTGCGGCAACGATTGCGGCGGCGCGAGTGACCCGAGCCGCATGATGCGCAGGCAGCCCGTTTGGGAGCAGTTCCGACAATGCGGCAGCCTGTTGTTGAAATGTCCGTGCGGCTTCGACGAGTTTAGCGATGTCCGTCCGGAACTGCTCGAACGATGGCATCTCGCGTCGCCGAAGTTCATCCCAATGTCGCTGGTGGATTCGGAACAATTCAACCAGGAGGAGCACCGCATCGTCCTCGCGCAGGCGATGCCGCTCGCGCCATTCGGCGACTGCCTTCTCGAATTCCTCATCGAAATCGGGCTGTTCCATATTGCTGGGTTTATTTGGCGGGCAACAGCAGGTCTGCGGCGGACTCGATCTCGGCGTAGAGTTTCCGCTGCCAGGTTTGGAGTCGTTGCCGGTCCAGAAGGCTGAACGCGGGATGTTTCAGCGCCGCCGTAATGGTCACGTTCTCCTTGTTGAGTCCTTCGACGAGCCAATCTTGCAACCGTGCCACGGCGATTTCCTTCCCACCGAGGCCGTTTTTCAGTTGCCCCCGGACTTCGGAAGCCTCGAACAACGCAAAGCTGTCGCTGTGCGCCGCGTTGCGAATGACCACATAACCGCAGGTCTTACCAAGCTGATCGGCCAATCGTTGCACCTGGTCCACGCTATCCAGTTCATGGTTCACCGGCATGATGAGTGTGAGCGAGGCATTGACCGCCGAGAGAACGGCGCCAAGTTCCACCTCGGCAAAGAAGTCGAGAAACAGATTGGTGGAGGCGGCGCGACAATCCACGACCACCAGATTTGCTTTTTCCAAAGCGTTAAAAACTCCATCGAGTTCACGCCGGTTGTCCAGATCAAGGAACTGAGCGTCAGGGTGAAACCGTTTCAAAGTCGAATTCTCGTTGTCACTGTCTATTGCGACATGAGCCATGCCCCGGTCCTTGAGGTATTGGACGAAATTGACGGCGAAGAAGCTTTTCCCGACGCCGCCTTTGCCATTGATGATGAGATCCAGATGTTTCATGTGTTTTCGGGTTTGAGCATCCGAACTTGCGCAATGCGCGGGCCTCGGGTGCGGGTTTGTTGGGCGTCATCTCCACTGGACTCGCCGATTGCATCCGCTGGCGAGACGGCGACGGCGGATGGATGCGGAGCCTTGGCTGGGTCGTCAATTTTGACGACTGGAGCGGGTGATTGCCTTCGGGTTGGCCGTCTGCGGGGTCGGACGATTTCTCCGAGCATTTTGTGACAAAACCCGGCGATGGCCGTTTTGCTGGTCGGAAGGCAGTGTTGAGTGAGCAACTCAGCGATGGCGCGGTAGGAAGCGCGCTTCGTCCGCAATTCCGAGATGACTTCCTTGGCGGGCAACAAGTCCTGGAACTTCTCCGGTCGGCGCGGCGTAAATTCCGCGACCGCTTTGCGAGCTGATGCTAGATCAAATGGGGACATACGAAGGAATGTGGTGAGAGAAGTTGAGGGTTGAATTTTCGAACTGCGTGGACATTCCGATGTCACGCAGGGGACATCCGTCGGCGTGTGGCAGTTCGTGGACCTTCCCAGCCTGTGGCGGGAATGTGGACGCGGACAGCCGTGTGTCGTGGCCTGTCAGTGGATAGTTTTTGTCTGTTGCGAATGCGAGACCACGGCTGCGACCGTGGACCGGTCGAGGCCATGCTCGCGGGCGTGGACTGAACGTAACCGTGGACTGTCCACGGACTTGGACAAACCGCGTCTGCGCCTGGCGCGCGGCCTGCCCCGGCTCGTGGATTGGCCGAATTTGAGACCACAAATCAACCCGATCACGCGGATATTCCGCGCCTTTGCCCCGCTGGCTTCGAGGACACAGAACCCTTAGCTCGCTAAGGAGTAGGGCGTGCCTTGTATCAAATATGATGAGCGACATGTTGCCTCCGCTGTTGAACCAACTCATTGCGCCATTGCTCCAATTCGCCTGCAATGGTCTGAATATGGGTGTTTTGTTCGATGCTTTTCGCCTCGCCTTCTCCCGGCAGTTCTTCGCCCCAAAGCATAACTGAATCGGCAGCACGTTTGGTGATGCGTTCACCAAGCATTCCCAACACTTCAATGGCGGTGTGTAATTGGGTGGCCGTTGGTTGCAAAGTCGAGCGGTGATTCCTGGTGGAAGTGTGCGTCCGTTCGTTTTTCGATGATCTGGCATTTTGCTCGTCAAGCTGTTGAGCCTGTTTCTCCCGGTCGGCAGCGACGGGATGTGCCCAGGGATCACTGAAACCGAGACGGACTGCTTCCTCCTCTGCTGCCTCTTTGGTTGGAGCTTCGACCGTGGTTCGCAGTGGGTCGCCCATCTCACGGGCGTATTCCCGGTCGGTGTGGTAAATACCCCAGAGCCGGGTGCCCGGTCTGGTGGTCGAGGTTGAATTCGTGCTCATGACGACAATTAAGCACAGGGCAAGAATGCGAAGGTGTATGTGATACACAAAATCCAAGGGAAGTCCTGTTATTGTCCTCTGCATGGTCACAGCGAAGACGCAATACAGTCTCAAGAATGCCCAGGAGTATTTCGAGGAGCACCTGTGCGTCGGTGACTATTACGATGAGGGACAACGAGTGGCCGGCGAATGGATTGGCGCGGGTGCGGAACGGCTTGGCTTGTCGGGCAGAATCCGCGCCGACGAATTTTTGAGGCTCTGCGAGAATCAGCATCCCATCAGCGGGGAAAAGTTGACCCAACGGTTGAACACCTCGCGGACTGAGGGTGCCGGGAGCGCGGCCAATCGGCGGATATTCTATGACTTCACGTTCTCGCCTCCAAAATCCGTTTCATTGGCGGCATTCCTCGGCTCGGATGAACGCATTCTCAATGCCCATGCGCGCGCCGTCCGGTCTGCGCTGGGTGAGTTTGAAAAGTTTGCGGCAACTCGGGTTCGGTTAAGCGGCGTACGGAACGAACGTTTGACTGGCAATTTTGCGACGGCTTTGTTTCAACACGAAACCTCGCGTTCGCTCGACCCGCATTTGCATACGCACTGCATCGTTTTCAACGCCACATTTGATCCGGTCGAAAACCGGTGGAAGGCACTGGAGAATTACCAGCTTCTCCGTGCGAGGAAGTTTGCTGAAAACGCCTACTATCACGAGCTTGCCCGAGAATTGCGGAGGTTCGGGTATCAGATTCGGAATCGGCCACGCGGGGATTTCCAAATTGAGGGAATCTCCGACGAACTCTGCACGCGGTTTTCCAAGCGTCATTCGCAGATTGAGGAAGCGTTGGCCAAGCTGCTCGCGGAAAAGCCGGAACTGGCAGGCGGCAATTTTCAGGATTTGCGCGAACAACTGGCCGCGACGGAACGGTCCCGAAAGCAGAAAAACTTGGGCCGGGATGAATTGAGGAAACTTTGGAACGCTCAGTTGAGTCAGGATGAGCGCGAGCTTCTGAGTCGGCTAACAAAACTCCCCGGCGCTGAGATAATGCGAGAACCGGGGGTCACTGTCAGCGAGGCAGTCCAATGGGCAGAAGAGCACCTGTTCGACCGAAACTCCGTCGCGTTGGAGTGCCAGGTATGGCAAGAGGCGTTGGGTCGAGCGCGAGGCGAATGCTTCTCAATCTCGGAACTGACCGATGTCACCCGACAGCGTGATTACCTCCGGGACGAAACGCGTCCGGGTGAAGTGACCTTGCGCGAGGTCTTGTTGCGTGAATGGGAAATTGTTCAGACCGCGAAGGAAGGCGTTGGAGAATGCCATCGGCTGGTTGCAAACCCGCTTCCAGCAAACCCGAAATTGGACGACGAACAACGCCAGGCACTCGCCGCTTTGCTTTCCTCGATAAACCGCGTCTCCGTCTTTCGTGGCGGCGCGGGGACGGGAAAGAGCTTTGTCCTTCAAGAATTGGTCAGCCAGCTTCGACAAGCGGGTCGGAGTGTTGTCACTCTTGCACCGCAACGGCAACAAGTGGTGGAGATGGAAAAAACGGGATTTCCGTCCCCGTCAACGGTGGCCAGATTCCTCGTCAAACGCGAGCTTGCCGAAGGCGCGGTGGTGGTCGTGGATGAGGCTGGTCAAATCGGAGGGCGCCAGATGGTTGAACTTCTGCGTCTCGCCACCGAACGGAATGCGCGGGTCATACTGTCCGGCGACACGCGGCAGCATGGAGCCGTCGAGGCTTCTGACGCGTTGCTCGCCATTGAAAGGCATTCGGGCGTCAAGCCTGTTGAACTTCATAAGATACGCCGACAGGACCCTTTGTTGGGCAGAGAAGTCAAGGAACGAGCACAAATACGGCGATATCGGAGCGCGGTTGAAGCGGCAGCGGCAGGCAAGTTGAGTGAATCATTTAAACGCCTCGACAAGATGGGGGCGATAGTGGCCTGCGGCTTGGGCGATCAGGCCAGCAAGCTTGCCGAAGAATACGTCAAAGTTGCGGCTCAAGACGCTTCCGCAGTCGTGGTTTCACAGACCTGGACTGAAGTCCATCGGGTCAATTCCAGTGTGCGCGATGCGCTCAAGGCGAAAGGTCTGCTCGGCACAGTGGACACAAAGGTTCAGGTTTTGGACAAATTGGACCTGACGGGTGCCCAAAAGCGCGATGATCGTTTCTATCCGCAGGATGCCGTTATCGTATTCAACCAAAAGGTGCGCGAGGCCGAACCGGGGGCGAAGGGCAAATTGACTGGGATTCTTAAGTCCGGCGTCCTCGTCGAAGTCGGGGGAAGGGTCGTCACCGTCTCCAACAAGTTGCTCGACCGAATTTCGGTCTGCCTCCCGCGTGAACTTTCGCTCGCTGAAGGTGACCGTCTGCACCTAAAAGCGAATCGCAAACTAGTGTCAGGCGAGCGGGTGACCAACGGCGAACTGGTCACCGTCAAGACGGCTCGGGCGGATGGCAGGGTCGAACTGACGGACGGCCGCGTGCTCGATGGCAGCTTTCGCGAGTTCCTCCCCGGCTATGCTGTCACGTCGTACGGTTCGCAGGGCAAGACCGTTGATTACGTTCTGTTCTCCGACTCGACCATTAAAGCTGCGACGAATGCCCAGCAATGGTATGTGACCATTTCAAGGGGAAGGCGCGGTATTCGCCTTTTCACGCCTGACAAGGAACAGCTTCGCGAAAACATTAGTCGTTCCGGGCATCGCCCGTTGGCGATTGAATTCGCGTCCGCACTCACTCCAAGCCGCGGCATCCGGCTTTGGGACAGGCTGCGCGGTCCTCTGCTTCGATTCGGCAAGCGGGCCGCTGACACTTTCTGCCGATTGAAGATGGCTCGTCGGCATCACGATCAACCCACACAAAAGTATGAAAACAAAAACACCAGAATGCTGGACCAGCGACCCACAGGCACGCGGATTACGCATTGAGATTTCGGCGGGGCATTCCCTCCTCATGCCATTTGACCAGTTCGTCTTTGCGGAACTGACAACCGATGGTGACGAGCAATGTCTTCGGTTGGTTTTCGCAACGCATGAGGTCGCCGTGAATGGCCAGTCGTTGCGACGGCTTGAAACAGCGATGCAACGGCTGGAACTTTCGTTTCTTGGCGCATTGCCCAGCGGTCAGCGTTCCCTCATCGCGGAAGGCCAGCCGGTTGTCCTGGGAATCGAGGTCACCGAGGTCAAAGACGCGGAGGAAAAGCAAGTGGTGGAGCAAATGTAAATGAATTACCGACTTGCACAGTTCCTCAAATAAGTTGAGGATGTGTGCATGACGAAGAAAAACGATCCTTTTGCTGTGCTGATGAATATCGCGCAAGACCAGCAAGGCTATTTTACCACGAAGCAGGCCATTGAGGCCGGTTACGCGGACAATACGCATCCGTACCACGTCCGCGCCGGGAACTGGGAACGCGTGGGTCGCGGCATTTATCGGCTAACGCATCTCCCGCCGCCCGAGGACGGCGAAATGATGGCGTGGCTTCTCTGGTCGCGGGGGCGTGATGAAAAGCCGGTGGCGGTGATGTCTCATCAAACGGCCCTGAGTCTTTTCGAGCTGGGGGATTTCAACCCGGCCAAGATCCACATGATCGTTCCCCCAACATTTCGACGCAACACAGAGCCGTCCAAGGCGGTGGTACTGCACCGGGCCGGACTCGCCCCCACCGAACTGACCAACCTGCGCGGTCTGACGGTGTGCCGCCCGCTCCGGGCACTGATTGACCTGGCAACGGCCAATCCAGAATCCGTGGGCGAACTCCGGCCCGTGGCGGTGGAGGCGCGACGACGCGGTCTGATAACCTCGCAGGACGTTTCCGCAATGAAGCGACACAAGAATTCGGTGAAGGTAGTGACCGATCTGCTTCCATGAAAAGATACGAAACACCCCAAGCGTTGCGTCGTGCGCTGGAAGACCGATTGCTGGCCCAAGTGCGCAAAGAGGGCGGAGACATTCAAAGATTGCGCCGCCAGACCGCCTTCGACCGATTGCTCTGTCGCCTTTTTCACGAACCGAGTCCTCCGTGGTTGCTTAAGGGCGGATATGCAATGGAGCTTCGCATCCGGGCTGCGCGGACCACCCGGGACATTGATTTGGCCATCCGCCAGTTGCCTGGCGGCGCAAAGCAGTGGGAAGAAGCCGCCGTTCGGGGATTGCTGGAAGTGGCGGCACGCATTGAACTCGAAGACGGGTTTGAATTCACCGTTGGCGAGCCGACGATGGATTTGGACGCCGCGCCTTATGGCGGATCGCGCTACCCGGTCGATGCGCAGATGGCGGGACGACGCTTCGCGAGCTTCCATCTGGACGTGAGCGCAGGCGATGTTCTCCGCGAGCCATTCGAGATTCTGGAAGGCCATGATTGGTTGGGATTCGCTGGCATCGCAAAAGCCAGATTGCCCGCTGTCTCGCGGGAAGAGCAGTTCGCGGAAAAATTGCACGCCTACACGCTCCCTCGGGAGGGAAGGACGAACACGCGGGTGAAGGATTTGGTGGATATGATTCTGCTGGCTGATTCGGGCACTCTCGATTCCGCCCGGCTCGTCGAGAGCATTCACGGAACCTTTCGCCGGCGTGCTACCCATGCTGTTCCGGGTTTGCTTCCTCCACCCCCTCCGATTTGGGAGGAACGATTCGGAGAACTGGCTTCAGAGTGCGGTTTGGCTGGAACGCTACTGGAACAATATCGCCGCCTCGAGGGCTTTTTCAGCGGGATTCAGAAATAGCACACGATCAAACCGGCTTGGCGTCTTTCCGGCCAGCGCGTTCCGTCCGGGGGACAATCCCATCTTCACCATTTACTGCGCCTCCGATGCAATGCCGCAGCCAAACGTGAAAGGCATCCTGCTGACATTTATCGTGCCAGACCATCTTCGTGTCTATGTTGGGAAGCCAGAAGGGAAGTTCGGTGACCGTGAGGGGATACATTTCGCGGTAGTTCTCCGCAAGACTCAATGGACAGGTGAGCAAATAATCACTCTTGGCGAGAATCGCAGGCGGGGTGAGAAAATTTCCGATACGTAGCGCGATGTCGCGCCGTTTGCGCTTCGACTTCAAATGTTGATCCACTGGCGCAAACACTCCCGGCGGCACTTCGATTTGCAGGTGCTTGCATTCGAGGTAATCATCCGTCCTCAGCTTTGTTTCGAGGTAGGAATTCTTCTTGGAGCAAACGCAGACGAAGCGGTCGCTAAAGACGGTCTGGATATGGAATCCCTGTGGAACGTCTTCAAAATAGGCGGCAACCGCCAGGTCAAATTCGCCTGTTTCGAGTTCCTGCCTGGGAAAGCCGCCGCTCAAGGAACGCGTTTCAATTTGGAGTCCCGGGGCTTTTATTCTCGCGTGACTGATAAAGCTCGCGATGGTTCGCGCCTCAAAATAGGCGGTGGAGGCGATGACCGCTTTCCGGTTCAGCTTTGCCAGATTCAAAGCTTCCCCCGCGCCGTAGAGACTTTCAGCGGAGGCGAGCAGCACCCGCACTTGCGGCAAAAGAACGGCGACCTTGGCCGTGGGCACGAGTCCCCTTTGGCCGCGAACAAAGAGCGGGTCGGAAAATTGCTCGCGCAATCTTGAAAGCGCGTGGCTCAAGGCCGGTTGACTCAAACCTAGCCGTCGCGAGGCGCGGGAAAGATTCATTTCCTCGCTTATGCCCACAAAAATGGCGAGCAAATTCAGGTCTTTGCTTCTGATATTCATTTGCTGGATTGGTTATATCACATCGTTCGATTAGACCAATATCAAAATCATGAGATCATGAGGCCGTAAGTGAATCAACAATCAACCAACTCAAAAATATGAATGGAAAACCCGAAACGTCCGTTTTGAAAAACAAAGAAGACCAGAAATGGGAAAAGATGCTTCCCGAACTCGGCAAGGATTCCCCGGTGTATGCGGTGCTCCGCATTGACCCGCAGACGAACGAGACGACCATTGTCATCGAGTTTCCGACAGCGATGCACATTCCCAGGCACACGCATCAAAAGAGCGAGACCCATATTCTTCTGCGCGGATCGCATCTTTTCCAGAACAACGACACTGGCGAACGTTTTGACGTTCAAGCAGGAGGTTATTTCTACATGGCAGGCAACATCGTCCATGAAGCCTGGGTTCCGGCAGGCTCGAAGGCGGTCATCATCCTCGAAGACGGCTGGAAGGTGGACTGGCTGGAAGGCGCTCCCACGGCCAAGGACCTCGGCAAGGACAAACCTGACGCTTGATTCACCTGTCGAAACACAACCGAAATATCGGGACATTCATGAACACATCATCACCACTGACTATCGTGGCCATCGCGACCTCGTTGCCTGGGCAGGAAAAACATCTGCGTGCCGCACAAGAAAAACTCGTGGCGGAGACAGTGAAGGAATCCGGCTGCCTGCGTTACGAACTGCACCAGTCGATTGAAGATGGGCGCGTGCTCGTTTTCATGGAAACGTGGGCAAGCGAGGCGCAATGGAGGGCACACATGCAGGGCGCCGCCATCAAGCGTTTCCACGCGAGCGGCGCGGGCAATCTTATCCAGGACTTTTCTCTGTTTCGGATGAACCTCGTCACGGACGGGAAATGAAACTAACCCCGTTCAGAATCAAACCGGAATGCACCCGACGCCGGTCGGGAGAACGCATGAGGATTTGCAATGTGTCGTTATTTGCTTGTAGGTAACGACGTTTTGTAAACCAATTGTTGTGTCGGTAGTAATCGGTCGTCCTGCCCTTCCTGCATGTGCTGCGGGTTGCAGAATGTGTATCACATACACCCCCGTTCGGACTTCATCGGCTAGAATTGCTTCGTGATGCAAAAGCGACCGGAGCAACAGTATGGACGGACGAAAATTCAGATTCCACGATAACCACGAGTTCTTTCACGCGGCTTGCTCCGGGGATTCCCGCCGCCAAAGTCAGGTTCAAGGCCAGTCCATTTCCCGTTCCCAACGACTGGCCGCTCCTCCGCAGGAATCCCCGCATCCAGATGAGCACCGCAAGCATTGCACCGCCGGGGAGATTGCCAGCGAGTTGGGCTATTCGGTCAGCTATATTCTGGCGGTCAAAAAGGCGATGTATGCCGAATTGACTACGCTGCCTCGGCGGCTTGATCCGAAAGAGGTTTCGGACTGGATTTACGCGCACCCCGCATTTCGGATGCGAGACGTGTATGAGTGTCACCCGAAGGCGTCGCCGGAGCCGAAGGAATGCGGATCGGTTTGAGTTCTGCCGTTAAGCTGGCGAACATCGGACGATCCCAAAACAAGCAGAGGCGTGGTGACAACTCACCCCTCCCGCAATGTGTGATTTGACTACGCGGCCTGGGAATCGTTGTTCAACTGAGGTTTTCGGGCACCCCGCATTTCGGAGGCCGGACGCGCCTGAGCGTCGTCTGAAGGCGCGACTGGAGCCGAAGGGATGCGGATGGCATTGAGTTCCGCTCGCACGTCGGCAACCACGAGGCGTTGGTAAACCCGGTGGATCTCGTCGCTGGCGTGATTGACCAGCTTCATCATTTTGGATTGGGGGATGCCCTGCTTTGCGCCCCGAGTGATGAAGGTCACGCGGGTGCAATGAAAACAAAGGTGGGGCAGTTTCAATTCGTCGTTCTGCTTGAAAAACCGCCACCACATCTTCGAAGGCTTTTCCCATTTGCTGCCCGTGCCCACGAAATCGTAGGCGGTCTGGTCGTCGGTCCGTTCCTGTTTTAACCGCGAAAAAAGGGGCACCAGTTCTTCCCGCATCGGCACCGTGAACGCCCGTTCCGCGCCGCCCTTGGGTTTTTCCAGCGTAATGGTCTTGGCTTCGAGGTCAATGTCCCGCAAAGGCATGTTCGTGTCGCTCACGCGGCAACCGGTGTAGATGGCGATTTCGAAGCAGGTCCGCATCCACTCCGGCCAGCGCAAAAGCTCCGTCCGAATCTTGGTGATTTCCTCGTCGGTCATGGCGGGCTTCTCGGCGGGTTTGTGCTTCTGGATGCCGGGATGCAGAAGGGGATTGCCATCGGCATAACCGCGCCGGACGGCCTGGGTCATCAACATGCTGAGGAATTTGATTTCATGGATGGCCGTATTGTGGCTCCCCGCCTTGATGCCGTCCTTCGAGGAACCGGCCTTGCGCCATTCCAGATATTTCCAAGCGTGCTCGTAAGTGATCTGTCGCGGATACGTCAGCTTGGTGGCCGTCAGAAACTTGGACACGGAATGCCACCGCCATCCGTAAGCCTCAAAGGTCTTGGCCGTCTCCGGGGTGTTGTAGTTGGATTCGAGGTAACCGGGAACCCAATCGGCGAAGGCCGAATCATTGCGGAACGGATCGTCCGCCGACTTCTGTTCCTCGCGCTGATATTTCTCCACCAGCTTGTCGGCGGTGCGGGTTTCCTTCACGTTGTCGCGCCGCAAGCCGGAGGACACGCAGCGGTATTCCCCTTCCGGGGTCTTGTATTTGATCCACCAGAAGGGCGAGTTGGTTCGCGGATATTTTGAGGCCATAACGCATCTTTCTCTTCAAATTTTCACCGGTCTTCAGTGTAGCTTAATGTAGCTCACTCGACCGGGAGATGCAAGCTTTAGCCTGTAAACACAGGGGTTTGCAGAGGTATGCAGAGGGATACGTCGAAACGAGGGTTCGATTCCCTTCACCCGCTCCAACCTCAACAAAACCCTTTAATATAAACTGTTTTCGAGTTCATCCTCTTCTCGAAGGCGTGAAAGTAAGAATAAAAATAAGAATAAACGATCCGCCATTCTTACTGTTCAGCCTCAAAATCCACCGTGTTTTCAGGGCATTTCGGCCAGCTTCCGCCCCTGGTCTCGGTAAGAATGAAAAGGCGAATTGCGAATCAATTCGGGCCAAAGGCGCACTCACGGTTCGCTTTATGGGCTTCGAGCCTCGTGAGCGAACTTGCTCAAGCCGATGAGTGGTGTCCGGCTCGGAAACTGCCAAAGACTTTGCTGACACCCGGCGAACTAGAGGACCAAAACCGCCGCGAAGCCGCATTCCGGGCGGAAGTCGAGTCGTAGAGTCCCGACTGTGTGGCGGAGGTTCGGAGGAAGTCTGGGAAATCGAGGAAGTTGCGCGATGATGACGTTCTTTCGCCCAGCCGCAAGGCATGGGCGGAATGGCGCTGGGAAAAATGAGGTTTTGCCGAATCGGAGGACGGGCTTGACATTAAGCAACGGCAAGAGAAAATTCATAAATTGAACCGTGAATGGTTCGTGGGTGTTCCAGAGATTTCAATAATCCATTGTGCGTATATGGAAACTTCTCGGCAGGAATCGGATGGGAACGGGGCTGAACAGGCTGAACAGGAGAAATTGCCGCCTGTGGGGCAGCATGTTCTCGTTGAGTGTCCAGGCTTTCGATGTTTGGGATTTCGCGATGCCGAGGGCAAATGGATAGATGTGTTTCGCGGCTCAGAAATCCTGGAGTTAGTGTCGTGGTCTCCTCTGTAGTTGTCCGGCCTGATTGAAAAGGGCAATCGACCATGAACCAAAGTGAGAATTCCCAAGCTGACCGGCATCCCGCTCTGCGAGGCAAGGGAATCCTCTTTGTCGAAGACTACGAGGATGTCCGACGGTTTGTCGGTCGATTTTTGCGCAAATCCGGGTATGCGGTTTTTCACGCTTCGTCACCCGAAGAGGCGGTAGTCCTCTGGAAAGAGCACGGCGCAAGCATTGACCTTCTGTTCACTGACGTTGGCGCGGGCGGTGTTCGACTGACCGAAACCTTGATTGCCCGCGCGCCGGAATTAAAAGTGCTTTTTACGAGCGGATCGGTTCATGGAGCAGTGGCCGCGATGTGCGCCAAGAACCCTTCCTGCCGTTTTCTCCAAAAACCATATTCCTCGGACGAATTGAAGAGCATGCTCGGCAAAATGCTCCCATGATGCCCGTCAGGCTGACTGGAACCCGCTAGGTCGGGGGCAATGGAGTTAGGCCGCCGGAAGAAGACTGCCCCCCCGAGGCGAACGCTGCATGAAATCGAGGGCTCGCTGTGCCAACAGCCTCACCTGCACAAGGTGGGCGGGCTTCGAGAGGTAAGCTGCAGCGCCCAGTTTGTGGGCACGGTCAATGTCTTCGCGCATGGTTGACCCGCTCAGAACGACGACGGTCAGTTTTTCCGAGCGTCGGGCGCTCCTCCACCATTCGAGCACTTCGAAGCCGCCCAAATTCGGCATGGAGAGATCAAGCAGAAGCATTTGAGGGAAGGGGTAAGCACTTCGGTCCTCGTAGATGCCCGTGCCTGCGAGGTAGTCCACTGCCTCGACGCCGTCTCGGACGATGAAGAGTTTTTCTTCCGGAAGTCCTGCGTTCTTGAGTGCCCTTGACCAGAGATCGACATCCTCTTCGTTGTCCTCGGCCAAAAGCACCGTAGAGGTGCCTCCGCCGCCCTCGTCTGTCTGATGTGCGCTCAATGTATTGTCTCAAGACTCGCCCATGAGGATTATGAATGCCAATGTTTTTTTTGAAAACCGATGAAAGTATTGACCATTTCGACAAGCCTTTGCATCAGATACGGTTTCTCGATCAAGCGCACATTTTGATTGGCTCTTTGCAGGTCGAACATTCTGGCGCTCGGGCCTCCGGTGGCGAAGAGGACTTTCAAATCTGGCTGTTGTTCTATAAACAAATCCGCCAAGTGCGTGCCGGGCATTTCCGGAATGCCAGAGTCGGCAATGAAAAGCTCGATTCGCTCCGACCATTGGTTCCATAAATCGAGCGCTTCGTAGGGCGAACCGGTGTCGAGGACGGTATAGTCTTCGAGTTCCAAGCAAATTTTGGCGACATCTCTGATTTTCCGCTCGTCCTGAAGGAGCAGAATCATTGATTTATGCGCCACATGGCTCGGAAGTGCGGTTTCGATCATTCGAGTTGGCATGTCGCGAGATCGTAACGAACGGAGGAAAGGTCGAATATCGGGGAGGGTGACGATTTTCACATCGGGGTTTGCCCTAAAACCAGCACACGTTCAAATGTTAAACCGGCGGAGCGAGAGCGGTGAGTGAAGGCTCCCGCCCGAATTCGCGAGCTAGCCTCATTTCTTCCGTTTCATCGCTTCTGCCAGCGTCTTGAGCATGTCTTTCTCGCGCCGCTGCCGTTCGCCTTCCGGGCGTCCTGGAGCATCCAAGCTGATCGATTGGGGCCGGGGCTTTTCCTTTTCGATTTTCGCCCCTGATGGGTCTTCGAGTGCCCAATCGTGCAGTTTCAAAATGAACTCGTCGGGGGTGAAGAAGCTGACGTTGCCGCCCGAACTGGTTTGTTGATACCGGTCGGTCAACTGCGTTGGTCAAGTCAATATTCGTTTCGGTGGTGGTACAGTTTGAGCAAATAATGGCGTGAGTTGGGCAAAATTGGCTGTGAGCGGTGAAGACCGGGCGGTACACTCGACCCTAGATTATGTTTATCGCTCAGATCACCCCATACACTATGATAAGGAACGGGCGGGTTTCAGAGCCGACTCTATCAGCTCTGCCGCCATCGAAATCGGATCGCGCGAACGAATCGCCTGCTGCAGCTTTTTAGCGTTGTCCCGATACCGCTGATCTCCCAATACTCGCTGAACTTCAGTCCGCAGTCTCGCCGTGCTCAGCTTAGACACCGAAACCATCTCTCCAGTTCCCGTCCATTCAATTCTGGCGGCAACCCCGGGTTGGTCGTTGGTGATTGGAATCGCCACCATAGGCACGCCGTTTGAAAGACACTCCAGCGCCGTATTCAGCCCCGCGTGGGTGATGCACAACGCCGCACGCTTGAGCAATTCAAGCTGCGGCGCAAACTCCACCACAATCGGCTCGCCGGCCAGCTCCCCCATGTTTTCTGGTTTTTCGCCCCCGCCGAGCGACAGCACAAGCTGCACGTCCAGCTCGGCGCATGCTTCGGCAATAATTCCGAATATGTGCTTCTGCCGGTTCTGCAGCGTGCCCATTGACGCGTATACCAGCGGCCGCCCATCCAGTTTCACAAACGGAAACTCCACTGCCGGCCGCGCTGACGGATCATGCCAGGGCCCGGTGAAATGAACATTCTCCGGGATTGATCGGCGCGGGAACTCGAATTCCCTCGGCTGCTGCGCGATCTGTCCGAGTTCGGAATGTTCCTGCGACATGCGATCGAATTGCGCGTGTCCATTTTCGCGCCTCAACTCGTTCAACGTGCGCAAAAGCGGCCGGCCAAAGCTTTCGAAGAAAGTGTATCCGGCCCAGTTGCGCAAGCGCCCGATCCAATCCGTGCGATATCGCCAGCTCGTGAAGAACGGCGGGGCCAGCTCATCCCGGTTGACCATCAGTGCATCGCAAATCGTCAGAAATGGCAGGCCGGCTAATTCCGCCGCCGTCCCACCGCCCATGGAAACCTGGTCCACCAGCATCAGCTCGATACGATCATCGCGGAGCATCGCGGGAACCTGCCGGATCAGCAGTCCGATCCCCCGGATTATCGAATCGCGCGTGTGGCGAAGCGCCTTGTAGCCTGAGAGCGTTGCCAGCACCTGCTGGTTCTTCAGGTCCTCTTCCAGCGAATATTCCTTCTCGCCAAAGCACCTGACCTCAAACCCGCGTGAGCGGATTTTCTCGGCCGCCAGCGGCGCCTGATAAAAAATCACCCGATGCCCGCGCCGCTGCAGCTCACGGCAGAGTGTGGTCAGCGGGTTCAGATGCCCGGTGAGCCTCGGACAGATCGTGCCGATGATTGCCATTGAGGTGTGATTCTATTCGGAACGCAGCAATGTGAAAAGCGATTGATTGGGGGTCGTTAAAGGGGCAATCAATCGCGGTGGGGCCGCGCGGACCCGGAGAACCGAATGCTCTGTGAGCGGTGCCATGAGAACGACGCCAACTATCACCTCACATTTATCCAAAAGGACAAAAAAACGGCGATTGTCAGTAAAGGGGTCAAACTAGAGTCTGGACACCTTTAGCTTGATGAAACCACGCAACGGGGCGCAGTTTTCCCCTCGTGCCACGCAAACCGAGAGCCGAATAGCCCGGCGCGATCTATCACGTCATGAGCCGTGGCAATGGGCGGCAGGCCATCTTTCTCGGCGACGTGGACCGCCAGGACTTTCTCAAAAGCTTGGCCGAGACCTGCGAAAAGACCGGTTTCCAAGCGGGGATTCGCGTGGACCGGCTCCTGGGCGCACATGGGATATGGGAGGACAGCGCGGCGTGGCGTTGCATTGACGCGCCGTCGCGCGGTCCGTGCGATGGATTCTAGGGCGTTCGAGCGCGGTAAAAGCGAATGGGATAATTCTTCCAGTTGGGGTCTAAGAACTGGATCGTGCCGCTCGACGGAACATTGGTTTGCAGCGGTAGCCAAACCGGGTTGGCAAGAGTCGTGGCGGCTTCGACCACCACCGAGATGTTGGTGAGCCATGAGATCGTGAAACCGAATCCACCGGATTTCGGGCCGCTGTTCAGAAGGAGCGGGTAAGGGAGTGTTCCCAGCGCGGTCGGGAGCCCGTCGTAGGTTGAAGTCCAGCCAGTCGTGCCGGGCAAATAGTAGGCCGTGGCGGTTGTATCTCCCTGGAAAGCCGTCGGGTCGGCCGTGGGTGGGTTGCCGAGGAAAAAAAAGCCGGTTACCCCTTGGCAATAGAGGAACGCGTCACTCCCGATATTGCTCAAGCTCCCGCCAATCGTGACACTCTTCAGTCCCCCGCAATCAATGAATGCGCTGTTGTTGATGTTTTTGACGCTGCTGGGGATTGTGTACGCGGTTGCGGGATTCGCGGGAGGGAACAGGAGAATGGTTGTCCGGAGTTTGTCGAACAACACACCATTGAGGCTGCTAAATACCGCGTTGTTTCCATCCACGGTGAACGCCGCCAGTGCGCTGCAACTGCCGAAAGCCCCGTCGGCGATGGTGGTGAGGGTGGCGGGCATCGAGACGCTGGTCAGACCCGGGCGCAAATAGAAGGCGGCGTAGCCGATACTGGTTGTGCCGTTCGGGACCGTGTAGCTTCCAGCCCGGCCATTCGGGTAAAGAACCAGGGTGGTTCCGCTTTTGTTAAAGAGCACTCCACCGACACTGCTGAAAAAGGGATTGTTCGTCTTGACCGTGATGTCCACCAAATTGGTGCAGGAAAAAAACATATCCCCGCCCCCGGTCGATATGCTCGAAACCAAGCTGCCCAGGATCACGTTGGTCAAGCCGCCGCAGCCATAGAACGCCTCGCTTCCGATGGAGGAAACGGTGTCCGGGATCGTGTACGTTCCAGTCTTGGTCTCCGGGCACTGGATGAGCGAGGTCTGGTTTTTGTCGAACAACACGCCGTTGAGACTGCTGTAGAATGCGCTCTGCGGATCCACGGCAATGTCGTCCAGGAGCGGGCAGCCCAGAAAGGCGAAGTTTTGAATCTGGGTGACACTGCTGGGGACCGTCACGTTGGTCAGGCTGGCGCAAGAGATGAACGCTTCGTAAAGTATATTGGTGATGCTGTTTGGCAGAATGACACTCCTCACGCTCGTGGATGCGAAGGCGGAATCTCCGATGGTTGTGACCGGGAAGCCGTTAATTGTGTCCGGGACGGTCACAATTCCACCCGAACCGGTGTAGAGCGTGATGGTGATGGCGCCGTTATTGGTGGTGTAATTAAATTGGGCCTCGGCGATGAAGGCGGCCATGAAGATCGAACCAAAAAAGAGTAATATCCGTCTTTTCATATTGTTTAAATCGCTTATGGTCCGCCTCGGCCCCGCCGGGCGCAATCTCAAAACGCCCCGCTGTCACCGATCACTGAAGTGGATCCCAGGAGTACGACCACGGAGCGCAGAATTTAAGCTATAAGTCAGCGGGTCTGCTCTGTTCGTGTTGTCCCTGTCTTCTTCCGCGCTCAAAGTAATAATACACACTCGACTCCTTTTGTCGAGCCCGAAGACGTGAACAATCCCGCCGTGTCGCATCGGAGTTAAAAGCAGCAGGGGGGGGGCGAGCTGCGAGCCCTTGGCTCGCGCCCCCCTGCGGTGGAACGTTCGTTGCTCGGTTGGCATCCAACATCATTCGATGCCACTAGGATATGTCTGGTTATTTGCGGGACGCTACACTAGATTGAGCCATCATGAAGCTGGATCTTGTGCCGCTCGGCTGCGCCGCCATCGTCGCCGGCACGACTGTCGTTCTGGCCGCCAGCGCCTCGGCTGAACCCCTTCATATCCTGATCGTCCACGCGGATCAACACCGCATCGATTGCCTGGGCGCCTATGGCAATAAGGAAATCAAAACGCCCCACATCGATGCCCTCGCCGCCGATGGCGTGCGTTTCAACAACAGCTTTTGCGCTTTTCCGGTGTGCACCCCTTCGCGCTATTCGCTGCTGAGCGGTTTGCCAGTTCACGAACACCAGGGCTGGGACAACCATTGCACGCTCGCGCCTGGCACCCCGACCTTCGCCTCGGTTCTTCGCCAGGCGGGCTACGCCACCAAGGCCGTGGGCAAAATGCATTTTGCCCCCACTTACCTCGATGTCGGTTTTGCGGAAATGGAATTGGCCGAACAGGACGGCCCCGGCCGGTGGGATGACGATTACCATCGCTACCTGCGCCATTTCGGGTTGGCGGATGCCAACGATCTGGAGGACCAGCGTTCCGAATACCGCCGCGGTGCCCGCCGGATTTACTGGGATTCCTTTGGTGCCTTGCCGTCCAATCTTCAGGAGAAGGATTACAGCACCACTTGGATCGCCGACCGGGCGATGGAGACGCTGCAGAAATGGACCCCGGAGCAGCCCGCGCTGCTGATGGTCGGCTTCATCAAACCGCATCATCCCTTCGACCCCCCGGAACCTTGGGCGCACCGGTATGATCCGGAGAAGATATCGTTGCTGCCCGGGTGGACGCCCCGGATGTTTCCCTATGATGTCAGAGGCTATTTCACCAATGCCGATCTGACCGAGGCGGCGGTTCGGCGGTGCATGGCCCTCTATTACGCCAGTATTTCAGAAATCGACGAACAGGTCGGGCGAATGTTGGCCCTGCTCAAATCCAAAGGGCTTTACCAGAATACCCTCATCATCTACACCTCCGATCATGGCGAGTACCTTGGCTTCCACCATCAACTGCTCAAGAGCGGACAGATGTACGATCCGTTGGCCAAGGTGCCGCTCATCGTCAAACTCCCCGGAAACCAGGAAGCTGGCTCAGTCACCGATAAACTGGTCAGCAATATAGACGTCGCGCCTACCGTTTTGAAAATCGCTGGATGCAAGCTCCCGTCCGAAATGAAAGGACTCGACCTCACCGACCCCGCCGCAGTGCGCGACGTAGTCTTTTGCGAAACTGCCGATACCGTGATGGCACGCACACAGACCAGGAAACTTCTCTATAACACCAGGAACCCCGCCCACAGCTTGTTTTTTGACCTGCGACACGATCCGCTGGAAATGACCAACGCCTACCCGGAACTGGCTTTCAAAAAGGACGTCGCAGTACTCGTCGAGGCTGTTCAAACCTGGCGCCCGAATAGACCTGGCCGCGCATTTTTGGATGAAAATGCCCCGCAAATTCGGCAGCCAAACGTCCCTGCCAACACCCAAGCCCACCGGCAGGAAATGATCGATTATTACGCAAGTAAGATGAAGGAATCTTCTGCGGTTGGGAGTGGCGTCCGGTAAACTTCCCTGCCCAAAGCAGACCGCGTGCCTGTTTTGAATTACACCGCGAGTACACTGGCAAGGGTCGGAATCGGTCGCCTTAAGCGTCGTTTCTGCGTCAAAAATGCCATATTTTACCGATGAATCAAGCACTACTCCCGCACTACCTGACCCAGCACTTTCTCAACACCTTTGCTGACGTTTTTGCTGACCGTGGAGAGCTCAGCTCGCGGAGCTTTCTCGCACACCCCAAAAGAGAAATTCCGCTCCCGTTGAAGAAAACGTCTTGGTCGAGAAAAGCATCGTCGCCGCGGGCTTAAGCGACATGCCGAGCCCCCACGGGCTTTTCCGCCTTGCGTTCCATCGTGTTCTTTTGTGGCAATTCCCCTGTCCCCATTCGCGTGCATTCGTTCATTCGCGGTGCGCCCCTCCGATTTCAACTCTCAACTTTCCCGATTTACGCTTTTCCACGCACAAGCTGATAAATACTGGTTGACACTCATTCATAAATATGTTTTTCTGTAGCCCATGTTCAACCTGAACACAAAGAAAACAGAAACCAGACCCGCGCAGCCTGGGTGCGCGATCCAGATTCCTAATCGGGAAAGCCTTTCCTCTTTGCGGCCTTTGCGGCCTTCGCGTGAGAAATTCGGTTCCCTTCGGCGCTCAGCATTCGGCTCGACAATTCGTGCGGCGACCGTCCCAAACTCGGGGAACCATTGGTCGGGCTTGGGAAGTCCATCGGCATTCGGCATTCGGCAATTCCCCGCCGGTTTTCATATTTCATCCTTGCCTGCTCGATGTCATCCCGGGCAATCCCGGGC
>Ga0206863_1149_pt1 | contig 23068 bp, 23 predicted proteins | sample Alteio_BWOrgCont_41_FD_152634 | JGI IMG/M metagenome (GOLD analysis project Ga0206863, IMG submission 152634) | Enriched cells from forest soil in Barre Woods Harvard Forest LTER site, Petersham, Massachusetts, United States -... | ecosystem: Environmental > Terrestrial > Soil > Temperate forest >...
TCGCCGGAATGATGAGGTCCGAGCCTTCGCTCAGGTATTTCGCCTCGTAGTCGTAAAACTCCTTGATCGGGACGACCTCGCCGACCACGGAAGCCTCGGGTTTGTCATTGCCCAGAACGGCGACTTCCAGCTCGCGCGCCTTGCCGCGCTTGCCCCCGACGCCCTGCTCGACCACGATCTTGCGGTCGTAGCTGGCGGCAAGTTCAATGGCTGGCGAGAGTTCTTTGCGGTCGTGCGCTTTGCTGATGCCCACCGATGAGCCAAGGTTTGCTGGCTTCACAAAGAGCGGATATTTGAGAGCCGCTTCCACGCGACTGATGATTTTTTTCGGACCTGCTTCCCAATCGCGACGCAGGAAGGTGACATGCTTGGGAATCGGCAGCTTCGCCGAAGCGAAGAGGCGCTTCATCACGTCCTTGTCCATGCCGGTGGCCGAGCCGAGCACGCCTGATCCCACATAGGCGATACCTGCCAGCTCGAAAAGCCCCTGAATCGTGCCATCTTCGCCAAACGTTCCATGCAGGACAGGGAAAATCACGTCAACGCTCAGCGCCTGATGAGCTAGATCGCCATGCGTCTCAAACGGAACGAGCGAGCCCGTCTTATTTTTCGCCGGAACGGGCGGAACGATGATGGATTCCCCTTTTGCGAGGACTGCCGCTGTCGCGGTCGTCTCCGGATCGCCGGCGCGGAGTTGGCGCGGCGTAGACGATTCGCCAGACAGCAGCCGCTCGGCGTCGCTGGCCGTCACCCAGCGGCCCTCCTTGGTAATGCCAATGGGGATGACTTCGTATTTCCTGGGGTTGATGGCCTTGAGAACCGAAGCAGCCGAAAGCAGCGAGACCTCATGCTCTCCACTGCGGCCGCCAAAAAGAACGCCTACGCGAAGTTTGGGCATAAAAACTTATTGTATGTAGAAAGCCTGTGGAGGCTAGTTACTGACGTGGCTCTCGGCGTTCTCTCACCTACAGAATCTTCTTCCCAAACGCCGAGGAGATCAGTTCCACCGCCAGGTCCGCCGTGCGGTTGTGTTCGTCGATCACCGGGTTGACCTCGACGACTTCGAGGCTAAGCATGCGCCCGTGGTCGGCGATGATCTCCATGGCGAGATGTGCTTCGCGATAGGTGGCGCCTCCGCGAACGGGCGTGCCGACGCCCGGTGCATCTTCAGGATCGATCCAGTCCATATCGAGCGAGACGTGATAGCCTGCCGTGCCGCGCCCGGCAGCGCGCAAAGCCTCTTCCATCACCGTGCGCATGCCGCGCTCGTCGATGTCGCGCATCGTGTAGACCTCGGAGAGTCCGGTGCGCTTGATGTTTTCTTTTTCCGTAGCGTCGATATCGCGCACGCCAATCAGAACCGTATTCTCCGGCAGAACTTTCGGCGAGAAGCCGCAGATGTTGGCCAGCGATTCCGGCCCAAGGCCAAGGAGCGCGGCCAGCGGCATGCCATGCACATTGCCGCTCGGCGAGGTTTCCGGCGTATTCAGGTCGGAGTGGGCATCGATCCAGATCAAACCAATCTTCTGCTCCCGGCGGCGGTAATATTCCGCTACCCCGGAGACGCTGCCGGCGGCAACCGAGTGGTCTCCGCCCAGAACCACCGGCGTCATGCTCTTTTCGAGAGCCCCGATCATCTGGTCGGCCACGCGTGTACAGGTTTCGGTAATCTCCGTCAGGTAGCGGGCGTTTTCTTCGCCGGCGTGCTTCGTCTCCGCAATCGCAACGCTGATGTTGCCGCCGTCCGCCACCTCATGGCCGAGCGCCTCCAGGCGAGCTTCCAGACCGGCGACACGGACGGCGGACGGCCCCATGTCGACGCCACGGCGGGAGGCTCCAAGATCGAGCGGCACGCCGATGATGCGGATTTTGCGCGGTGGAAGGGATTGCACGCCGCTCTTAATAGGACCGACTACAGAACCGGTGATGGTTGCTTTTTCGCTCGCGAGCGTTTGGCTGATCTTCGACATACGATCTTCGATTACCTCAGCGGCGACGGCCGCCTTCCCGTTCATGAAAATGCGCGGGCTGAAGCCCGCGCCTACAGACTCTAAGTGCGCAGAACAAATTACGCACAAGCCGCTGCCTTCATGCCCAAATCACGGATACATGCGGTTCAGCGTGCGCGCAAAGGGAATCGTCTCGCGCACATGCTCCAACCCGCAGATCCACGCAACAGCCCGCTCAATCCCCATACCGAAGCCCGAGTGCGGAACGGAGCCATACTGCCGTAGATCGAGATACCACTTGAAGGCATCGAGTGGCAAGTTGTGCTCCTCAATACGCTTTTTCAGCAGATCATAAGAGGCGATGCGCTGCGAGCCGCCGATGACTTCACCATAACCCTCCGGCGCAAGCACATCCAGGCAGAGCGCATATTTGGGATCGTCGGGATCGGGCTCCATGTAAAAGGCCTTTACCGCTGCCGGATAGCGGTGCACCATCACCGGCCGGTCAAACTGCGACGAGATGTACGTCTCGTCCGGCGAGCCGAAGTCGTTGCCGTATTCGAATGGCTGTTCGAGCAATCCCTTAGCGTGAGCGTCGTTCAGCATCTGCACCGCTTCGTCATAACGAATGCGCGGAAACGGCGCCTTGATCGCTTCGAGCTTGCTGGTGTCGCGGCCAATCACCTTCAGATCCGCAGCGCGCTTGGTGAGCACGCGTTCGACGATGAAGCTGATGAACTGCTCGGCCAGCCCCATCAGGTCATCAAGTCCGGCGTAGGCCCACTCCGGCTCGACCATCCAGAACTCCGTGAGGTGACGGCGCGTTTTTGATTTTTCCGCGCGGAACGTCGGCCCGAAGCTATAGACCTTGCCCAGCGCCAGCGCCGTGCTTTCGATGTAAAGCTGGCCGCTCTGTGTGAGATAGGCCTCATCGCCGAAGTATTCGACGGGAAAGAGCGTGCTTGTGCCTTCGCAGGCAGCCGGCGTCAGGATCGGCGGATCGGTGAGGACAAAACCATTGTCGTCGAGAAAATCGCGCGCGGCCTTGATGATCTCGGCACGGATGCGCAGAATGGCCGACTGGCGCGGTGTGCGAATCCACAGATGGCGGTGCTCCATCAGGAAGTCGGTGCCGTGCTCTTTGAGCGAGATGGGAAATGGGTCGTCTTCCGGCACGCGCTGCACGACTTCAATATTCTCGACATCGAGTTCATAGCCGCCGGGAGCGCGCTTGTCGGCGCGGACCTTGCCGGTGACGATGACGCTCGACTCCTGCGTGAGCCCCTTGATGGTCTCAAATACCTCGGGCGGAACAGCAGCCTTGGGCACGATGCCCTGGATGGTGCCTGACCCATCGCGGAAGATGGGGAAGAGCAGCTTCCCGCTCTCGCGCAGGTTATAGAGCCAACCCTTGAGGGTGACGGATTTGCCTTCGTGTTCGCCGATTCTGGCGATGGTAGTGACGGGGGGTTCTGCGGCGATGCTTACGGTTTCTTCTGACATACGAATCTCAAAATAGTTGAAGTGCGAGACTTCAAAATTCCACTTGCCATTGTATTTTGTTACGCACTCGAGGAATTGCTAAAGTCCGAATTTCTCAAATGCTGCCTGCGCCTTGGCCGCGACACTCTCCGGGGTGTCCTCGAGCGCATAGTGGATTTCAAGCACTGCGGCAGGCGCCTGCGGAGCGGACTTCAGCTCCTTGATCGTCTCGTCCCAGGCAATGGTGCCATCCCCGGGCCACAGATGGGAATCGCGGTCGCCCTTGTTGTCGTGCAGATGCGTGGAGCGAATCTGCGGACGAAGCTCGGCGAGGACAGTCGCCACCCCATCGCCCAAATGGGCATGGCCAGCATCGAAGCACACGCCGATATCTTTGAAGTGGCCAACATTGAGAATTTCCAGGAGATTGCGCGACTGCGTGACTTCGTTCTGGATATTTTCCACCAGCAACTTGACGCCTAACGGATTCGCGAAAGCGCGCAGGTGTTCGAGCGCCGTCAGCGAATTTTCGAGCGAGCGCGGGTTCCAGCCATCTTCGCGCTCGCCAAGATGAATGATCAAATAGCGAAACGGAATCTGCTCGGCCACTTCGAGAGCGCGCTTAATCTCGTCCATCGCGTCAATGCGTCGCGATTTCTCTGGATGAATCACGTTCACGGCAGGCGCTCCGCCGCGGCCCATTTCGAGATCAGGGAACATAGGCGCGTGCATGGAGAACGGTTCGACAGAGTTATCGCGGAACCAGTCGGCGATTTCGCGAATATGGGGCCGGCCGATGTAGTCAAAGTGCTGGCGCGCGGCAAAAAGTTCAACGCCCTGCGCTCCCGCCTTGGCAAAAGTATCGAGGAGACCGGGATGCAGACGCTGGCGCAGGAATACGTGTGTGGAGATGACCTTCAACATAGGGTGTTCAGAAAGAGTCCTGCTCTATCTTCTCATCCCAGCACTCGCCGTCCAGGCAATCGCCCTTTCGCGCCCTTCCGTGTTGTTAATATCCCGCAGCTTTGCCGAAGTGATGACGGTGGTCCTGCCCACCCTCCAGATCGCCTGTGGCGGGGTTGACAGCAATGCACTCGCCGTCGCTCCAGTGGCCTTTGGCCACGTTCACGTGGTAGCCGAGAGCGCGTAAACCTTCAACAGTCGCATCGGGAAAGCCGGGTTCGAGGTAGAGAACATCGGGCAGATATTGGTGGTGAAAGCGCGGAGCGTCCACCGCCGCCTGGATGTTCAGCCCTTCGTCGGCCACGCTGAGAAAGATGTTGGCGACCGTCGTGATGATGCGTCCGCCGCCCGGCGAGCCAAGCACCATGCTGACCTTGCCGTCTTTGAGAACAATGGTCGGCGTCATGGCCGAGAGCGGACGTTTGCCCGGTGCAATCGAGTTGGCCGGTCCTTGTATCAGCCCATACATATTCGGCACGCCCTGCTTCGATGCGAAATCATCCATTTCATCATTGAGCAGGAAACCGAGTCCGGCAGCGGTCACGTCGGAACCAAAGCCGTTGTTCAGCGTGGTGGTCACGGCGACAGCATTGCCCTCCGCATCCATCACAGAGTAGTGCGTCGTCTGCGTTGACTCGTGGCGCACTTCATCCATGGTTGGCGGTTGCGGCAGAAAATCAGCCGGGCGCTTGAGACTGGCCGACGCCGTGGCTTGATCTTCCTGAATACTGGCCCGCCAAGCCGCCGCATATTTCTTGTCGACCAGCTGTTCGATCGGGATTTTTACGTAATCCGGATCGCCGAGGTAGTCGGAGCGGTCCATGTAGGCGCGGCGGTAGGCCTCGGTCACAAGGTGCATCTCGGGCGGCGTGCGGTCGCCGAGACGGCCTAGGTTGTAGCCTTCAAGGATGTTGAGAGCTTCGATCAGCACGATTCCGCCCGAAGACGGCGGCGGGGCGGAGACGATGGTGTAGTCCTTGTAGCTGCCAGTGAGGGGCTCACGCTCTTTTACTTCGTAGTAAGCGAGATCGCGGCTGGTGATGAGGCCGCCCCCCTTCTGCACATCGGCAGCGAGTTGTTTGGCGATTTCGCCGTGGTAGAAGTCGTCGGGGTCTTTCGCGATGCGGCGCAGCGTTTGCGCGAGCTCCGGCTGCTTGAAGGGTTCACCCGACTTGTAGAAATTTCCATCGCGCTGGAAGATGTGCTTTGACTCGGGGAAAGGCGTCAAAGCTGGGTCGTGTAGCTCGCTCGCTTCTTCGTCCGTCAAGACGAATCCCTCTGACGCGAGACGAATCGCCGGTTCCATGACCTTGGCCAGCGTCAGCTTGCCATACTTCTTCTCCGCATAAGCCATGCCCGCAACCGAGCCCGGCACGCCAACAGCCTTGTACCCGACAATACTTTCGTTCGGGACAACGTTGCCCTTGTCATCGAGATACATGTTGGCCGACGCAGCCAGCGGAGCCTTTTCGCGGTAATCAATGAACGTCGATTTGCCCCCATGCGGACCTTCGCCGAAATGAATCAGCATGAACCCGCCGCCGCCAATGTTGCCCGCGACCGGATGCACCACGGCGAGCGCGAAGCCCGTCGCGACCGCTGCATCCACAGCGTTACCGCCTTCTTTCAACACTTCGACACCCGCATCCGTAGCCAGATGATGGACGCTGACGACCATCGCATGCTTCGTGCGGACCGGCGTTTCGTCGTTTGTCGTCAGACTGGGATTCACAGCCTGCTGTGCCGGCACATGGATGCAAGCGAAAAAACACAGAGCAGCAGAAAGCGAGAGGGTGCGGCTGGTCATGGTAGGGGGTAGTTTAACCCGGTTTTGATTGAATCAGTGAGGAGACAGAAGCAACCGGGATGAGATTCTGATCCTGGCTTGTCCGCAATTCATCGAGGCGCTTACGGTCTTCTGCAAGCTTCGCTCGGGCTCCTTCGACCAGTCTCCGGGCGTACTCGAGCAAACTCTGATCCATATCTCTAGCCTACTCATATCTGATCCGCAAGACGCTACAATCCATTCTGCATGTCTACGCGGGTACGTTCCTTTTCTAAAATCAATCTCGGCCTGGCGATTGGGCCTTCGCGCCCGGATGGTTTCCATGCGCTGACGACGCTCTATCAGACGCTGGCCGCTCATGATCTCGTAACCGTCGAGGCGCAACTGCTTTCGTCCGGAAAGAGCAGCATTGCTCTCACGACGAATGACCCGCGCGTTCCTACGGACGAGCGAAATACCGCATGGAAGATGCTCGACAAGTGGCTTGCCGCCAGCACAGCTCCCGTTGAGGTCCATGTTCACATCGAAAAGCGCCTGCCTGTACAAGGTGGCCTCGGCGCTGGCTCGGCAAACGCCGTCGCCGCTTTGATTGGCCTGGAACGTGAGCTGAATCAGCAGCTTTCGGGCGCTGATCGTCTGAGAATCGCCGCCGAAGTTGGCTCCGATGTGCCGCTTTTCCTGATTGGCGGCGCGGTTTTAGGTCTGGGGCGCGGTGAAGAGGTCTATCCCATGCCCGATCTGCCCGAAACCCACTGCGTGGTAGCACTGCCGACGGTCGGCGTATCGACGCCGCAGGCCTTTCGCGACTGGGATACGCAGCATGCGAAAAGTTTGACCCTGGAGGCCCCATCCGATAGACTCAAAGAGTTGAGTCAGGCTCTCTCAGCGAGTCTTTGTGAGCCGCACTCCTCCGGTGTCTTCTCCTTGGGAGAAGACCGGCCCGGGAATCCACTTCTCGCGCTTGTCCGAACCGGGATTGAAAACGACTTCGAAGCGGTCGTCTTTCGTCAGCATCCCTCACTCGGTGACATCAAGCGTTTATTAGTGTGTTCGGACCGTCCGGAGCATGCGGCGATCTATGCTGCTCTCTCTGGTTCAGGATCGGCCGTATTTGGCCTCTATCCCACGGAAGAAGCGGCCAAGGCGGCGGAGGAGCGGTTATCGGCCCACGGCACAGCTTCCCTGCGGACAAAGACTTTGCCGCGCGAAGCATACTGGGGGACGATGATAGAGGGATCATCAAAAGTGTAGCACCGGGCTTTAGCCCGGTGAAAATTGGGCGATCGACTAATGGTAGGTCAAGTGCCTTTGGAGCACTTTGTCTAGGTTCGAATCCTAGTCGCCCAGCCAGGTTTTACGCCGTGCCATCTCTGGTTAACGTCTTGGGATGGCAAGGCAATGACAACTGAAGCCGCTGGCCATGCGGTACGGCCAGCATAAGCAACAACCAACGCAAACCAGCTTGGGGGTTTCTTGTGAAGACTGAAACAACGACGGAAGTATTGACATTAGAAGCAGCAGCGCAGGATGGAAAAGTAAAGCCGGCGCCCGAACGCAAGCGGCAACAGAAGCTCGCGGAAGACAAGCGCTTCAAGATTTTCTCCGGCACGGCAAATCGCGAGTTGGCGCAGGAGATTTGCAAGCACCTCGGTGTGCCGCTCGGAGAAACGAAGACACAGCGCTTTGCCGACGGGGAAATTTACTTCCAGTTGCTTGAGAACGTTCGCGGAGTCGACGTTTTCATCGTGCAGCCGACTTGCAACCCGGTCGATCAGCACCTGGTGGAATTGCTGATCATGATTGACGCGCTGAAGCGCGCATCGGCAGGCAGAATTACTACCGTTGTTCCGTATTACGGCTACGCGAGGCAGGATCGGAAAGACCGTCCGCGCGTGGCGATTTCGTCCAAGCTGGTCGCCGATTTGCTGACGACAGCGGGTGCGAATCGCGCATTGTTTATGGATTTGCACGCGGCCCAGATTCAGGGGTTCTTCAACATCCCGGTCGATCACTTGTTCGCAAGCCCGGTGATGGTGAGCTACTTCAAGGAGTTGAATCTGCCGAATCTGACCGTGGTTTCACCGGACGCGGGAGGCGTGGAACGCGCGCGCTTCTTCGCAACGAAGATGGGAGTGCCGCTGGCGATTGTGGATAAGCGCCGGACGGACATCAACGTGACGGAAGTGATGCACGTGATCGGCGATGTGAAGGGGCAGACATGCCTGATCATCGACGACATCATCGACACTGCCGGCACGCTGGTAAAGACAGTGGACGCACTGCTTGAAAAGGGCGCGACGAAGATATATGCGGGAGCGTCGCATCCGGTGCTCTCCGGCCCGGCAGTCGAGCGCATCGCGCATTCAAGGTTGGAGGAGCTGATTGTGACCGACTCCATTCCTCTGAATGAAGAGGCGCAGAAGCTGTCGAAGATTAAGGTGCGGTCGATTGCCGGCTTGTTAGCAGCGGCCATCGAAAGCATTCATATGGAGACGAGCGTCAGCACGTTATTCAGCTGATGTCGTCTGGTTCGTAAGTTCGCGATTGAGTCAGCTTGGTCGCCAAGCAAAGGGAGCGGATCGATTCCGTGCCCGAAGGAAAAGGACAGAATGATTACTCAGGAAGTGGTAGCAGCAACCCCCCGCGAGGGCAAGTTCAACAAGAATGCGGCTCGCCGCGTACGCGTCAAGGGAAGAATTCCCGCCGTCGTCTATGGCGCAAATGAGCCTTCCGTCGCCGTCGAAGTCGATCCCAAGCAGATCATCCGCATCCTGCACTCTGACAGTGGTCACAACTCGATCTTCGATCTCGAAGTTGGCGATGCAAAAGCCAAGGCCATGATCGTCGACTGGCAGTATGAACCGATCAAAGGCTCGCTGCTGCACATCGACCTCAAGCGCATCGCGCTCGACAAGCCGATTCGCGTCGAAGTGCCGATTCAGCTGGTTGGCGTTCCTGTTGGCGTAAAGACGCAGGGCGGCATTCTGGACCAGGTGCTGCGTGAAGTGGAGATCGAGTGCCTGCCGGGCGACATTCCAGGCCACATTGATGTGGATGTATCGGAGCTCGTCTTTGGTGCGGTGCTGCGCGTCTCTGATCTGCCGCATGCAGGCAAGCTGAAATTCCTGACAGATGAGAACAGCACCGTCGCGCACGTGGTTTCGATCAAGGAAGAAGTGGTTGCGACCCCGGATGCTGCTGCGGTTGCGGCTGCTACTCCGGCTGAGCCTGAGGTCGTCAAGAAGGGCAAGCAAGAGACAGCCGAGGCTGCTGCTCCGGCCAAGAAGTAAGACTTGGCGGACGAATCTGGTAATCGCGGCGTGTTCCTGGTTATCGGTCTCGGCAATCCGGGAATCGAATATCAGTTCACGCCGCACAATGCGGGTTTTCTGGCGATTGACCGCATCGCCGACGATTTTGGCGTGCAGGTCGTGAATCGTCGCTGCCGTGCAGTAACGGCAACGATCCGCATGGCAGGACGCCAGGTAGTTCTGGCCAAGCCTGAGACGTACATGAACCTCAGCGGCATTTCGGTTGAGGCTCTGGTTCATGAGTTCGAGGCCGATCCGGAACGGGACCTGGTTGTGATCTACGACGAGCTGGCCCTGCCGCTGGGTTCGCTCCGGGTAAGAACAGGCGGCAGCTCCGGTGGTCACAACGGGGCAAAGTCGATCAACGGTGCGTTGCGGACGGAAGAATGGGCGCGCATCCGGATCGGCGTAGGACCGCAGCCGGGCGAGTTGAGCGGACGGCGCGGAAAAGATTATCTGCTGACGCCGATGCGCAAGGCAGATCTGGCCGAGCTTGATCCAGTGCTCGATAAGGCGGCCAAAGCGGTCGAGATGATTGTGTCGCAGAATATCAAGGCTGCGATGAATGAGTTTAACGGGAAAGGTTCTGCCGGTCGCGAGCAAAACGGCCCGCCGGATGAGTAAAGGCTACGGCGTGTTTCATAAGTGGTCTTGGGTAGAAGCACCGGGCTTTAGCCCGGTGAAACGAAGCAGGAGTGAAAGGGGCTTTAGCCCGGAGATTCCTGCGGATACGAACAAGACGCCTTTTGAAACACGCTGTCAAGAAATCGTAACGGTCACGGTTGCATAACGGCAGCCGCGATGCGAGAGAAGAGAGAAACGAATGCAACGTTTTTACGAAGTAATGTTTATCGTTCGTCCGGACACGCTGGACGAAGATGTGGACAAGCTGATCGCCGGCTTTGAAGCCACCGTGACCAACGGCGGCGGCACAATCCGTTCGACCGAAAAGCTGGGTCGCCGCAAGCTGGCTTACCTGGTGCGCAAGTTCAGCGAAGGCAACTACATTCTGCTGACCATCGACGCCGATGGCAAGCTGGTGGCCGAGCTTGAGCGCCGTCTGCGCGTCTCCGAGCCTGTGATCAAGTTCATCACCGTGCGCATGGATGAAGAGCAGAAGCGCATCGACAAGATCAAGGCGATCCGCGCCACCCGCAAGAAGCTGAGCGCGCAACCCGTGGCCCCTGCTCCGGTAGAAGCGGTGGAAGCGCCGGCAGAAGCGACCCCGGCAAGCGCATAAATTTTTGACGAAAAGATTGACGCCGCCGGCACCGTCTGGCGGAGAAGGATAAGAAATGGCTGACGAAACAACAACACCGAAGGCGCCTGAAGGCGGCGCACCTCACGCAGGCGGTCCTGGCGGACCAGGTGGCCCGCGCGGCCCCCGCACTGGCGGTCCCGGCGGACCGGGCGGTCCTGGCGGACGCAAGTTCTTCCGCCGCAAGAAGGTCTGCAAGTTCTGCACCGAGAAGATCGACGCGATCCCGTACCGCGACGTGCGTCTGTTGCAGGGCTTTGTCGCCGAACGCGGCAAGATCGTTCCCCGCCGTTTGACGGGCGTGTGCACGACGCACCAGCGCCGTCTGACGCGCGCGATCAAGCAGGCCCGGAACATCGCTCTGCTGCCGTTCGCCGCAAGGTACTAACAACCCGTAAGGGTTGTCATCCTGAGCGAAGCGCAGCGAAGTCGAAGGACCTGCTTCCTCGGGATGCGGCACGAAAATGGGTGCCCCATCCTTCGCGAAGCGAAGGGTGGGCAAGCAATCACTTATCCCGAGCGATCAATAGTGATTGTCATCCTAAGCGGACCCTGAACGTAGTGAAGGGAAAGTCGAAGGATCTGCTTTTACAAAGTTTTGAACGAAGGCGCAAAGCGCCCTCATTTGGAGATTGGCAATGGAAGTCATTCTGAAAGAAGACGTAAACAACCTGGGCCACCGCGGCGACGTGGTGAAGGTGGCGGACGGCTACGGCCGCAACTACCTCCTGCCCAAAAAGCTCGCCATGGAAGCGAACGCCGCCAACAAGGCCGTCATCGAGCAGATGAAGGCCTCGGCTGTCCGCCGCTCGGCGAATGAGAAGAGCGAAGCCGAGCAGCTGGTCACCCAGCTCAACGACGTGGCTCTCGTATTCGAGCGCAAAGTCGGCGAGCACGATCACCTCTTCGGCTCGGTCACCTCGGCCGACATCGCCCACGGACTCGAATCCAAGGGCTTCAACATCGACCGCCGCAAGGTGAGCCTCGACGAGCCGCTGAAGTCGCTCGGCGAGTTCCTCATCCCGGTCAAGCTGCACCGCGAAGTCACCGCCCACATCAAGGTCACGGTGAAGGGCGAAGAAGCCGCAGCCGAGTAACAGCAGCTTTAGAAACGAAACACCGCCGAGCCTGTCCTGCGCGAGATTGGCGAGCCGCAGGAGCGGCGGACTGGCGTCCGGAGCAAATGAAAAGCCCCAGTGTGTACTGGGGCTTTTCATTTCGTCAGATGTTCTCGCTCAGCCCGACGCTCTGTGCCCTATCTCGAACCTCACCCCACCACCAATGTCATCCTGAGCGAAGCGCAGCGGAGTCGAAGGACCCGCACCGCAGGTGCGCTGATAGCCTTGCGCAGCAAGGCCGATTAGCTAAATCATTAAGTTAATTTGTGGCATGAAACGGCTGACGACCTAAACCGTCAATGAACACAACGGTTTGGGTAAGGAGATTACTGACGAATGAGCCCGTTCCTCTTTCAATGAACTCTGCCAGAATTGAGCGTACGGTAACTCGTTGTTCAGGGTTCAAAACTTGAAACTGCCGCAGGGTATTGCCAAAGGCGTATGCAAGAAAGTTGCGGACTTCATTTTCTTCGTCCATGCCTTCTAACGAGCACATAAGCCAAGCGGGAAGAAAAGCGACAAAGGCCTGATCCGTAAGTAATACATAGCCGTCGGGGTGACGGTACAAGAGTTCCGGCGAGACGTCTGTCCAACATCGGCCTTTGAAGGCATCGCGAAGTTCTTTTTCATCCCAAAAGTCAGGAACGTCCGAGTCCGACTTGATATCATAGAAATCCGAATCATCCAGCTTGGCGTCGTACTGTGTGACGTCTCCCGTGTATCGCATTGCAGGGAAAGAGCGCCGAATGGAATCGATCAAATCTGCAACCCTTTTGTCCTGCTCCGCCATACTGTTCGTCATAGAAGCGTCATTCACTCCACTGTCATCGCTAACGTCTACAAGGCATTCATTCCACGGAATATACTAATAGCTAAGATCGGGTGGGAGGACGGCTTTCTGTATGAGCGAAACGCGGACCATCCATCGAATCCAGAACCCGGAGCAACAACACCTCGAAACCATCCAATATTGGCAATCGCGTCCGGTCGGTGAACGACTCTCCGCGGTATGGGATCTAAGCGAAGCTGCATATTCGTTTGCAGTATCCTTCAGGGAAGTACGAACCAATGCTGCCCAAAGACCTCAAAGATCTCTTACTCGCGTTCAACGAGCAACACGTTAGGTATCTGATCGTCGGAGGGTACGCGTTCGGCGTCCATGCAGAACCTCGCGCTACCGAGGACCTTGACATCTTCATCAGCCCGGATGCAGAGAACAGCGAAGCCGTGTTCCGCGCACTCGCACAGTACGGCGCCCCGCTTCAGGGCCTCAACCCTCGAGACTTTATGGACGGGAGTGCCTTCCAAATCGGCCAGCCTCCGGCGAGAATTGATCTTCTCCAGAAGATCGACGGTGTCACATTCGATGAGGCATGGTCCCATCGCGTTGAGGGAATGATTGACGGAGAGATCCTGAGCGCCGTGATTTCGCGAGATGACCTCATCCGAAACAAGCTGGCCAGCGGCAGGGAGCAGGATCTGCTCGATGTGAAGAAGCTTCAGAAATAGCAGGCCGTTAGAGTCGTGAAATCAGTACATTTTGTGTGCTTAACTGTCCAATAAAGCACGAAAAAGTCGCCCTCACTCTGCCTGTCGATTGATCCTTCTCTCAGGCCGGCGGAGACACAAAAATCCTGTCAAGTCCCCACTCTTCAAAACCTTTTGTTAAGCCATTAAAATCAAATGACTTATACTTCCATCCATTTGGCATACTATTTCGTCAAACTTGATATCCTTGAATAGAAGGCTATTTTTTCGAAGGCGAAGTCAGACCCTCGCTAAGTGCTTGAAAACACTAAGAACAGGTTAAAGCCTTTCAAATCAATGGGATATCAGGAGATGATCTCCTCTTAAGTCATTGAAAACAAACGAAGGAGCCACAAAGACCGGGGGAGGGGGAGTCACCCGGTTCAGGAGGACGTCAGCGTGCCGAAACCTATCGCGATTTATTACGAACAGCAACACTGGTTCAAGCCACTCTTCGCCGAGCTCGATAAACGCGGCACAGACTACGTCAAACTGGACGCGATTGAACATGCTTACGCGATTGAGGAGCATCCCGAGCTGCGTTTCTCCCTCGTCGTCAACCGCATGAGCCCATCGGCCTGGAACCGCGAGCATGGCGACTCGATCTTCTACACCCTCGGCTACCTCGACCACCTCGAACGGCGCGGCGTGCGCGTCATCAACGGCCTCAAAGCCTTCCGCACCGAGCTGTCAAAGGCCGCGCAGCTGTCGTTACTCGATGAATTAGGACTGCCCTATCCGAAGGCGCGTGTGATTCACCGCGCAGCGCAAGCCCTTGCAGCAACCGAGGGCCTGCGCTGGCCCATCGTCGTCAAGCCGAACATCGGCGGCTCCGGCGCAGGCGTCAAGCGCTTCGATACGCCGGAAGCCCTGCAAGCCGCAGCCGAAGCAAACGAGCTTGCTTTCGGCCTCGACTCGACGGCACTCGTCCAGGAGTTTATCCCCGCGCGCGAGTCCCACATCGTCCGCTGCGAAGTGCTGAACGGCAAGTTCCTCTACGCCATCAAGGTCCACATCACCGGCGAAACCTTCGACCTCTGCCCCGCAGACATCTGCCGCACACCCAACGGAGTCGAACTGAACCGCGCCGCCTGCCCCGTCGACGCACCAAAGTCCGGCATCAGCGTCGAAGGCTATGACCCGCCGCGCGAAGTCATCGCTGACGTCGAGCGCATCATGCGCGAGTCAGGCATTGAGCTCGGCGGCATCGAGTACATCACCGACGACCGCGACGGTCAACGCCTTTACTACGACATCAACGCGCTCTCGAACTTCGTCGCCGATGGCCCGCGCGTCATCGGCTTCGATCCCTTCGCCAGGCTCGTCGACTGGCTCGAAGCGGAAGCCGCTCTTCATAGCGCCGATCCTGACCTTCGCGCTGGTCAGCTCTCAAGCGCCTATTCAGGAGCCCGCTGATGCGCTATGGCTTCTGGCTGCCCGTCTTTGGTGGATGGCTGCGCAACGTAGAAGACGAGCAGATGGAGCCCTCCTGGGACTACGTCAGCCGTCTTGCCCAGCGTGCCGAAGAGATCGGCTACGACCTCACCCTGATCGCCGAGCTGAACCTGAATGACATCAAAGGCGTCCAAGCCCCATCGCTCGATGCCTGGTCCACCACCGCAGCGCTCGCCGCAGTCACGAAGAAGCTGGAGCTGATGGTTGCCGTCCGCCCAACCTTCCACAATCCGGCGCTGCTAGCGAAGCAGGCTGCGAACATCGACCACATCTCGAACGGACGTCTCACCCTCAACGTCGTCTCAAGCTGGTGGGCCGACGAGGCGACAAAGTACGGCATCCAGTTCGACCAGCACGACGACCGCTACGCACGCACCTCGGAGTGGCTCGACATAGTCAACGGCTGCTGGAACCAGCAGGGCTTCTCTTACCAGGGCAAATATTATCGGGTAGACGATAACGTCCTCTCCCCGAAACCAGTCAGCAAGCCGCGACCAACGCTCTACGCAGGCGGCGAATCCGAGACCGCCAAGAACCTCATCACCGGCAAATGCGACGCCTACCTCATGCATGGCGATCCACCGGAGATCGTCGGCAAGAAGATTGCCGACATGCGCACACGCCGCGAAGCCACCGGCCTGCCGCCCATGACCTACGGCGTCGCCGGATACGCCATCGTGCGCGACTCAGAAGCCGAAGTGCAGAAAGAAATCACGCGCATCACCGATGTGCAGCAATCCGCACGTGGATACGCCAATTACCAGCAGTGGATTACTGGATCGAACCTCGAACAGAAGATCTCGCTTGAGGATTACTCAGTCTCGAATCGCGGCCTGCGAAGCGGCCTCGTTGGAACTCCGGAACAAGTCTCAGAGCGATTACAAGCATTCGCCGCAGTCGGCGTCGATCTCGTGCTGTTACAGAGCAGTCCGCAACTGGAAGAGATGGAGCGGTTCGCTGCGCAGGTGATTAACACTCAATGAAAGCCGTCATTCTGACGACCAGCGGGAGGAAGAATCTCAATCATCATCCGCTGGAATTGAGCAACGCGAAGGATCTGCTTTTCTCAACCTCGCCGAAGACTAGCGTCCATCGCGCAGGCGAGTCGCCAAACGATCCGGCAATCCGGCACGAATGATCCGCATCTGCGCCAGTCGCACATCGTAGGGAACACGATAGAACGTCACAGTCCGCTGAGTATCGTCATAAATCGCAAATGCAGAACGCCAGTCGCCATCACGCGGCTGTCCTACTGATCCCGGATTGATCAGATAACGCACGCCTTCGCGCAATTGCACTTCGTACTCTTCCGGTTCGTCGTGCGTCGCGTAGTCGGGAACAAGCTTGAACCACTCATCGCCATTCGTGGCGAAACCGCCCTGCAGATGTGTGTGGCCGAAGAAGTTGATCGCAGTTGTCACCGTCTGCAACGGTTGCCAGGCATCGCGCAGGGAAAGAATGTATTCGTCTTCGTCGAGCGGTGAGCCGTGCGTGCAGCTGACCTGCGGACCATCCGGCATGATCGGACCCGTTGCCATGTGCCGAAGCCAGGCAATGTGTTCAGCCGAGAGCACGCACTGCGTCCATTTGGCCGCGCGGCTGGCGATGGGATTGAAATCCTCCATACTGCTCAGCCCGCTGCATACGCGGTCATGATTGCCGCGCACAAAGACCGTGCCAACGGCGCGCACGCGGTCGATGACTTCGTTTGGATTGGCTCCATAACCTACGACATCGCCCAGGTTCCAGACCACGTCGTGCGCAGGCGCAGCTGCCAGTGCCGCTTCAAGCGCCTCCAGGTTGGCGTGGATATCGGATAGAACAAGTGCGCGCATGGTTATTGGGCCAATCCTCAATCTATTCCCAATGCGCTTGGATTCCAAGAGCGCTCGATATGTTAGCTGCGCACCCAATGACCTGGTGAGGCTTCGCGCAATTCGCCCGCACCGGATTGAAACGTAGCGGGCAGCGTTATCAAGGGTTGAGAGATATCTGTCTCGAGCGTTGGAATGGCGCCGAGCAGGCTCCGCGTGTACGCGTGTTGGGGCGATTGAAAAATGGCGGATTGCGGCCCTTCTTCGAGCAAAAGCCCATGCCGCATCACGGCTACGCGATCCGCAACCCGTGAAACGACAGCGAGATCGTGTGAAATGAAGAGCATGGCCAATGAGTAGCGCTTTCGTAAGTCTGCGAGCAGATCGAGGATCTGCGCCTGCACCGTGACATCAAGCGCGGTCGTCGGCTCGTCGGCAATGAGCAGGCGTGGGCGGTTTACTATGGCCATGGCGATGAGGATGCGCTGGCGCTGTCCGCCAGAGAATTGATGCGGATAGTCGCCCATACGACGCTCCGGCTCCGGCAGCGCAACGGCGTGCATCGCTTCGATGACTGCTTCGCGGACCTGGCGTCGATTTCGTTCGGGCTGATGCGTGCGAATCGCCTCGGCGATTTGTTCGCCCACCGGCATCACTGGATTGAGCGCCGTCATCGGCTCTTGAAAAATCATCGATATCTCACGTCCGCGGAGTTTCCTCATTTCTTCCACCGGCAGCGAGAGCAAGTCACGGCCTTGAAAGCGAATCGAGCCATTCACTTGCGCAGCAGAATCCAGAAGACGAAGGATGGCAAGAGCCGTGACCGATTTTCCTGAGCCGGATTCACCGACAAGACCGAGCACTTCTCCAGGACCAACGTTGAGCGTCAGAGAGTCCACGACATTGCGATTTTGGAACGAGATGGAAAGACGATCGAGTTCGAGTAAGGCGTCCACTAAAGAATCATAGCGTCCATGACAACGACTTTTCTTCTCTTTACTGCATAGTGCTTTACATGAGGGTTTCAATGAGCTATATAGCAGAAGTCGAATGCAGTGGTGCGTCCGGAACTGAAGAGTTTCCGTGAACCCGGATAGCAGCGAGTTTCGCCATGATAGCCGAAAAAGAAAATATGTCTGGAAGCCGTAAAACAACGCCCTTTTACAAAAAAATCCAGAACAAGATCCGCGACCGAATCGCATCCGGCAAACTGAAACCGGGGGATGCGGTTGCATCTGAGCGGGAACTTGCCAAAACCCACAAGGTGAGCCTGATGACGGCTCGCCACGCCTTGGCCGGCCTGGAAAACGAAGGGGTTGTCGAACGCCGACACGGGGCGGGTACATTCGTCGCCATACCCAGGATTCACTTTAACAAGTTGATGAGCTATACCGAGCAAATGTCGAGCCGGGGTTTGGCTCCGCGCTCGCGAGTGTTGCTGGCAAAGGTGATTGAGAACGAGCCGGAGGTTGCGGCCAGGCTCGGGCTTTCGGCAGCCAGCCGAATACTGAAAATCCAGCGTCTCCGACTTACCGGCAAAGAGCCCTTTGCGCTAGAGACCTGCTATTTGCACGCATCCGATTTTCCGGATTTGGCGTCTGCCCCGCTTGGAAGAAGTTCGTTGTTCACGATTCTTGAGCAGGACTATGCGACGAAATTGGCATACGCAGACGAAGAAGTCGATGCTACGGCCGCAGATACCAACATTGCCGAGATGCTTGGCGTGCCTCTAAGCGCCTCGCTGTTGCGCATTCGCCAGACTATCTATTCTGCCCATGGCAAAGCGATCATCTACGCTATTGGTTTCTACCGCTCAGAGCGCCACACTTTGTTTGTCCGGCGCTTCCGCTAGAAGCCGGCTTAAACGGTCTCACAAACACGACCCAGTCCGAGACACCACGATGAACGTTTGTTCTTACTTCAGGCCTGCCGCAATTGTCTTTGTCAGGGAGCCATTGGCATCGTCGTCATTCAGCGCCCACACATAGGCACCGCCAAGCTTGTTCTTCTTGATGTAAGCGGTTTTCGTCGCCCCAGAAGTTGGGTCATCATAAGAATAGAAGGTCCCGGTGGCCGGATTGTAGAGCGTTGCTCCGACTCTTGCCGCATCGTACCAAGCGATGTACCCGTTTTTGTTCGTAAGATTCTCGATGGTCGAGTAGGTCAAAAATCCTGCGGTCAATATGGTGTCGCAGCCTGGCGAAGCGTCGGTCTTGCTCGGATTCGGACACGGACCTGATCCGTTAGCCAGGAGAACTGGAGAAGCGTCCGTTGCGTTCTGGTACAAACCATGGTTTGCGTTTGGGACCCTCGTCCAGCCGACGGCATACAAGGGCAGCCCCATGGTGTACTTGGCTGCCGGCACGCCTGCCTTTAGATATGCCTTCACCGTCGAATCGATATTACGAGCGTCGGCACGCACAGGATCCTCTGGCGCATCGTACAGTGATGATGATTCGTTGGTTTGCTTGTCCCAAGTTCCGGCATAGTCGTAACCATCGATGGTGAGGAAATCCACTTGCGCGGCAGCGGCTTTAAGGTCGATGTTGACATATTTCTTCGGGTCAGCGGGCGAGTCGAAGGTCAAGGTATATTTCTTGCCTGTCGTTTTCGTCAAAGCATCGAGTTGCGCGCGGAACTCTGTCAACAGTGCGGTGAAGTTCTGCTTGTCCGCCGCCGTCGGGAACTCCCAGTCGATATTGAAGCCATCGAATAAGCCGGGAGCTGTAACGCCCGTAGCGATATTGCCTTTGACGAACATATCAATGCACGATGTGGCGAGCGCGGCGCGGCCGGCCGCGGTGCTGGAGGCTCTCGTGAACCCCGTAACGTCGCCGGCTTGTCCTCCCAAAGAGATCAACACTTTCAGATTGGGATGGAGTGCCTTGAGTTGTTGGATCGCGCCGAAATTTCCATAGAGCGGCGCAGTGTATGCCTTACCGCTCACGCTAGGAAGAGTCGAATCCTGATAGGCTGCCGACGGATCGGCAACGGCGCATGCCGGTGTCGCAGTGGCGGTGACATTGCCAAAAGCGTAGATGAGGTGCGTCAGTTGATCGGCAACGCCATTCTTCTGCAAATCCGCAATGTTGTAATTGGAGTAACGGATGCCCCATTCCTCGAAATAGCCACCGAAAATCATGTTCTGGCGGCCTGGGTCTTGCGCAAGCGATGGGTAAACGCATGCAACAAGGGCCAGAAGATACGTCAAACCCGCTCGGAGCGGGCGTGGCGGGAGATATCTCGACATAGGAAAGGCCTCCAAATTCGTGGAATGATTGACCGGCTGGATATAGCTCTATATAGCAAATTGAGCAATAGCCTGTATAGACCGCTAGACAAATTCCTTGACAGCGTCCTTTGCCGGGGCTACATTCTTGCCTAACCTCGTGGTCCTGCTATAGAGCAGTATGCAGATATCACGAAGTGCGCAGTTTATTTCGCCTATAAACAAAAGTAATCACTATCTGGCTGTCTCATCCGCTCTATAGCGGGTTGTATTAGAGCCACGCACGCCAACGGGTCGTTGGTGAAAGCCTCGGCTGCAGGTCTCAATCGATAGAGAACCTGTGACCTTACTGTAAGAATCGCGTTCTCACGATTTTCCACCAATCAGATCGCGGCCAGCCGCGATCTGATTGCAACCAAAAACATGCTGATTTCTAACATCGTTGACGCAGCATCACCAAGCCTTCCAAACCAGCTGAAGACTGGCTCAAAGCCTTGGTATAGAAGACAGAGGCCTTGCACCACAAACAGAACCAATGATGGAGATACTTATGATAAAGACAGGTTCCCTAGCTCGCCGGACTAAGTCCGACATTTCAATGTTATATAGAGGAGTTACATTTGTTCCGGATGTTTCTGCGAAGAAGATACGTTTTATCAGAGAGCATTCGTGCCTGCTCCTGTTGGTGATTCTGCTTGCGCTATGCCCAATGGCACGCGGACAGGAACTAGCGGGAACCTTCGCTGGTACGGTCACCGACGCCACAGGGGCAGTGATTTCGCATGCCACCGTCACCATCTCGCTCAACGGAGTAGATGGACAATCTCGCGTAGTGCAAACAAATGATTCCGGCAATTACACCGCTACCAATCTTCCTGCCGGCACTTATACGATTACTGTCGCGGACCCCAACTTCGAGACCTTTTCGGATCACAACGTCATCCTGAATGTGGCGCAAAAGCGTACGGTGAACGCGGAGTTGAAGGCCGGGTCGCAGAGCCAGACCGTGACGGTAGTGGATCACCCGGTGGCCATCGACACGGAAAGCAGCTCCCAGTCCGGAACTATCTCGGGAACGCAGCTGCGTGAGCTGGAGCTGGTGAATCGCAACTTTCAGCAGTTGGTTACGCTGCAGCCGGGCGTTGTGAACCTGCTCGGCGATCAGCCTGGCTTTGGCGGGATTAACAGCAACTCTACGATCTCCGTCAACGGCGCGCGCACCACGGCCAATAACTGGTCGGTGGACGGAGCGGACATCAACGACAGCGGTTCGAATGCCACGCTGCTCAACATTCCCAGCGTCGACGCTATTCAGGAATTCACGCTCGAGCGAAGCTCCTACGATGCCAGCTTCGGACGCAGCGGAGGCGGCCAGGTACTGGTAGCCACCCGGTCCGGCACCAGCGCATTTCATGGGTCAGCCTACGAGTTTGCGCGCACAGCAAACACCGACGCAAATACCTATTTCAATAACCAGCAAGGTCTCCCGCGCGCGCCTGACCACTACAACAACTACGGCTTTACCCTGGGTGGGCCTATCTTCATTCCGCGCGTCTACAACACGGACAAGAAGAAGACCTTCTTTTTCTGGTCGGAGGAATGGCGCAAGATCACAAGTCCATCGTCGAACAACGTAGCAGCGCCTACCGCGGCTGAGTTGTCCGGCTCGTTTTACGCAGCGAATGAGCCGACTGCGCCTGCCGGGTGCATCACCGGATGGACGCCTAACCCGAATACGACGGTTGGAGGGGGCACCGGCACTGTCAATCCCTCCTGTTACAGCGCGAATGCGCAGGTATACCTGTCGCAGATCTTCAGCAAGAACCAGGCCAATGCCACTACTCCCAATGCGGGCAAGAACTTTACCTTTGGCAACCAGATATCGTCATTCTCTACGCTGAACAACTTCCGCCAGGACCTGGTTCGCGTGGACCACTACTTCAATGAAAAGGTGCATTTCTTTGCACGCGGTATGCAGGACGATGCTCCCAGCAATCTTCCTCTCGGTCTGTGGGGCGGGAACAATTATCCGGGAGTGGTGAATGTCGCCATCAATGCCCCGGGCAAGAATGTGGTTGGCAACCTGACCTGGACCATCTCTTCGAAGATCGTGAACGAAGTAGAGTTTGCCTATTCGCAGGGAACCATCAAGGGCGCGCTCTCCGGTCCGGCGAACTCGTCCACCGTTCTTTCCTCTTTGACCAACAATCTGGCCAATCCGGATCCCTACGGTCGCATTCCATCGGTGAACATCCTGGACGGATCGGTCACCGGCGTGTCGCAGGGCAGCGCTCCGTACTTTGAGCGCAATCTGGACCGGAACATCTTTGACAACTTCACAATTACATTGGGCAATCACACCTTGCGCGCGGGCGTTACCGCGCAGCAGATGTTGAAGACCGAGGACGCCTCTGGAGGCAATCCGAACTTCACCTTCAATAGCTGGGGAGATTTCCTGCTAGGCAATTCCACCGTGTATTCGCAGGCCAGCCGCGATATTATTCCAGATCTGCGCTTCTGGAATACGGAAGCATACGTTCAGGATGATTGGAAGATGAGCGCGCGGCTCACCGTGAACCTGGGGCTTCGCTGGACACGGTTCCCTTCGCCGTCGGATGCAAAGAATACCCTGACCAACTTCGATCCGTCGGTATACAACCCGGCTAACGCGCCGGCCCTCGACAACACGGGAAGCTTTGTCGCCGGTCAGGCCTTTACGCCGGCAACGTACGCCAATGGGTTGATCTTTCCCCAGGGCGCAGCCTGCACGACTGCTCAAGCGATCTCCTCGCAGGTTACCTGCTCACCTTACGGCAGCAACGTGAACCCCAACAACAACTGGAACTTCGGGCCTCGCGTGGGCTTTGCCTGGACTCCGTTTGCAGACGCCAAGACCGTTCTCCGCGGCGGATTCGGCGTATTTTTCGATCGCACGCTCAACGGCATCTGGGAGCAGAATGCATTCGGCGACCCGCCGCTGGTGCAGACCACGACGGTCAACAACGCCTCATTTGACAATCCGACAGGAGTGGGCGCTGCTGCGCCTCCGGGTCTGGGACCGAATGCGCTGACGACTACAGGCACTCCCGCTTTCAAGGTCCCATCGTATGCGGACTTCAACCTTTCGGTGCAACAGCAGATTGCCCCTACCACTACGTTTGAAATCGCGTATGTAG
>Ga0206863_1157_pt1 | contig 22866 bp, 20 predicted proteins | sample Alteio_BWOrgCont_41_FD_152634 | JGI IMG/M metagenome (GOLD analysis project Ga0206863, IMG submission 152634) | Enriched cells from forest soil in Barre Woods Harvard Forest LTER site, Petersham, Massachusetts, United States -... | ecosystem: Environmental > Terrestrial > Soil > Temperate forest >...
GAGTAATGAATAATGCACTCTCGGTAGATCATTTGGAATACACCGGAGATGAGGAGATAAAAGTATTATTGAATTCAAAGACGATGCCGACCTTATTACCCTCTACCGCCTTTTTCCTGGGACTAAAATATGCCCCGGCACGCAAAATGATAGATGCAGGCCTTCCTGTAGCACTTGCCTCCGATTTTAATCCGGGCTCATCCCCTTCCGGAAAGATGTCATTTGTACTATCCTTGGCTTGTATAAAAATGCAAATGCTACCCGAAGAAGCCATTAATGCAGCCACTATCAACTCTGCATATGCTATGGGTATTAATCATTCACATGGAACCATAAAAGCAGGAAAATGGGCCAATCTATTTCTTACAAATCCTATCATACACTATAACTATATGCCCTATAGTTTTGGTAGTGATTTAATTCATACAGTGATAATAGGCGGTAAATTATATAGACATAAGGATTAATAACTATTAAAGACCGGTGAAAAAAATAATCAAGGGCACTATTTTCTAAAATAAGAAATATGCAACACCTATAAAAGAAATACAAAAGCACACCTTACATAATGATAATCAACGCATACAAACATATATAGAAAAAAATACAAGGTAAAGTTTGATAGTAAAAGATGAATATTGAAATGTTAAAAAACCAAGGGTCAAAAAAAATAATCCCCAAATAATTTGTATTTCTCATTGAGACTACATAATTTAGCGGTCTCTATTTTAGAATAGGAGAAATAGTTTTATTACCAAATAATAAAAAAAATGATGAAGAAATTAATTACCTCATTCGTATTTGTTGGAGCCAGCCTGTTGGCTGTTGCACAACAAGATGCACAGTTTAGTCAAAACATGTTCGGCAAGCTCGATTACAACCCTGGTTATGCGGGAATGGACAAATCCTATTGCGTAAGCGTAATAGGAAGAGACCAATGGGTAAACCTGCCTGGCAATCCGGAAACCTTTCTGTTTAACGGAGATGCATATATTCCGCAAATTGGAGGAGGCGCCGGTATAAGCATATATGATGACCAACTTGGTTTTCAAAAAACATTAGAGGTAAAACTATCTTACTCTTACCATATAGTAATAGGTAATGGTGTTTTAGGCGTTGGCCCTACATTAGGATTCATGCAATCGTCCCTTAACGGGGCTTGGATTGCTCCTGATGGCTCACCTAATGGACAAGATGATCCATTAATACCCGGAGGAGGAAGTTCAGCAACTACCTATGATTTAGGTTTTGGCGCTTACTATGCTACCCCACAAGGTTTCTATGTAGGTCTTTCTACTACACACTTAACTGCACCTGACGTTGCTGGTACAGGAAACCTGGTTAAAGAATATACATTTGATGTTGCCAGGCACTATTACTTGATGGCTGGATACACTTATAATGCAAGTCCAACATGGGATATAAAACCTGACCTATATGTAGAGTCTGATGCCTCATCAACCCAATTTCAATTAGACTGTTTGGCAGAATACAATAAATTTATATGGTTCGGTCTTGGCTACCGCTTACAAGATGCCGTAATAGGCTTTTTAGGAGTTAACTATGCATTCCCTAACAGTAAAAGCGGCGCAAATCTAAAAATTGGATACTCTTATGATTTCACCACATCTGAAATTAAATCATATAGTGATGGTTCGCATGAGTTGATGTTGCAATTCTGTTTCCGTCCTATATCGAAACCAAAGACTCAGTACCACCAAAACGTTAGATACCTCTAAAATTGCACTTTGTAACATAGACGAAATAGTTTCGTAAAACATTCCTATATATTATAGTATAATAATTTGTTTCCAAATACTAACTAAAGTAGACCATCATGAAAAGACTCTTGTTATTTGCATGCTTTATTGCTGTCATTACCGGTTGTAGTAGCAACGGCGGGCAGTTAGTCGGCGTGCTGGATAGACCTGCCTTTTTCCAAGACACACCATATGGCATGGTATACCTTCCCATGGGAAGCTATATGATGGGGCCAGATGATGGTGATGTTACATGGGGGTATACTACCAAGCAAAGAATGGTATCTGTTCAAGCTATGTATATGGATGATTCTGAAATTTCAAATAATGAATACAGGCAGTTTGTAAATTGGGTAAGAGATTCACTGTTGCATCTTCTTCTTGTTGATTTAGATGCAAATCAGGTAATCACCCAAGACCAATATGGAAACGACCTTGATGTTCCGGTTATTAACTGGTCTGAAAAAATCAGGTTAGATAATCAAGATGCGCAGGAAGCAGTATCAAGTTTATACCTGCCTGCAGCAGAAAGGTTTTATAGAAAACAAGAAATAGATAGTCGCAAACTTAATTTCCTATACTATACTATTAACCTGCGATTAGCTGCATCAAAAAGTAATCGCTTCCTTCCTGACTATGATACACAAAAGGAACATGGTAATACTAAAAAATACCCTAACGGTAATGGATCATACACGGTAACTGATAACGTATATAATCCAACTACCCAAACCTACTCTCCAAGAACAAGAAATAAAGAAGACCGCAGCGTGTTTATAGATAAACATGTTATCAATATATTTCCCGACACCCTTGCATGGGTTCATGATTTTACGTATTCATTCAATGAACCTATGACCAATATGTACTTCTGGCATCCTGCTTATGATAACTACCCAGTTGTGGGAGTTTCATGGCAACAAGCTTCTGCATTTTGCGTATGGCGTACACAATTAATGAATAGCTTCCTCAGTCATATTGGGGAATCTGCTGTAAATGACTTCCGTTTACCCTCAGAATCAGAATGGGAATGGGCTGCACGTGGTGGCTTGGCAGAAAGCCAATATCCATGGGGTGGTCCTTATATAAGAAACTCACGTGGATGTTTCTTGGGTAACTTCAAGCCTATGAGAGGCAGCTATATAGATGATGGTGGATTCCAAACAGTAGCAGTATACTCCTATAATCCGAATGATTATGGATTATATTGTATGGCTGGTAATGCAGCTGAATGGACAAGTAACGCTTATGACGAAGATGCTTACGACTTTGAACATGATTTAAATCCGGATTATCAATATAATGCTTCAGACAATGAATCTAATCTATTGAAAAGAAAAGTAATAAGAGGCGGCTCTTGGAAAGATGTAGGATGGTACCTACAAAACAGTAGCCGTACCTATGAATACCAAGACACGGCAAAATGTTACATTGGATTCCGCTGTGTAGAGACCTATTTAGGTCGTTCACAAGGCGATAACTCAGACAATGTTTCATCAGCACACGACTAATTTTTTAACATAACAATTCACTAACCTTTAACACAAACACACAGACATGGGACTTAATGCATTTCTTGAATCCAAAGCAGGTAAATTATTTCTCCACAGAACCTACAGTTTCGGAGCCTCTATTGTAATTGTAGGCGCATTATTTAAAATCCAACACTATCCCGGCGCTAACGCTTTTCTTCCAATCGGATTAGGAACAGAAGCACTTATTTTTGTATTCTTTGCATTACAAAAACCCCACGAAGAAGTGGATTGGAGTTTAGTTTATCCAGAATTATCCGGAATGCATGAAGAAGAAGGCGAAAAAAGTAAAGAAGATAAGAAAGGCAGTATCACTGAACAGTTAGATGATATGCTTGAAGAAGCAAAAATTGGTCCTGAACTTATGGAAAGTCTTGAAAAAGGTATGCGTTCATTGAGTGAAACCGCAGCTAAAATGACGGATATTGCTGATGCATCTATTGCTACAGGTGATTATCTTAATAATATTAATTCGGCCTCGAGAAATATCGGCGACCTTTCTAAGAATTCTTCAAAAGCAGCAGAATCATTGGAAGGTTTGGTAGGAACTGATGTTGGCGGAGCTACCCGTGACTACATTAATAATGTAAAAAGTGTTGCAGAAAGCATGGGCGAACTCTCTACCTCATCTACCAAAGCCTCTGAATTATTGAAAGAACTTTCAAACAGCAATAGTTCTACTTATGTAGAACAAATGGAAAAAATGTCGGAAAATGCAGTTTCGTTAAATGCAGTGTATGAAATGCAACTACAAGCTACCAATAACCAAGTAAATGCTTCCGGCCAACTATTTGAAAGCATGAGCAAACTTGTTCAAAATGTTACAGATTCGGTAGAAGATACTCGTCGTTACAAACAAGAAATGGCTCAATTAAATCAAAATCTGGAATCGCTCAATACAGTATATGGTAATATGTTATCTGCCATGAATGTACGGAAATAAAAGCAGGCAGAAAAGCAAAAATTAATTAGAATAAATTAACCATATAATTATTTAAATTATGGCAGGTGGAAAAGAAACACCCAGGCAGAAGATGATAGGTATGATGTACCTTGTGTTAATGGCAATGTTGGCATTGAACGTTTCCCGTCAGGTATTGAATGCGTTTGCAGTTGTAAACGACGGGCTCAGATTTACTAATAAGAATTTTGACCAAAAGAATCAATCTACTTACGACCTTTTTAAGAAATCCGATGACCAAGACCATAAAAAAGTTGATCCTTTTTACCAAAAAGCACTAGAAGCACAAAAGCTATCGAAACAACTTTGTATACATATTGATTCATTGAAAACACGCTTAATCTCTGTGGCAGATGATAAACCTTGGGATACAGCGGCTAAAATATCATTAGCAGACGTAGATTCAAAAGAAACCTTTGATAAACCTACAGCTATCCTGATAAATGATAATGCTGCTGAGGATGGCTCAAAAGGAGAAGCACATAAATTAAAAATGATGCTTGCAGCATACAGAAAGCAAATGTTAAGTCTTGTAAATCCTAGAGATACGAATGAGGTGAATATTGGATTGTTAACTCCGGATGTATTCAATAAGGCATCAGGGCAAAAGGAAAATTGGGAAATATATAACTTCTATGATTCTCCTCTTGCCGCAGTAGTTGTTACCCTTACCCGGTTACAAAACGATGTAAAAAATGCTGAAGCATCTGTTGTGCAAAGCCTGTTTTCAAATATTGATGCTACAAGCTATAAATTTGATAAATTGAATACTGTAGTTCTACCCAGAAGTAACTATGTAATAATAGGAGATAGTTTTCATGCGCAAATCTTTTTATCGGCTTCACAAACCACTCAAACGCCTATTGTTACCATTGATTCTATTAATGGTAAATCAATAGAACCGCAAAAAGTTACCGTTTCAGGTGGTATTGGGGAATATGGATATAAGCCGACTACCGAAGGACCCATTACCTTTTCAGGTACTATTGGCATAAGGCAGCCGGGGACAAATGAAATTAAACCTTACTTTTTCCGTTCTTCTTATTTGGCTGCTAAGCCATCGGTAGTTGTATCTCCTACTGAAATGAATGTGTTTTATATTGGAGTCCCCAATCCTGTAAGTATATCGGCTGCAGGCTTTGCAAACTCTGATTTACAACCTTCCTGTAGTGGTGGCAACCTAACTAAAACGGCTACCGGGTATGTAGTAACCCTTCCTGCCGGAGCAAAACAAACCATAAACGAAAAGGATGGTCCTTTTTGTACCATTTCCGTATCGGGCAAAATGCCTGATGGTTCCCACAAAAGCCTGGGTGAAGCATCTAAGTTTAGGATAAAGCGTGTACCCGATCCATTATGCTATGTAGCCAATAAAAAAGGAGACATTCACGTTACAAAAGCTGAACTATCGATTGCTACCCAAGTACAGGCAAGAATGGATAACTTTGACTTCAACCTGAGTTATGATGTTACTTCATTTGAAATGGTTGTAACTGTTAACGGCGCTACCGTCCAATTACAATCGAATACAAATAGGTTTACTGATCAAATGAAGAAACTAATGAATCAATTAGGAAGCGGAAGCCATATTATTATTCAGGATGTGCACGTTCATGGTCCAGACTCACGTGTAATTCCGGGTGTTAACATTTCTATCAATTAATAACTAATTAATGAACGTTATCATGAGAACCTTATCTAAAATTTTTAGTGTTTCCTTCCTCGTATTTTTTGGGTGGGAGTTTTCTGCTGCGCAAGTTAACAACAACAATAATAACAACACTAACAATAATAATCAGTCAAACATCTTAGGCCCCAAAAATCTTCCCAGGGATGCTGCTTATGACCACCAGGATGCTTCTCAACGCAGGGTTGTTCCACCGGCATATATGAGGGCATCTGATATCATGTGGGAAGAAAGAGTTTGGAGGGTAATTGATACGCGCCAAAAAATAAATGAACAACTATACTATCCTGTACAGAAGAATTTGAATAGAATAAGCTTGTATGATTTGTTAAAACAAGCCCTTGTAGCAGGAGAACTAACTGCGTATTCTTTTAATGCAGTAGATTGGGATGATTATAGCGAACCCCTAACACTTACAGAAGTAAAAGCCAAGCTTTCTTCCGTTGATACCATTCCGGATGAAAATGGTAACATGAAAGCGGTGGTAAATGATATCACATCTGATAAAATAAGAGGCTACATGCTGAAAGAAGATTGGCACTTCGAAAAACAGCGTTCTGTGATAGATCCCAGGATTCTATGGATATGCCCTCAGGTTGTAACCATTAATAAAAATACCCAACAAGAAGATCCTACAGCAGGAAATACCAATCTCTTTTGGTTATATTTCCCTGATTTGAGGCCTTTATTAGCAAAAACTCCTGTTTTTAACCAGGAAAATGATGCCCAATGGCTTTCCTTGGATGATATTTTCTGGAAAAGACAGTTTGCAAGCTATATTGTTCAACAAAGCAATGTTTTCAACAGGTCTATTGAAGCCTATATGAAAGGCTTGGACGCCCTTGCTGAAGGTAACAAAATACATGACAAGATTCAGGCTATTGAAAATGATATGTGGCAGTACTAGGAAATAAATGTTAATTTTTTTTAAATCCTCGGTCAGAAAAGCCGGGGATTTTTTATTTATGGTTATCTTATTCGTAATTTTGAAACCCTGGAAAGTAAAAGATGAATCAGACTAAAATAGAGAAAGTAGAAAATATTGTTTCTGAAAAGCCACCAAAAAGTTTTTTTGTGGAGACATATGGTTGCCAAATGAATGTGTCAGACAGTGAAATTGTAACTTCACTTATGCAGAAAGATGGCTATATAAACGCCCTTTCGCCTGAAGAGGCAGATGTTGTTTTAATTAATACCTGTGCCATAAGGGAAAATGCTGAAGACAGGGTAAGAACACGAATCAGGGATTTTAAATCAGCGAAAAAGCATAATCCCGGAATGATAATCGGAGTGCTTGGATGCATGGCTGAACGACTGAAAACAAAACTATTGGAAGAAGAAAGCCTGATAGATATAGTTGTGGGGCCCGATGCCTATCGTTCACTCCCAGGCCTTATAGGTGACATGGAAAAAGGAGACAAAGCGGTAAACGTAGCACTATCCAAAGAGGAAACCTATTCAGATATAAACCCAGTACGATTATCAGGTAATGGCATAACAGCCTTTATTTCTATTATGCGAGGTTGTGATAATATGTGCTCCTTCTGCGTTGTTCCTTATACAAGAGGAAGAGAGCGAAGCCGCGATCCGGAAAGCATCGCTAATGAAGCTAAGTTGCTTTTTGAAGAAGGATATCGGGAAGTTACCCTATTAGGCCAGAATGTAGATTCTTATAAATGGTTTGGCGGCGGACCCAAGAAGGATTTTGAAAAAGTATCGACTGAAAATAAAGATTTGAAAATAGTAAGCTTTGCAAGTCTATTGGAAAAAGTTGCCTTAGTTAGCCCGCTTTTAAGAATACGATTTTCTACGTCTAATCCACAGGATATGACAGACGAAGTATTACATGTAATTGCAAAGTATCCTAATATTTGCAAGTACATTCATTTACCTATGCAATCGGGCAGCAGCCGCGTACTGAAGCTGATGAATCGTGGATACGACAGGGAAAAGTACCTACATCGAATAGAATCCATACGTACGATAATACCTGGCTGTGGCATTTCAACTGATATTATTGCCGGTTTTTGCTCTGAAACAGAAGATGAACACCGGGAAACGGTTTCTCTTATGGAAACTGTACGATTTGACTATGCATATACTTTTATTTATTCAGAAAGACCGGCTACACCTGCGGCAAAAAAATATAACGATGATGTTCCTGAAAAAGTAAAATCAAAAAGAATGCAGGAGATTTTAGCCTTGCAGCGCAAGCATTCTATGGAGGGCAATAAAACAGATATTGGAAAAACTTTTGAAGTGCTTGTAGAGGCTCATTCCAAACGTTCGAAAGAGCAGGTTTTTGGAAGGAACACCCAAAATAAGGCCATCATCTTTAAAAGTGAAAAGCATAAACCGGGAGATTACGTCCATGTTCGTGTAACTAATTGTACCTCGGGAACACTAATTGGAGAAGTGTTAAACTAATTAAGAATGACAGTTCAGGAAATAAAAAACAGGTTTAGAATAATCGGTAATTCATCCCTACTCGACCGTGCTATTGACATTGCCCGACAAGTTGCAGCTACCGATCTTAGTGTACTTATTACTGGTGAAAGCGGAACAGGAAAGGAAGTATTTCCACAAATAATTCACCAATCAAGCGCCCGCAAACACAATCATTACATAGCGGTTAATTGCGGTGCTATTCCCGAGGGCACTATTGATTCTGAGTTGTTCGGGCATGAAAAGGGAGCCTTTACAGGTGCACATGATACTCGCAAAGGGTATTTCGAAGTAGCCGATGGGGGTACCATTTTTTTAGATGAAGTAGGGGAATTGCCCCTCACCACACAGGTAAGGTTGCTTCGGGTATTGGAAACTGGGGAATATATTCGCGTAGGCTCTTCTAAGGTCATGAAAACCAATGTACGTATTGTTGCAGCTACTAATGTAAATATGGTCCAGCTAATGGAAAAAGGCCGGTTCAGAGAAGATTTATATTACCGCTTAAATACAGTACCTCTTATTGTTCCACCTTTACGGGAGAGAAAAGAAGATATACCGCTTTTGTTTCGTCGGTTTGCTTCAGATTTTGCCGATAAATACCATATGCCGCCTATAAAGCTTACACATGATGCGGAACAAATGCTTATCAATTATTACTGGAAAGGAAATATACGACAATTAAAAAATGTAACGGAGCAGATTTCCGTTATTGAAAAAAATCGGGAAATAGATATTAAAACCATAGCAACTTATTTACCTGATAATAGCATTGGCACATTACCTGCATTATTTCGCCCTTCCGGTACGGCAGACAACATACCTAATGAATTATCGGAAAAGGAATTATTGTACAAGGTTCTGTTTGAACTGCGTAAAGATATGATTGACCTTAAAAGCATTGTATATGGTCTGTTGGAAAAAGGGGAAAGCAATACCCCTATTTCCGGCGGAGGTACAAGAATTTTGCATAAACTAGATACGGACATCCATAAGGCAGAAACTGCGATGCAACTCCACCCTACTAACCATATAGACTTAAAAGATGCGGAAATAGGGCAAACATTGGATGAAAGGGAACGCGAAATTATAAGGCTAACTGTGGAAAAACACCATGGGAACAAAAAAGCAGCAGCCAAAGAATTAGGAATCTCGGAAAGAACACTCTTCCGGAAAGTAAAGGAAGAGTAACAAAATATAGAATGTATAAAAAGACTTCCCTTATATTATTGTGTTTTGCAGTAAGCAGCTGCCATGTTAATTATTCGTTAAGCGGCGCATCCATACCCGATTATGCCAAAACCTTTTCGGTACAATACTTTAAAAACCAGGCGCAGTTGGCAGGGCCAACTGTTGCACAAGGTTTTACAGATGCCTTAAGAAACTATATTGCCTCGCATAGCCGCTTATCACTTACCGAATCCGGAGATCTTGACTTCCAAGGAGATGTTTCGGGCTATTCTATTGCTCCGGTTACAGCATCCTCAGCTGCCCCGGCACAATCGGCAACTACCAGACTTTCCATAACCATTGATGTTACTTATACAGATAAGAAGGACCCTAAAAAGTGCTTTACTACTTCTTTCACCAGGTATGCTGATTTTCCCAGCAGCCAAAACATAAGCGCGGTTCAGAATGATTTGATTACACAAATAGACAACCAGCTTACGCAGGATGTGTATGATAAGGCTTTTAATAACTGGTAATAAACTATATAACGCCATTGAATGTCCCTTACTTCATAGCAAAACGTATAATCGGTAAAAGAGGGAAAGGCGGTAAAATATCACGCCCCACGGTTAATATTGCTATTACAGGCGTTGCCATTGGCATAGCTGTTATGATATTAACAGTTGCCATTGTAGTGGGATTTCAATTATCCATACGTGATAAGGTAGAAGGCTTTAATGCCGATATTCAAATCAATAAAATGGATGATAATAACTCTATGGAGCCATCCCCCATTGACCGTCATCAGCCATTTTTAAGCCAGCTGAAGAAACTACCGCAGATAAAACATATACAAGTTTATGCAACCAAGAATGGTATCATTAAAACAAAAACGGAAAACGAAGGAGTTCTATTAAAAGGCGTGGGGGATGATTATGACTGGACTTTTGTAAAAAAGAATCTCATTAAAGGAAACATTCTGCACTGGTATGATACCACAGCCGGAAATGGCATTGTAATATCTAAAACGATAGCTTCAGAATTGGCTGCAGATACAGGGAGTAAATTGTTTGTATTCTTTATAACCCGTTCCCATAAAGCCGATAGTTCAGGAAGCTATGGCTATGAGCAAAGGGTAAAAACCTTTTATGTAAAAGGAATATACCATACGGGATTAGATGAATTTGACAAGAACATAGTATTTACAGATATACGCCAGGTTCAGAACCTGAACTTTTGGACACCTGACCAAGTTGGTGGATTGGAAATTAGTTGCAATAATTTCAAGGAACTAAATACCAATGAAACCATCATTAATAAAATAATAGGACAAGACTTACAAGCTACAAGTATACGGAAAACCAATTCTGCCATATTCGACTGGCTTGACTTGCAAAATACCAATGCAGTTATAATAATTGGCCTTATGGTAATTGTTTCGGCCATTGCTATGATATCAGCACTTATTGTACTGATTCTTGAAAATGCGAATATGATTGGCCTGCTAAAGGCTCTGGGAATGGTTAATTGGGATATCCAGAAAATATTCATTATGGATGGAGCCTACCTGATTTTATCGGGATTATTTTATGGCAATATAGCCGGCTTATCACTCTGCTGGCTACAAAGCCATTACGGACTCATAAAGCTTTCACAGGAAACCTATTACATTTCGCAGGTTCCTATTTATCTCAATTGGAAATATATACTTCTACTCAATAGCATAGCGTTCTTTTCTTGTATGTTTATGCTTATTCTGCCTTCATTTATTGCATCACGCATTAAGCCGGCAGTAACCTTAAAGTACGAATAGAGTCCATCACATTCCCCTACTCTATTAATATATTCCTTCTTTCAGTATCTTTGAAAGGCCTTATTAATCTATATTATTACGTAGCACATGCATTACTCTCAAAATATTCTTGAAACCATAGGAAATACTCCTCTGGTAAAAATCAATAAAATAACAGCCGGCATACCTGCCTTGGTATTGGCAAAAGTGGAAACCGTCAACCCCGGTAACAGCATTAAAGACCGGATGGCGCTTAAAATGGTGGAAGATGCCGAAAAAAAAGGCCTGCTTAAACCCGGGTACACCATTATTGAAGGAACATCGGGTAATACCGGCATGGGCCTGGCTATTGTGGCTTCTATGAAGGGTTATAAATGTATTTTTACTACTACCGATAAGCAATCAAAAGAAAAGTTTGATGTTTTGAGGGCCTTTGGGGCAGAAGTAATTGTATGTCCTACGAATGTAGAACCTGAAGACCCCCGCTCCTATTATTCTGTATCAAGCAGACTTGAAAAAGAAACACCTCACTCCTGGAAAGCCAATCAGTATGATAATCTTTCCAATTCAGCTGCCCACTATGAGCAAACCGGGCCTGAAATTTGGGAGCAAACAGAAGGCAAAATCACTCATTTTATCTGCGGTGTAGGTACTGGCGGAACAATCTGCGGTGCAGGAAAGTTCTTGAAAGAAAAAAATCCTAATATTCAGGTAATCGGTATTGATACCTATGGTTCTGTTTTCAAAAAATATAAAGAAACGGGCGTTTTTGATAAAGATGAAATCTATCCTTACATAACCGAAGGCATAGGCGAGGACTTCCTTCCCAAAAATGTTGATTTCAGCATTATTGACCATTTTGAGAAAGTTACAGATAAGGATGCCGCTATTATGACAAGGCGTATACCAAGAGAAGAAGCCATTTTTGCGGGTAACTCATCAGGAGCAGTAATGGCCGGCTTACTCCAGATGAAAGACCAATTCAAGAAAGGTGATATAGTAGTGGTTATATTCCACGATCATGGTTCACGCTATTTGGGGAAAATGTTCAATGACGAATGGATGAGCGACAGAGGCTTTTTGCAAGAATCAGAAATAACAGCCATCCAATTAATAGAAAGACACCAGCACCACAGACTTATAACGGTAAAAGACTCGGATACTATACACGATGTAGTATCAATAATGAAAAAGTACCACATTTCACAAGTACCTGTAACAGATTCGGAGCAGAAAAAAATAATAGGCTCGCTGAACGACACGGAGGTATTTATGAAATTGATAGATAACCTGAACTTAGGTACCGGAAAAGTATCAGAAATTATTCAGGCTCCATTTCCATTTGTTGAAGCTAATGCATCTATCAAAGAGGTTTCACGCCTGATTACGCCTGGTAATAGGGCCGTACTCGTAAAAGATATCATGGGAGAACCCCATATCATTACCCGGCAGGATATAATAGAAGCATTCTGTTAGAAACACCGCTATTAGCTGCAACCTAATAGCTATTAGCCAAAATATGAACTTCATCGATCAAATAAGGCGTACAGTAACAATAGAATCTCCACCCCGGCGTATTATTTCCTTGGTGCCCTCTCAAACTGAACTATTAGCCTATTTTGGGCTTCATGAAGAAGTGGTAGGCATTACAAAGTTTTGTATTCATCCTGATGAATGGTTCCGCACAAAAACAAGAGTTGGGGGAACAAAAAATGTGAACTTTAATAAGATTGAACAACTTAAGCCTGATTTGATTATTTGCAATAAAGAAGAAAATAATGAAAGTGATGTAAAGGCACTAATGGAAAAATACCCGGTATGGACAAGCGATATACACAATCTGGATGATGCTTTTAATATGATAACTTCCCTCGGAGAGATTATCGGCAAAAATGATGCAGCTGAAAATTTAGTGTTTAAAATTAAAAGAAACTTCGACGAACTTCGTCATTCCCAAAAAGCCCCTCAAGGAGCCCTTTACCTGATATGGAAAAACCCCTACATGGCTGCCGGAAAAGATACATTTATTGACTATATGATGGAACAATGCGGCTTTATTAATGTTTGCTATGCTTCACATGGTAGATATCCTGAATTAACCCTGGAGCAAATAAAAGCGCTTCAGCCGCAAGTTATATTGCTTTCATCCGAACCTTACCCTTTCAAGGAAAAACATATAACTGAATTTAATATATACTTCCCGGGCATTTTAGCCGTTCTTGCAGATGGTGAATACTTTTCATGGTACGGATCCCGGCTATTGGCCGCCCCTACATATTTAGAAAGCCTTATTAAAAATTGTATTAAAGTGTAGATTTGTAAAACCAAAACATACCAAAGCATTTATGCCAATAAAGGCTATCCTTTCTTTTGTTTTATTATTTAGCGGAGTTTCCTTTCTTTATTCCCAAAAGGTTGGGTTGGTATTGAGCGGCGGCGGTGCCAGTGGCATTGCACATATTGGTGTAATTAAAGCCCTCGAGGAAAATAATATACCCATAGACTATATCACCGGAACTTCTATGGGAGCCTTTATTGGAGCATTATATGCCGCAGGATATACTCCAGACCAAATGGAGGCAATAGTTCTTTCACCCCGCTTCCAGAATATTGCGAAAGGCGTTATTGACAATAAATTTATCTACTATTTCAAACAAAGGCCTGCCGATGCCTCCTGGGTTTCTTTCCGGTTTTCACTCGATACAAGCTTAATAACCAGTATCCCTACCCACCTTATTTCCCCCATTCCCGTTGATTTTGAAGTACTGCGGTATTTTACAGAAGCCTCTTCAGTTTCCAAAGGTAATTTTGATAGCCTGTTCATTCCTTTCCGGTGTGTAGCTGCCGACATAATGGATAAAAAGCCCTATGTTTTTAACCAAGGTAATTTAGGCGAAGCTATACGTGCTTCTATATCCTATCCTTTCTTTCTTAAGCCGGTAGTTATAGATGGTAAAATGCTATTTGACGGCGGCCTTTATAATAATTTTCCGTTAGACATAATGAAAGACACTTTTCACCCTGATATAACTATTGGTAGTAATGTTTCGGATAATATTCCTCCTCCAAGCGAGGACAATATCATATCGGAAGTAAAAACCATGCTGATAACAAAAACTAACTATCAGTTGGATTCAACTGCCAAAGGATACATAATTAAGCCCGATGTGGAAGCAGGGGTCCTTACCACCGACCATCCGAAAGTGCTTATTGATAGCGGATATACTGCTACGATGCGCAAAATGCCGGAACTCTTAAAACTTGTCAAACGGCGAACGGATTCTCTAACCATTGCATCAAAACGAAAAGCATTTATATCCAAAGAGCATCCGCTTATAATTAAAAATATTACGATATGTGGATTAACCAAACCCCAAAGCCGTTATGTAAAAAGTATACTGAAAGAAAACTATGACACATTAGGAATAAAAAAGCTGGAAACAAGATATTACAGGATTGCGACGGATGATGACGTTCACAGTATATTTCCTTTAGCACGTTATAATGATTCATCAGGCTACTATGATCTTAATTTAATGATGAAAAGAGAAAAGCAATTTTCTGTGAGTTTTGGGGGTGATTTCTCTACACGCCCTATTAGTGAAGGCTTCTTTGGTTTAGAGTATGACCCTTTTGGCCGGGAAGAAGTCGACTTGGAGGCAAACTCCTATTTTGGTAAATTATATACCTCGTTTCTTGGCTCCGGCCGTATTTACTTTTCTTTACCATTCCCATTTTATATTGAAGCCGCGGGAATATATAACAGCTATGACTATTTTGAAAGCAGCACCGATTTCTATGTAAACGTAGAGCCCCCTTACCTTATCACTTATGAAGGACTTGGAAAACTTGAATTAGGAATTCCTGTCGGAAATAAAACAAAGCTGGCATTGGGGGGAAACTTCACTAATATTACGAATGATTATTACGAAAATCCTGCCGATGTTATTACTACCTCTTCTACAGCTGACCAAACGGAATTTAATGCCTATTCGGGCTATTTTCGTTATGAAATGAATTCGCTCAATGAAAAAGAATATGCCAATTCAGGGCACAGGATTATGTTCCAGGCACAGTTTGTGGATGGAAGGGAGAACTTCTTTCCGGGCAGTATAGATATGTCAAACACTAATCCTCCTGTATTGGATCAGTTACGTTATTGGGAACAACTTAAAGTGGTTTTTGATAATTATTATCTAGGCAAAGGATTAATACGTTTTGGAACGTACGTGGAAGGCGTATATTCTAACCAGGTTCCATTTAGCAACTATTGGGCTACAGCCCTTATAGCACCTACTTTTCAGCCCACACCTGAAAGTATGACTCTATTTCTTCCCAATTACAAAGCTTTTAATTATATAGCCGGCGGTCCAAAATTAGTTACCAGCTTTAAATCTATTTTAGATTTCAGGCTCGAAGCCTATATATTTGTTCCTTACCAGGCTATTGAAGAATCACACAACTATAGTGCTACTAACCTTGTAGGACCTTTCGCTGTTAAACAATATATTGCAACGGCTGCCCTTGTCTATCACTCTCCTATTGGCCCTGTCAGTTTAAGTCTGAATTATTTTGACAATAGCGATAACCCCAATATAACCGTAGGCTCTTTCAGTGTATTTTTTCACGTAGGGTTTATACTCTTCAATGAAAAATCAATGAATAATTGATAAGGCTCGCGAGCTTTATCCCGAAAAACACCCTTTTGCATTTATTGTTATTCCAGGCTGTTAGTTATCTTTGAAAAAAATATAAAATATGTTACAATCCATGACGGGCTTTGGAAGTGCATCTGTACGCCTTGGCGGAAAAAAAATTGATGTTGAAATTCGCTCGTTGAATAGTAAGCAACAGGATATTAATCTGCGGATGCCATTTGCATACAGTAAGGCCGAACCTGGCATTCGTACTGCAATTGCGGAATTGCTTGACAGAGGCAAGATAGATATTTCTATAAGTAATTCAACGGGGAAAGGTGGAGGAACAGCCTCATTAAACAAAGAACTGGCCCGGCATTATTATGGTGAATTAAAATCATTTGCAAAAGAAATAAATGAAAAAAACATACAATATATTCCTTTGCTATCGCGTATACCGGAATTGTTCAAAACAGAAGAAACCGTAAAAGAAGAAGAAGTAAATGCAGTGGTTTCATTAGTCCGCAAGGCTGCACAGGCAGTAGCAAAATTTAGACAGGCAGAAGGCAAAGAACTGGCAAAGGATGTTATAAAGAGCCTCTCCTCTATCGAAAGAAAAGTTTTGGAAATTGAAAAAATGGATAAGGAACGAATACCCAAATTAAAAGAGAAACTAAAGGCTAAAATTACTGAAAGTATTAGCGGAAAGATGGATATGAACCGCTTTGAACAGGAAATAATATACTACATTGAAAAGTTTGACATTAATGAAGAAAAAGCCCGGTTAAAAACACATTGTGCCTATTTCAGGCAGAATATGAATGAAGATATCGGCGGCAGAAAACTGGGTTTTATCAGCCAGGAAATTGGCCGCGAAATAAATACTATAGGCTCTAAGGCCAATGATTCAGGCATACAAAAACTGGTAGTGGAAATGAAAGATGAATTGGAAAAAATAAAAGAACAGCTTCTTAATGTGTTATAAACAGCAATCTTTGAATTATCATTTGTAAATGAAAGGTAAGCTACTAATAGTTGCCGGACCTTCCGGATCAGGAAAAACGACCATAGTAAGACATTTACTGGGAATATATCCCCGCCTAGCTTTCTCCATTTCAGCCTGTAGCAGGCAACAGCGGAAAGGCGAAATAGATGGAGAAGATTATTACTTTCTTTCCGTGGAACAGTTTAAGGAAAAAATTGAAAAAGGAAAATTTCTGGAATGGGAACAGGTATATCCGGGCAGTTATTATGGTACACTTCGCTCAGAAGTGGAACGTTTGTGGAAAGCCGGTAGGGATGTTATTTTTGATATTGATGTAAAAGGAGCTATGAACCTGAAAAAATATTACCCCGAATGTTCCATGGCTATTTTCATACAGCCGCCTTCACTTAATGCACTGGAAGAAAGGCTAAAAAATCGTAAAACGGAAACTCCCGAATTTTTTGAACAACGTATTAAAAAAGCTTCGGAAGAGTTATCTTACTCACACCAGTTTGATGCTATTATTCAGAATAATGATTTGCAAATAGCTTTTAAGGAAGCGGAGGATTTAGCAGAAGTGTTTCTTCGGAATAATCTGTAAACAGTAGATCGTCTTTAATAATTACAATCATGCCCTTATTGGAGTTATACCTTACTGAAATATCTTACTATATAGTATGAATATTTGTTGCCATAATTTTTATCGGACCACTGGTATATAATCTAACAAAAATGTTACCTTTGATTTCATTAAATAAAATAACATGAAAAAGTATTTAGCAGAATTTATCGGAACATTTTGGCTTGTACTGGGCGGTTGCGGAAGCGCATTATTGGCCGCAGGCTTTCCAAATGTAGGTATCGGTTTATTGGGCGTAGCCCTCGCCTTCGGACTAACCGTTTTAACCATGGCTTACGCCATAGGGTCTATTTCGGGAGCGCATCTTAATCCGGCTGTAACCATTGGTTTGTGGGTTGGAGGAAGAATAAACCCTAAGGAAATTTTACCCTATGTTACTTCCCAAATAATAGGCGCTATTGCGGCGGCGGGAGTTCTATATATTATTGTAACAGGAAACGGCTCTCCCATAGGGAACTTTGCAGCAAACGGTTATGGAGAACATTCTCCCGGCCACTACAGTATGCTCGCTGCCATTACATCTGAGTTTGTAATGACTTTTATGTTTTTAATTATTATACTTGGTGCTACAGACGAAAAAACTCCCAAGGGCTTTGCAGGCATAGCTATCGGGCTTGCCTTAACGCTAATACATTTAGTAAGTATTCCGGTGACAAATACCTCAGTCAATCCGGCCAGGAGTATTAGTCAGGCTCTATTTGTAGGCGATTGGGCATTGTCACAACTTTGGCTCTTTATTATAATTCCTATCGCCGGCGCAGCCTTAGCGGGAGTGGTTTATAAATACCTTGCAAAAAGCTGATAAGCTATTAAATTTTGTTGAGGGTTGGAGGTAGAACCTTAATGCTTCCCAATAGCCATGCATTTGAGCAATTAGCCTTTTTAACTATTAGCTAATAGTTCCTCCAACTCATATCTTAGCTCTTATAGTTCATATCTACTTGTTGTTTATATTTGTCCTCTTATAAAAACAGGTATAATGAAGAATGTAGTTTTCCGTGAAGCCCTGAGAGAGGCACTGACCGAAGAAATGAGAAGGGATGAAAACGTTTTCCTGATGGGGGAAGAAGTGGCTCAATATAATGGCGCATATAAGGTAAGTCAAGGCTTACTGGATGAATTTGGAGCAAGAAGGGTGATTGATACCCCTATTGCTGAACTTGGCTTTACAGGCATAGGCATAGGTGCTGCTATGAATGGATTGCGCCCGGTAATTGAATTTATGACATTCAACTTTTCGTTGGTTGCCATTGACCAAGTTGTTAACTCTGCATCTAAAATGCTTGAAATGTCAGGCGGACAAATAAACATGCCTATTGTATTCAGAGGACCCACCGGATCGGCAGGTATGCTTGCAGCTCAACATTCCAATGCCTTTGACAATTGGTATGCCAATTGTGCGGGGCTGAAAGTAATTGTACCATCCAACCCAATGGATGCAAAAGGCTTGCTTAAATCTGCTATACGCGATAATGACCCTGTTGTATTTATGGAGTCGGAACAGATGTATGGCGATAAAGGTGATATCCCTGAAGGAGAATACCTTATTCCTATTGGTGTTGCTGATATTAAAAGAGCAGGTACCGATGTTACCATTGTATCTTTTGGAAAAATACTGAAGGTAGCCATGGCTGCCGCATTAGAACTGCAAAAAGAAAATATATCAGCTGAAGTAATTGACCTTAGAACCATACGTCCTATTGACTATGCAACAGTCATCAACTCGGTAAAAAAAACAAATCGTTTAGTAATAGTGGAGGAAGCATGGCCTCTGGGTTCCATTGCTACAGAAGTAGCTTTCAAAGTACAAAAGGATGCCTTTGATTACCTGGATGCGCCTGTGCGCCGTGTTATATCTGCCGATGTACCGTTACCTTATGCCCCTAACCTGATTGAATTGGCTCTACCCAATGTTGAAAAGACTGTAAGGGCAGTTAAGGATGTGATGTACAGAGGCTAATCATACAACTCAAACTTAATCGCTTTCTTGTCGTAGCCCATATCCTGCAAGTTCTGAACGGCCTCTTTTATCATCACCTTCCAACCGCATAAATAAAAATTTGCGGGACGCTTATCGGCATATAATTCCTGGTACACTTGATGCACATAGCCTTTTTTACCAATGCTGGGGTTCTCTTCTCTTGACAAGACGGTAGTATATGTAAAGCCCGGCATAGTTTGGCTCAATTGCTCCATCTCTTCCATGTAAAGAACATCCTTTTCATAGCGAGTGCCAAAAATCAAATCAATTTTTTTGTATGAAGTATTCTTATTAATCAGGTCTTTCAAAAATGAACGGAAAGGTGCTATCCCCGTGCCTGTACATATAAGGCAAATATCAGTCTCTATCGCAACAGGAGGTTTCATAAACTTACCCGCCGGTTGTGATAGAGGCAAGTTTGAACCTACTTTTACTTCATTAAATAAATAAGGAGTTCCTAAACCTTGTTCATTGAGCGAAATAACAAGTTCAACAATATTGTTCCCTTCGGGCGTTGATGCAATGGAATAGGAACGGGTTTTAATTTTTGAATCAATTGGTAAATCAAGCTGAACAAATTGTCCGGGTGCAAAATTAAAACTCTCCATTTCCGGAATGCGAAAGAAAAACCTTTTAACGGCTGGGGTCACGTCTATTATATCTACTACCTCTGAATTAAAAAACGTATATGGCATGCTTACTTAATTTTTTTTAAAGAATTCTCTACTACTTTTAACATACTATCATTGAAATCAAGATGAGTTACTATGCGGAGGGCATTTTTACCGATGGACGAAATCAAAATATTATTCTTTTTCAATTCACCTGTATACTTTTCCGCAGACATTGATGAATTAAGCGAAAAGATAATGATATTAGTTTCCACCGGAAGCATATCTGCCACATAGCTTTTATTCATCAATATCTTAGCTATATGTTTCGCCCTCTGGTGATCTTCTTTTAATCTTTTAATATTATTATCGAGTGCATAAATGCCTGCCGCTGCAAGATAGCCGCCTTGCCTCATACCTCCACCCAGAAGTTTTCTTATCCTTCTGGCTTTGGCAATAAACCCGGTGCCTCCCAATAATACGGAACCAACAGGGGCTCCAAGCCCTTTGGAAAGACAGATAGAAATGGAATCGCACACTTTGCCGTATTCTTTAGGGCTTTCACCTGTTTCAGTTAATGCGTTAAAAATCCGAGCCCCGTCCATATGCAAAGCCAGGTTGTTTTTCTTGCATACTTGCGAAATTTCTTTTACATTCTTTATTTGATAGTAAGCTCCTCCTCCTCTATTGCTTGTATTTTCAATAGTTACAAGGGATGTGTTAGGCAGCCAGTCAGCATAAGGATGCAGGGCTTGTTCCAATTGTTTTGCTGTAAAACGGCCAGTATCTCCCTCTATTAGTTTCGTCTGTACACCTGAATTGAAAGCGATACCACCACCTTCGTAATTATATACATGAGCTGTAACATCACATAGTAATTCATCGCCCGGTTGTGTATGAACCTTAATGGCTGTTTGATTAGTCATCGTCCCCGATGGGCAATAAAGGCCTGCTTCTTTTCCAAATAATGCGGCAGCCTTTTTTTCAAGCTCATTGATGGATGGGTCTTCCTTAAATACATCATCGCCTACCTTGGCACTAAACATGGATTTTAACATGCCGGGTGTAGGACGTGTTACAGTATCGCTCCTAAGGTCTATTATCATGCTGTTTGTTTTAAGAGGTGCAAAGTTAGGGTTTTGTAAATGGTACGCAAAATACCCTACTTTTGCGCCACCCCAAACACATGGCAGAAGAAAAACCCAAAAATATTAAATCATTTTCGGAAAAAAATCCTTTGCTTTCAAAGGTAGTGTTCATTGTGTCAGCCGCACTCTGCCTTACACCTTTATTAAGTCCTCCTATTGCATTATTATTAGGGTTAATCCTTGCTCAAACTACCGGACATCCATTCAGGCAATATAACCATAAAGCCACCCAAATTCTGCTCCAGGTATCGGTTGTAGGATTGGGCTTTGGCATGAATTGTATGGCAGTTATCCATGCCGGGAAGGAAGGCATTATGTTTTCAGCCGTGTCTATTATTACAACCTTATTACTCGGTTATCTATTGGGCCGATTATTTAAGATAGATCCTAAAACATCTCATCTCATTTCATCAGGTACTGCCATCTGTGGCGGCAGCGCCATTGCAGCCATTGCAAAGGTGTTAAATACCGAAGAGAAGCAAACATCTGTAGCGCTGGGTACAATTTTCATATTAAACTCTGTGGCATTATTTATATTTCCGCCCATTGGACATGCACTGCATTTGAGCCAACACCAATTTGGTATATGGGCAGCCATAGCCATTCACGATACCAGTTCAGTTGTAGGCGCTGCAAGCAAATATGGAGCAGAAGCATTACAAATAGCCACTACTGTAAAACTTGTACGCGCCCTATGGATAGTGCCTCTTGCCATTGCTACATCCATACTTTTTAAACAAGGGGCAAAAAAAATAAAAATCCCTTATTTCATTATTTTCTTCATTTTTGCTATGCTTATTGGCTCCTACCTTACATCTTATGTTCCCTGGCTATCTGTCATTATTCCTTATCTAACTTTAGCAGCTAAAAGCGGACTTACTTTAACCTTATTTTTAATTGGTGCAGGTTCTTCCTATAAAATGATGAAATCGGTAGGGTATAAACCTTTGCTCCAAGGAGTCCTATTATGGATTTTTATAAGCATCACCGCTCTTTGGGCAGTTGAGAGTATTTTGAAGTAAATCAGACCGACAAATATGTCTCCACTAATAGGGACGAGGAACTAAAGGCATCACCGGAATATACATCAAAATCAACGAGGTATTTTCTTTTCAAATCGCTTTCCCAAATATGTTTCCATGTATTTATAACACTTTCGGGCAATGTGCCGGTTGATTTATAAAGCCTGTATGTTGAAGCAGGGATAGTTTTAGCAATGCACCCTTCAGGGAGATTTTGTATAGAACTTACTGCAAACCCAAGAATAGTAGTATACGTATCCATAAAATCGCCTTCGTAATCTACATAAATGCAATATAGTTTATCGCTTATTTTGGAGTGAATTTTCCGAGCCGTATTTCCACCCATAAGTTTACCCCAAAGCTCAGCTATATCCTTTTGCGATTGGCCATTTTTATTAGTGGTTCGTACGAAAATTCCCACTACAACAAATCCTTCAAGGGCTACATTTTCAAAAACCATACAATTTTACCAGCTACTATTTTAGTAGCGTTACA
>Ga0206863_1158_pt1 | contig 22829 bp, 12 predicted proteins | sample Alteio_BWOrgCont_41_FD_152634 | JGI IMG/M metagenome (GOLD analysis project Ga0206863, IMG submission 152634) | Enriched cells from forest soil in Barre Woods Harvard Forest LTER site, Petersham, Massachusetts, United States -... | ecosystem: Environmental > Terrestrial > Soil > Temperate forest >...
GCGAGCACTCCGCCATTGTCGTTGACGGCGCGGAGCGCGCACCCAGCCGCGCAATGCTTCATGCGGTCGGTTTCACGAACCGCGATTTCAAAAAATCCCAGATCGGCATCGCCTCCACATGGAGCATGGTCACCCCATGCAACATGCACATCGACCGCCTCGCCACTGCGGCCGCTAAGGGCGCCGGCGACGCCGGCGGCAAGCCCGTCATCTTCAATACCATCACCATCTCCGATGGCATCTCGATGGGCACGGAGGGCATGAAGTACTCCCTCGTCTCCCGCGAGGTTATTGCCGACTCGATAGAGACCGTCATGGGCTGCCAGGGCTTCGATGGCCTCGTCGCCATCGGCGGCTGCGACAAAAACATGCCCGCCTGCCTCATGGCCATCGCGCGGCTCAATCGCCCCTCGGTCTTTGCCTACGGCGGCACCATCCTCCCCGGCTGCATCACCGGCCAGCTCGTCGCCCAGCGCCTCGGCCGCGACATCCTGAAAAACGGCGACGCCTCAAAGCGCCCGCTCGATATCGTCTCCGTATTCGAGGCCGTGGGCGCACACGCCAATGGCAAAATCAACGACCGCCAGCTCGCCGAGATCGAGGCCTGCGCCATCCCCGGCGAGGGCTCCTGCGGCGGCATGTACACCGCCAATACCATGGCCTCCGCCATCGAGGCGCTCGGCATGTCCCTCCCCAATTCCTCGGCCCAGGACGCCATCTCCGCCGCCAAGACGGAGGACTGCCGCCGCGCCGGCGCCGCCGTCCTCCATCTCATCAAGCGCGGCATCCGCCCCCTCGACATCATGACCTCCGAGGCCTTCGAGAATGCCATCACGGTCGTCATCGCACTCGGCGGCTCGACCAATGCCGTGCTCCACCTCATCGCCATGGCCCATTCCGCCGGTCTCAAGCTCACCATCGATGACTTCACACGCATCGGCAGCCGCGTCCCGGTCCTCGCGGACCTCAAGCCCTCCGGCCGCTACCTTATGGCAGAGCTCGTTGCCATCGGCGGCATCGTCCCCATGATGAAAACCCTCCTCAGCGAGGGCCTCCTCCACGGCGATTGCATGACCGTCAGCGGTAAGACCGTTGCGGAGAATCTGCGTGGCGTAAAACCCTACCCCAAGGGCCAGACCATCGTCCGCCCCGTCAGCGATCCCATCAAGAAAACCAGCCACCTCGTCATCCTCCGCGGCAATCTGGCCCCCGGCGGCGCCGTCGCCAAGATCTCCGGCAAGGAAGGCCTCCGCTTCACCGGCACCGCCCGCGTCTTCGAGGGGGAGGAAGCCGCGCTCACCGCCATCCTCGATGGCTCCATCAAAGCCGGAGACGTCATCGTCATCCGCAGCGAGGGACCCCGTGGCGGTCCCGGCATGCGCGAGATGCTCTCCCCCACCTCCGCCATCATGGGTAAGGGCCTCGGCAAGGAAGTCGCCCTCATTACCGATGGCCGCTTCTCCGGCGGCAGCCACGGCTTCGTCGTCGGCCACATCACGCCCGAGGCCTTCCTCGGCGGCCCCATCGCCATCGTGAAAAACGGCGACCCCATCACCATCGACGCCGAGAAACGCACCATCGACCTCGGCATCCCCAAGGCCGAGATCGCCCGCCGCCTCGCGAAGTGGAAAAAACCCGCCCCCCGCTACACCCGCGGCGTCCTGGCCAAGTACGCCGAGCTCGTCAGCACCGCCAGCGAAGGCGCCGTCACCGACAGGTACCTCCACGGCATCTAATTGGATTCACCCTTGACGGCTGATTTGGTCTCAGGAGAAAGCGGCTGGCTGGGATCTCTTTTCAGGTGCTGCTTCTATTTCTTGATAGGGGCAAACTTCACGGCGCCCTTGCCGTTGTCCGCCTCTCCGTCAAATATCGTGAAATACCCATTCATCAGCGGAAGCCCGAGAATGGCGAGTCCCGGTTCGCCCGGCGTAATGGCCGGCGCGGCATAGCCTGCCTGTCCGGCATTGACTTGCCAGTAATTGGAGGGAGGCACGTCTAGTTTTACGTCCCCGGCGTCCCCTTGCAGTACGAAGCTGATAGTTGGCCAATCATCCAGCGAACCGACTTCTGCAATTGGCACGAGTTCCTGGCTCGAAATCGCGTTTTTCAAAACAAGGCGTTGAGTGGATGGGAATTTCCCAAGGATCGCCGCAAGTAACTCCTGTCCCAGACTCAGGCTGTTGGTGCCGCTGTCGATTATTGAGTTTGTCGGCATCCCCTGCGGCCCCTGGATTCTGGCCGCGATAGGAGACGACGAGCCTACGATCACCTGCTTGAGATTGGTAGAATACCAATCATCGTCGAGAACCTTTACTGACTGAAATACCTTCCCGGTGTATAAATCGGTGCTCTCCTCTCCACCCCCTACGATCATATAGCCTTTATTCAAGGATTCCGACGCGGGATCTCCCTCACCCACGTAGATGGCGGAGCGAAGCGTATAAAAGGCAATCTTGTCGGATGCTACCCTGGCCCCCGCCAGTTGCGTGAGATAAGGGGCAATCGGCTTCGACTGGCCGGACCTGACATCAGCTGCAGAATAATGATTCTTCCAGGTGTCCTTTGGCATCTGGTACGCATCGTCCAATGGGGCGTAGGCCAGGCCCAGAATGCCGTCGGCCTGGCTGAACATATTCGAGGATGCCTGGTAGGCGACCGCAGCATTCGCATTCGGCAACGGGATTTGCCCATCTCCATCGCCAATGGTGATGGTGGTCTCGATTACCGCCCCGGTCCACGTGCTGCCGTCGCCGTAGGAGTCCGTCTGCGCGAGATTGGTCGTTCGATCGGCGGCCGAGGGACTATATTTCTTCCCGTCCAGCGCGAGCGCGCTGCTCCCGGTATCGAGAATGACATTCAACGGCTGCTCGCTGGACCCGACCTTTATAACGCCCGTATAATCTCCATCCATGTAAACATTCGTGATCGGTATGCGGACAACGCTGGGGGCGGTCGTCCTTTGAACGGAGGCTTTGCTCAGGAAGCGGCGTCCTTTTGTGGCGGGCCAACGGCCGATATTCTTTTTCATCTAATTGAGTTTTTTTGATTGTGCGGATTTCGGAAAGGGGGTTCAGCCGCGATGTTCCATATCCGTCATTCCTCAAGCGGGAGATTCAGGACGGTAGTCCCTTTGGAGGGGCTCAATTCTTCGCGGTGGCTCCCCTTTCGCCCATCATCCTTCGAAAAAGGCGACTTTCACAATAGGTGAAAACAACCAGGACATATTGTCTCACCCACCCCTTCCGCTTTGCTCACCAATGGACAGCCGCGCACTTATCCGTATTAATTGCGGCTCACACTTCACAGCGCCATCCCCGTGGTAAGATTCGCGATACGCCGCCACAATCCCTCGCACCACCTCGGTATCCCGCTTCCATCTGGTCTTCTCCATCTAAATCGATCCATTGCACCCCTCCCATGATTAAACGACCCTTTCTTTTCCTCTTCCTCCTCCTCGCCTGCGCCGGGGCTGCCCGCGCGGATGACCAGCCCGTGCAGGTCGCCAGCCTCCAGGAGCTGGCCCACGTCGCAGCGGAGAATGGCCACGCCGTCCGCATGAAACCTGGCGTTTATCGCATGGCCGATTACCTCACCGCCGACGTCATCGCCACGATCACCAAGGGCATCGACCGCAGCAAGCCCGGCCGCCCGCCCATCCCGATGCTCGCCTTTACCGGCAACGACAATCGGTTCGACTTCAGCGATGTCGTCATCGAGATCGATACCTCGCTTTACCCCAAGATGCCCGCCGGCTACATGCGCTGCCTCCTGGTTACCGGCAGTCACAACACGATCACCGGCCTCACCGTGCGCAACACCGGCGCGGACCGCGGCAGCAACGGCAACACCTTTTCCACCCTCGGCAATGACAATACCATCGAAGGCGTCACGCTTCACGTCTTCGGCTCCTATCCGCATGGCTACGGCGATCTGCTCGGCAAGGGCGGGCCGAATATCGTCACGCCGCTCCTCAAGCAGGCCGGTTTCATGACCGGCGGCAACCGCAATACCCTCCGCCATTGCCGCGTCTTCAGCCGCGCCCTCGGCCATTGTTTCTATGTTCAAAATGCCGTCGGCACCCGCATCGAGGATTGCTACGCGGAGGGCGAGATGCGCCCCACCAGCGAGATGCTCCGCGATACCTCCGGCCCGGCGTTTGACGTTGGTTTCAGGTCCGTCTATGCGAACCGCGATGGCCGCTATCTCATCACGGCCGGTTACATGAAAAGCCTCAGCGAGGATGGCTTCCGCACTTACGGGGGCGTGAGCCAGACGACGATCATCAACTGCGTGGCCGTCAATACGCGCGCCGGTTTTGAGATCGGCGGCTCGGATAACGATGCCGACAAGACCATCGTGGATAACTGCGTGGCCACCAGCTGCGAACGCGCCTACCTGCTCGGCTCCAATGTAATCGTCCGCCGAAGCCGCGGCGACGCCACCTACGGGCCGCTGCTCTATCTCCGCGGCGGCAAAAACTCCGACATCGAGCTCGAGCTCTCCGGGAAAAGCTCGGACTTCACCGTGCACGAGCTGGCCACCATCGCCGGCACCGGCCACCGCGTCCGCCTTACCTGCCAGCCGTTCGAGGCCACCACTCCGGTTCTCCCGATCCTGCTCGGCTTCGGCATGCCTGATGCAGCGGAGATGTCCAGCCCGGTGCTGCCGGCGCCCGCTTCCAATATCACGCTGATCAGCGAATTGCCCCACGTCCCCGTGATCTCGAGCGACCAGGCGGTCAATTGCACGGTGCAGGCCCAGGGACCGACCGTCACCGACGCCGATTCGAAGAAGCTCCAGTAGAGGCGATTCGACAAGATTCGTTCGTTCGCATTTGGGCCGGGATTTGGAAGCCCGGGCTTCCGCCGCGAGGGAACCCGCCCTCGCTGGAATATAGGGTCAACCTGACCCCGCATCGGAATATCAGCGAATATCGCACGTTGCATTCGTTGACACCGCCCCCTGCCCCCACTAGCCTTTTCCTTGTCTCTCACCCATAGCCTCCCGTGGTTAACAACGACGATTACGTAACGGAAATCCTGGTCGATACCGGGCTCATCACCAAAGCACAGCTCGAGCGCGCCCGCGAGGACGCCGCGAAGGAGCGCAAGGGCGTCGTCGACATGCTCATCGAGCAGGGCGCAGTCAGCGAGGAGGATGTCTCCAAGTCCATGGCCACCGCCGCCAGCATGGATTTCGTGGACCTGGATTCGATCAATATCCCCATCGATATCATCGAGACCATCCCGGTCGAGACCGCCCGGCGCTACAAGGTCGTCCCCGTCGCAGGCTCCGAGACCAGCCTGATGATGGCCACCGCCAACCCCCTCGACTTCGACACTTTCGACGTCATCGGCCATCTCCTCAAGCGCGACATCGATTTCGTCTGCGCCACTCCTTCCCAGATCAAGACGGCGCTCACCCGTTACTATGGCGAGGAAGAGATCGCGTCCTCAGACGATGGCATTTCATTTGGCGATGGCCCGCTCGGCCAGGAGGAAGGCGATGCCCCCGTCATCAAGATGGTCTCGATGCTCTTGCTCGAGGCCCACAAGATGCGCGCCTCCGATATTCATCTCGAGCCCCTGGAGAAGCGCTTCCGTGTCCGCTTCCGCATCGACGGCGTCCTCCACGAGATGACGAATCCGCCGAAGAAACTCCAGAGCGCCATCACCAGCCGCCTCAAGATCATGACCGGGTCGATGAGCATCGCCGAGAAGCGCCTCCCGCAGGATGGCCGCATCCAGGTCAAGATCGGCCACTCCGGCGTCGATCTCCGCGTCTCGACCATCCCGACCAATCACGGCGAGAGCATCGTCATGCGTATCCTGGACAAGTCCAGCCTCATGCTCGGCCTCCCGGAGCTCGGTTTCCTCACGGACGACCAGGCCATCATGGAGACCCTTCTCGCCCTCCCGGATGGCATTCTCCTCGTCACGGGCCCCACCGGCTCCGGCAAGACCACCACCCTCTACGGCTGCCTGAATTACATCAACAAGCCCGACCGCAAGATCATCACCGTCGAGGATCCCGTCGAGTACCAGATGAATGGCATCAACCAGGTCCAGGTCAATGTGGACATTGGCATGACATTTCCTGCCGCCCTGCGTTCCATGCTCCGGCAGGCCCCCAATATCATCATGATTGGTGAGATTCGTGACGTGGACACAGCCAATATCGCGATCAACGCCTCGCTCACCGGCCACCTTGTCTTCTCCACGCTCCATACGAATGACGCCCCCGGCGCCGTCGCTCGTCTCGTGGATATCGGCGTGCAGCCCTTCCTCGTTTCCAGCTCGGTCCGCGCCATCATGGCACAGCGCCTCGTCCGCAAGCTCTGCAATAACTGCAAGCAGCCTGGCGAGCTCTCCACCGCAGAGCTCAAGTCCCTGCGCATCGATCCCAATCAATTGAGCGAGGCCACGATCATGAAGCCCGTCGGTTGCGAGAAATGTCGCAACCTGGGCTACAAGGGCCGCATGGGCATCTTCGAGATATTCATCATCGATGATGAGGTCCGCTTCATGATCAATGAGCGCGCCTCCACCATCGCTCTCCGCAAGCGCGCCCGCGAGCTCGGCATGCGCACCCTGCGCGAGGATGGCGTCCGCAAGGTCCTCGCGGGGACGACGACCGCCGAGGAAGTCATCTCCATCACCATGGGCGATGCCGAGTAATGCGCCCCGGAGCGCCTTCTCGCCCCTCTCCCGCCGTTCCCCTCTTTCGCCTCCGTCGCGGCGCGTCCCTTCCGTCGCAGGGATCCTTCGCAATCCTCGCGTCGACCTGTATATCTCCCTCCCCCTTTGTTATCTTGAGCCAGTCGAAAGGTTTCCTTCTGTAAAAATTCCCCCATTAATTTCCCCCATAGCCACCCTCCCTTCGCCGATCCCCTCCCCCGTTTCATAATTCATACTTCATAATTCATAATTTCCCTTTAAGTTTCCCATGGCCACCATCCCCCTCGACGATCTCCTCCGGCTCGTGATCGAGGAGGAGGCCTCCGACCTCCACCTCAGCGTCGGCGTCCCTCCCACCCTCCGCCTCAAGGGCCTCCTCACTCCCCTCAACACCGCTCCCCTCAGCGCCGCGGACATGGAGACCCTCGCCCGTGGCATCACCAAGCCCCACCAGATGGAAAAAGTGAACGCCGAGGGCAGCGTGGACTTCGGCTTCACCTTCCGCGATCAAAGCCGCTTCCGCGTCAATGTTTACCGCGAGCGCGGCAACCTCGCCGCCGCCATCCGCATGCTTCCCAAGAAGATGCTCTCCATGGACTTCATCGGCCTCCCCCCCGCCGTCCGCGAGCTTCTCAACATCCCCCGCGGCCTCGTCCTCGTCACCGGCCCCACCGGCTCCGGCAAAACGACCTCCCTCGCCAGCATGCTCACGGAGATCAACGAGACCAGCCCGCGCCACATCATCACCATCGAGGACCCCATCGAGTATTACCTCGATCACAAGCTCGGCATCGTAAACCAGCGCGAGGTCGGCGTCGATGTCCCGACTTTCGCCGATGGCCTCCGCCGCGCCCTTCGCCAGGATCCCGATGTCATCCTCGTGGGTGAAATGCGCGACCTGGAGACCATCGAGACCGCCATCCGCGCCGCGGAGACCGGCCACCTCGTCTTCTCCACGCTCCACACCACAGGGGCCGCGCGCACCATCGACCGCATCGTCGATTCCTTCGATGCCGACCGCCAGCAGCAGGTGCGCGTCCAGCTCTCGATGAACCTCAAGGCGGTGATTTCCCAACTCCTCATCCCCACCAAGGATGGCAAGGGCCGCGTCGCCGCATTCGAGGTCATGATCAACACCTCCTCCATCGGCGCACTGCTCCGCGACAACAAATCCTTCCGCATCCACAACGAGATCCTCACCGGCACCAAGTACGGCATGGTCGCCCTCGAGGCCTCACTGGTCACACTCTATCGCGAGGGCAAAATCACCCGCGAGCAAGTCATCGGCCTCGCACAGGACCCCGAGGTAGCCCGCCAGCTCCTCGGCGACCGCACTCCGATTTGATTCGGCAAATCGTCCCCGCGTTAATTTCGTCTGTCTCGCGACTAGCCTCGGTCACGTTTGGGTTTTCGGTTCAATCTTTCGCGACAATAAGAATAGAAGCACGGCAAAGATAACGAGAAACGAACCGAACTTCCAGCCGTCGGGCAACTCATCATAATAGTAGTAGCCGTCGGCCTACCTACACACTCTAGAATGCCGCGCCTATGCGTGCTAAATTGCTCGCGATCAAGCTGAACTCGTGAAATCTAGGTCTAACTCAAAACTACTCGGATAGTCACATTTCTGGTCGCGTCGGTCGCAAATTTGGTCGCACCCTTCGAAGGCTGCTGCCTAAGCGAAAGGGTCTTCGGCGATTAGCTTGCCAGTCTCTAAATCGAAGCCCTGATCGATCGAGAAAGTAACTCGTCGCTGCTCAGATCCACCCGGTCTATAATCGGGAGTGAACATCCGCACGGCTTTCTTGAGTGATAGTTCGCGAGCCAGCTCGATGTAACCGAATCTCTCATCTCGCTTGATTATGCCTTTTTCAGCCTGAGTCAGATCGAGAAATTGAATCTTCCATGAGCTGTCGTCACCCCAGATGCAGCCGGCGACGAATCCAAAGGGATGAAAAAGAATAGGCGTGATTGGATAGGACGGCTTTTCGACTACGGTCCTTTGTCCTGTTTTTTCGTCGAGCGGATACCATTTTCGAGCGTCGGCGAGGAGGTGTTTCGGTTCGGGCTCATTAATGCGATAACGGTGGATCGAGTCCTTGAGATCAAGAAATTCACGCTCAACGTACGAAGGAACAAAGTATTCGGCGGGACAGAACCCACCAGATGAGCTTTCTTCGCCGCCGATATCTTTACAGGAGGGAAGTTCGAGAACCCTGGTGACGGTGTAATCTGGAGAATAAAGCGCAAAATCTTTTTCATCTTTTCGGAAATGAAAAAAGGTAGAAAGCAGGCTCGAATAATTTCGGCCGTATGATCCAACTTGCTCTTCGCTCTTTCCGTCGTTTCTGAAAACCCCAACTTCAAGGGTGTTCCAAGCCGGTTTATGATCAACCTCGGCGATGATGCGAGCAGAGTAGGTGATCATTATCGGCACAGTGAAGCTGGTGGGAATTGATTGTGAAATTCTTTTTATTCTTCATACCAAGGCTGTTCACGCCAACAAATCCAAAGCTTCAGATCAGTATAATAAAAGCAAACACGCCACCTCATAGCGTCAAGATACGCGACGTGCGACGTGTGCTACTCGTGCACGCTCAAAGGCCGCCGAACATCATCCCGGCTCCCGTCGCCCGGGCAGAAAGAAATGTACCGGCAATCATCGCGATCAGGCCGAGAGGTACTGCGACGGCAAAAACGGTTCGCTCGCGCTTTTCCTTTTCCTTCCATTCAGGGGAGCCCTGAGAGGCTGCTCGATTGCCAGTCTCGTCCCAACGCGGCGGGGCCGAAATGGTCCGGGCCCCATTGCGATGGCGAATCCGAGTGCGAATTTCTTGGCGAGCATCCGAATCTCACCATCTCCCTTCCCTCTTTTGCGCCCTTTGCGTTAAAACCCAAACCACTATCGCTCCACCGTAAACGTATTGAACGAATGCCTCGGCAGCGTCACCGGTCCCGCGTGCTTCCCATCGATATACAGATTCACCGGCATATCCGTATCCCCCGTATTCCCCATCACCACCACCACCTGCCCATCCGGATTCACAAAACTCACCTCGTCGCCCCAACTGCTTTGCGTCGCCGCCACATGCGCCCCCGGCTGCACGAAATACGAGAAGTGCTTATAGCAATAGTAATACGGCGTGTAAGTCACCGCATTCGTCTTTGAGTTCACCACGATCGGCGAGCACTGCGCCCAGTTCGCCGTGCTCAGCCCCGTCTCATCCAGCACCAGGTTCCAGATGATGTTCGAACTCGCACCCGCGCCAAACCACTTCTTCGCCAGCCTGAACTGCTTCTCTCCAAACACCCAGTCATTCGTATTCCTTTCCCCGCACTCCGCCTCCGTCTGCATCAGCTTCAATTCAGGATGCAGAAAGTGCGTCTCCGCCATCGACGGCCCCCCGTCCCACTGGCACCCCACACCGGAGATATACTTCCGCACATCCGAATTCTCCATCGATGGCCCCACCCAGTAGGCATAGCCTCCGCGGCTCGAGTCATTCAGCGTTCCCACAAATATCTTCGCCCCCACCCCTTCCTTCTGGAACTCCGGCCCCAGGTGCCCCCCGATGAACTTCGCCAATTGCTCCCCCGTCCAGAGGCAGGATGTATACTTGCTCGAGATATTCGGCTCATTCTGAGGCATCACCATGGAGATGTTCACCCCGTCCGCCTTGTACCCCTTCACATATTTCGCAAAGTAGAGCGCCAGCGCATCCAGCGTCTTGTCGTCATCCTTGATATGCCCGCTGATCAGGCTCCCATTATCCTTCATCCATGAGGGCGGCGACCACGGCACGCCCCACACCATGATATCCGGCCGTATGGCCAGCGCCGCCTTTATATAGGGGATCAGGCGCTGCTCATCGCGTGCGACGCTGAAGTGATCCATCGTATAATCCCCCGCCGTCTCATCCAGCGAGTACAGCGTGATCCCATAGTCGCTCGCCCCTATCGGCGTCCGCCCGATATTCAGCTTCAGCCCCGTCTGCGGGTCAAACATCGCCCGCATCACCTTCTCCCGCTCCATCGGCAGCATCCCCTCCATCGCCTTCCACCCCCGCTCGTTGAAACATCCTCCCCATCCATCGATCACCTGCAACGTCTTCTTCGAGTCCACATACACCCGCCCGGTCGGCGCCGCCGGCACCGGTATCCCATCGCTCATTTCCACATCCGGCATCCCGATCCACGGCGCCCCCTGCGTACTGCAAGTCCAATGCATCACCCCTCCCGCCTGCGCATTTCCAACACTCACCAATACAGCACAAAACAACACGCGGAGAAAAATGGGGGCCATTCCCCAAATCCTCCACCAAGCCCGATTCCCGCATCAAGCGAATACATCCCCGCCATCCACCAGCATTTTCGATAGGGTACAGTTTGCCCCGGGTCACAGTTTTGGCAGTGCTTGCCACTTGAAACAGAACCACGATCGCAACTCCCATTGGACCCGAATCCCGGCATTCCCCTTGCGCCCTTCGCGGGCTTTGCGCCCTTCTGTAGAAAATCCCATCTCTCCCCCCGATCAACTTCGGATTTCCCATTGAATCCCCCCCCATTTTCGCTGATGCTCACATGCGCCCGGTTCCCGCGACATTCCCCACCTCCAGCCCCACCCCACTATGCACGCAAAACCAGTTATCGACCTCCTCCTTGACCAGGGGATCATCGACAAGGAACAAGCCGAGGCCGCCATGGAGGAAATGAACACCTCCGGCAAGGACGTCGTCCAGACCGTCACGGACTTCGGCCTCGTCACTGAGGACGAGCTCTACCAGCATATCGCCAGCTCCCTCGGCACGGAAGTCGTCGAACTCAAGGACTTCACCCCGCCGCCCGAGATCCTCAAGCTCGTCCAGGCCGGCCTCGCCCGCCTCCACGGCGCACTCCCCATAAGCATGGAGGGCGACACCGTCACCCTCGCGCTGACGGATCCCCTCAACCTCCAGATCACGGAGGACCTCCGTTTCGCCCTTGGCAAAAACGTCCACGTCGTCATCGCCCCCGTTAATCAGGTCGAGGACCTCATCCAGAAGTGCTACGGCAGCGACGACGCCAGCCTCAATGAGATCCTCGCGGAGCTCGCAGGCACCTCCGTCGAGTTCGGCGTCGGGGACGATGGCAAGTTCGACCTCCGCAACCTGGAAGCCGAGGCCAACTCCACCCCCATCATCCGCTACGTGGACCTCATCATCTACCAGGCCATCCACGATCGCGCCTCGGACATTCACCTCGAGCCCTTTGAGAAGGAATTCAAAATCCGCTACCGCGTCGATGGCGCCCTCTACGAGATGGCCCCCCCGCCCAAGCATCTCGCCATGCCCGTGATCTCGCGCGTGAAGGTCCTCGCCAATCTCAACATCGCCGAGCGCCGCCTCCCGCAGGACGGACGCATCCAGAAGAACATCGCCGGCCGCCAGGTCGATCTCCGCGTCTCCACCCTCCCTACGCAATATGGCGAGAGCGTGGTGCTCCGCGTGCTCGATCGCTCCACGGTCCAGCTCGACCTCGATTCCCTGGGGATGCCCAAGTACATCCACGAGTACATCCTCAGGACCATCGAGAAACCCAACGGCATCTTCATTGTCACAGGCCCCACCGGCTCGGGCAAAACGACCACCCTCTACGCCTGCCTCAACCAGATCAACACGATCGACTCCAAGCTCCTCACCGCAGAGGACCCGGTCGAGTACGACATCGAGGGCATCATCCAGGTCCCCATCAACGAGGGCATCGGCCTCAATTTCGGCCGAGTCCTGCGCGCCTTCCTCCGCCAGGACCCGGACCGCATCATGGTCGGAGAAACACGCGACCTCGAGACCGCCCAGATTTCCATCCAGGCCTCGCTCACCGGCCACTTGGTCTTCTCCACACTTCACACCAATGACGCCCCCGGCGCCGTCACCCGCCTCATCGACATGGGCGTCGAGCCCTTCATGATCTCCTCCTCGCTGGAGGGCGTCCTCGGCCAGCGCCTCATCCGCCGCATCTGCACCAGTTGCCGCACCGCGTACGAGCCCAGCGAGATCGTCCTTACCCAGCTCGGCATCTCCCCGCACGAGATCGGCGACAAGCAATTCTTCTACGGCAAAGGCTGCGACGTCTGCAACCAGACCGGCTACAAGGGCCGCAAAGGCATTTACGAGCTCCTCGACATGTCAGACCCCGTCCGCGAGCTCATCAACCAGCGCGCCCCCAGCCTCGTCCTCAAGCAAAAAGCCATCGAGTTGGGCATGCTCACCCTCCGCGAAGACGGCCTCCGCAGCATCTACGACGGCGAGACCACCATCGAGGAAGTCCTCAAGTACACCTAGGCCGCGCAGCCTTTAAGCTGCACCGTAGCCGCCAGGGACGACAGAATTCCCTCCGGTTACGGAACATCGACTTCGTCTTGACCTTCTCGCGCAGCCGTAAAATGGTGGCCCGATGGATGACGGGATAGCGATCATCAAAGCCGCCAAGTCCGGCGATTTGACTGCCGTTCGCAAGGCACTCGCCGCCAATCCCGCCTTTATCAAAGCTCGGGATAAGGATGGTTCAACTCCATTGCGTTGTGCCGCATGGAAGGGGCACGCGGAACTCGTCAAACTCCTATTGGATTCAGGAGCTGACATTAACGACCATAATAATAATGGCCACTGGGGAACAACCCCCCTGCACGCCGCAGCTCACGGCAATCAACTTCAAGTTGCCGAGATCCTGGTAAGTCGGGGCGCCGACCTTAGCGCAAAAAACATGCACGGCAGAACTCCACTGGAGGAGACATCCGTGCATAACGCCTCGAAAGTCGCGAAGTTCCTTGCGGTCCATAACGGAAAAGCCGCCGGAAAATAGCCGCCGCGCCCTAAACCGGCGCTCATTTACCCTCATTATTGGTCCAGGCCACGTCCGCGCCTGTCCGCGGAGCGCCGCAATTTACAAGTACCAGACTTGTATGCCCGAATCGGCTTGCAAACTCCCTCACCGCGAACAATATCCCAAAAACCCACCCCACCCTCCATGAACATCCAGCCAAACGGGATTTCCCGGTTAAGGTGGTGTACTCGCCCGGCTTCAATATCCAGGGAGGACCGGTGACCGGTACATGGGCAGCGCGGGAACAAGGGCGCTGCTCCATCCGAGGTAAGGGCGGCGCACTCGCGGAGCATCCATCCCTGCAAACGTGGCTGATGGAAGTGCGCACACTGCCGATCGTCGCCTCCTTCAAAAATCACGGGTTTACCGTCATATGAAGATATCGCATCCCTCCATCGAGCCCCTCGAGGACCGCATCGCCCCCGCCACCCTCATCGTCACCAGCTCCGCCGATAACGGCCCCGGCACACTCCGCGCCGCTCTCGCCACCGCCGATGCCACCCCCTCCACGGTGGACACGATTATTTTTAAACTCCCCGCCGTGATGAACGGCCCCAGCCAGATCCTCCTCACCACCGGCCAGCTCCAGAGCCTCGGCAATGTAAACATCGTCGGCCCCGGCTCCTCCAAGCTCACTATCGATGCCCAGCAGAATTCCCGCGTATTCGATTTCAATGACGCCACTTCCACAAAGGATTCCCCCGTTTCGCTCAGCGGCTTGACCATCCAAAACGGAAACATCACTTCGAGCAATGGCGCAGGCATTTATTCCACGGAGTCCCTCACGCTCAAAAGCGTCGTCGTCTCCGGCAGCACGATAACCAATTCAAGCGGTTATTATTTCGGTGGTGGCGTGGCCGTCTACGGGAATGCGACCGCAAAAACGAACGTCAGCGTCACCAGCTCGACAATCAGTGGAAACGCGGCGCCCTTCGGAGCCGGCATCGCAATCAGCCACGCCCATTCTGTCATCATAAAGAACTCTGCCGTGGCCGGGAACCGGGCGTTCCTGGCGGGCGGCATATCGATTGACAACACCCAGGGCGGCGCCTCCACGGTTTCCGCTTGCCTCATTGAGGACAACACCGCCTCTCTCGCCGCTGGCGGCATGGCTATTGCCCTCAATGGCAAGGTTCTCATCTCCGGCACCAGGTTCCTCGATAACAATGGCGGCCAATCGGGCGGCGCCCTCAGCCTCTTCGGTAATCAATCCCAGGGCTCTGCCCTCGTCTCAGGCTCCACGTTCATCGCGAATACCGCGGCCCACACAGGCGGCGCGGTGGTTATTCAGAACGGCCAGGCCGTCACGATGTCAAAATGCCTCCTCTCCGGCAACAAGACGACCTCCGTCCCCTCCGGCAATTCCCCCACAGCCGGCGGCGGCGCCATCTATGTCAAGGGCTACGGCTCCGGCCCCTATCTCGCGCTCAAGCTCTCCAGCACCATCATCTCCGGCAATTCCACCGCCGTCAGCGGCGGCGGCATTTCCGCGCTCAATGGCGTCGCCCTCGCGCTCACCGGCTGCTCGCTCAATAACAATCAGGCCGCCATCTACGGCGGCGGCATTCTCACATCCGGCGCTGGTGCCGCCAGAGCCACTCTCACGCTCTCCGGCGGCCTCATCTCCGGCAATCAGGTCGCCTCCTCCTCCACCACCGCCCGTGACGGCGGCGGCATCGCCGCCACCGGCGATGGCGCCATCTCCATCACCGGGACCTCCATCAGCGGCAATACCGCCGCCGCCAGTGGTGGAGGCATCTACGTCCTCGGCAATTCCGAACCCACTCTCGTCCCTGTCACGGTCACCGGCGCCAGGATCTCCAGTAACCTCGCAGGCGACGCCGGCGGCGGCCTCAGCGCGGCGGGCGGTGTCTCTCTCGGCATTGTCAGCACCACCATCAGCGGCAATGTCTCCACCTCCAGTACCGGTGGCGGCCTCTTTGCCGGCGGCGACGGGGCCGGCAAGGTCAACACAACCATCTCCAGGTCCATCTTCACTGCCAATCGCGCCGCTCAGGACGGCGGCGGCCTCGATTTCTTTGGCGATTCCGCCACGTTCTCGATCACCGGCTCTACCCTCTCGGGCAATGTCACCGCCATCGGCGGAGGCGGCATTTCCATCAATGACGGTAATCCGGGCGCAGTGAAAATCACCGCCACTAAGTTAGCCGGCAATATCGCGGTGCGTGGCGGCGGAGCCATCGCCCTCTACAACGCCGCCGGCTTCAACATCAGCGGCGGCTCCATCACCGGCAATACCACTCCAGGTCAGGGCGGTGGCATCTACCTTTTCGATTGCACCACCGGCAGCATCCTCGGCACAACGGTCTCTGGCAACGCCGCCCTCATCGGCGGCGGCATCGCGAATGATGTCACCACCGGCACTTCCAGCATCACCGTCCAGGCCGCCAAGGTCACCGGCAACACCACCCCCCACGATCCCGATTTCTTCGACTCCGGCGGCGCCCTCAGCACCTTCAATTTCGTCTGATCCCAAATCCAAATTCGTCTGATCCCAAACCAGCAACCAAATCCAAAGCCCAGTCAAAAGCCCAACCAAAGACCACACCATGAAAAACCTCACCTCATCCATCGAGCCCCTGGAGTCCCGCATCGCCCCCGCCACCATCATCGTCACCAGCTTGGGAGACAATGGCCCCGGCACCCTCCGCGCCGCACTCCTCACCGCCAGTGCCACACCCGCCACGCTGGACACAATTATTTTTAAACTCCCCACCGCCCCTGCCCACAGCGAAAACATCATCACCCTCACCACCGGGCCTCTGGATAGCACCGGCAATGTCAACATCGTCGGCCCGGGAGCCGGCAAGCTCATCATCAACGGCGCCGGAAACTTTCGCGTATTCGACATCACCGACAATGCCGTTTCGGGCCGCGGCCCCAGCGTCGATTCCCCCGCCTCCATCAGCGGCCTTTCCGCCGTCGACGGGAAAGTAGGCGCCCCCGGCGCCGGCATTTTCTCCACGGAGTCCCTCACGCTCAAGAGCGTCGTGGTCTCCGGCAACACAGTCACCGGCACCGGTGCCTCTTCCTACGGCGGCGGCGTTGCTGTTTACGGCAATGCACAACTCACCAAGGTATCCATCACCAGTTCCCTCATCGCCGGCAACAGCGCCAATGCAGCCGGCGGCATGCACCTCAAGGGCACAAAATCAGTCGCCCTCTCCAAGTCCGTGATCAACGACAACACCGCTGCCGAGCTGGCAGGCGGAGCCTACCTCATTTCGCCGTCGGTCCCCGCCGTACTCACCATCACAGGCTGCACCTTCGCCGGCAATACCGTCGGCACAGGCGGCATAGGCGCGGATGGCTTGATCTTCAATGAGGGAGGCACGACGACCATATCCTCCACCAAAATCACCGGCAACAGCGGCGGCGTCGGTGGCGGCGGGCTCGTGATCAACGGTCACGAGGGCAAAACCGTCATCACCGGCTCCCTCATCAGCGCCAATTCCACCGAATACTTCGGCGCCGGTATCACGGAGACTGCCGGTGGAAACATCACAACGGGTACCACCCCCGTTTCCCTCACCATCTCCAAGAGCACCATCTCCGGCAATCAAACGACAGCCTCGAAGGCCGGCTACCTTGGCGGCGCCGGCATTTATATCCAAGGCCCAAACACCGGCACCAACGCGTACCTCCCCGTCACCATCACCAGCTCCGTCATCTCCAGCAACATTGGCGCGGGCGAAGGCGGCGGACTGGCCATGACCAAAGGCGTCGTCGCCACCCTCTCCACATGCACCATCGCCGGCAATTCTGCCGCCACCGGCGGCGGCGGCATCGCAACCGCCGGCACAGGCAATGATCGCGTGAACCTGACGATCAAGGGCGGAGTAATCTCCAGCAACTTCGGCAACACCGCCGACCCCACGGTCGGCTCCGGAGGAGGCATCCTGGCAAAGGGCGATGGCACCCTCTCGCTGACTTCAACCCTCGTGACAGGCAACGTCGCCGCCGGCGGCGGCGGCATCTACGTCGCCAACACGCTCATATCCGCCACCCCCACGGTCACACTCAATAAAGTGACCGAAACCAATAACGTCGGAGGCGCATTCACCAGCAATAGCATCACCAGCCCCTTCTCCATCACCGGAGGCTTGATGAAGGGCAACTCAGCCTTCAACGGCGCCGCAGTCTTCAACGCCGGCGATGCCGGCAGCATCATCGGCACCATCATCACCGGCAACGTCGCCGCTGGCAAAGGCGGCGGCATCTACGCCGTCAGCACCGTCGACGCCGCCGACTTCACCGTCCAGATCGCAAAAGTCACCGGCAACACCGCCCCCCTGGACCCCGACGTCTTCGGCCCCATGACCTTCGTCTAAAATGACGAGTCACAAATCGATCGCGTTGAGGTCCCGTAGGGACCGTCAGACAATAGCCCCCGACTTTAGTCGGGGGTTACCACCGCCTCAAGGCGGCCGAGTCCCGTAGGGACGGCAGAGTCTCGAAACCCTTTCTATCATTCGAAATCTCTAGTCTCGAATTCTTCGAAAAACCAATGATTCAGGACACTCAATGTGATGCACACAAACCTGCAGTGATATGACCATGAAAAACCCCTTCCCCTCCATCGAGCCCCTGGAGTCCCGCATCGCTCCCGCCACGCTCATCGTCACGAGCCTCGCCGACCATGGCCCCGGCACCCTCCGCGCCGCACTCGATACCGCCAATGCCACCCCCACCACGGTGGACACGATTATTTTTAAACTCCCCGCCGCTCCCGCCCATTCCGAGAACACCATCGACCTCACCACCGGCCCCCTCGGCACCTTCGGCAACATCAAGATCATCGGCCCCGGCGCCGGCAAGCTCATCATCGATGCCCAGGGCAACTCAAGCGTATTCTCCATCAGCGACAATGGCATCTCCGGCCGCGGCGCCGCCGTCGATTCACCCGCCTCCATCAGCGGCCTCTCCATTGTCGGCGGCCACGTCCCCGGCGGCCCCGGCGGCGGCATCTATTGCACAGAGTCCCTCACTCTCAAGAACGTCGTGGTCTCCGGCAATTCCAACGGCGGCACCTCACTCACTGACCTCGGCGGCGGCCTCGCCGTTGCCGGCACCGATACCTCCACCAAGGTCTCCATCACCAATTGCATCTTCACCAACAATAGCTCCGGCGGCCTCGGCGGCGCGCTGTTCCTCGGCGGTACAAAATCCGTCAGCATCGTCAACACCGTCATCAGCAACAACTCCGCCGCCTCCATCGGCGGCGGAGCCTTCATCTCCTCCCCGGCGGGCTCCGGCGTAATCACGGTAAAAGGCTGCACCATCGCCGGCAATACCGTCGCCTCCGGCGGCATCTCGTCCTCCGGACTCGCCATCGCCGGAGGAGGCGCCATCACCATTTCCGCCACCAGGATCACCGGCAACTCCGGCGCTCCCGTCGGCGGCGGCCTCGAGATCGGCGGTCACGAGGGCAAGACCCTCATCACCGGCTCCCTCATCAGCGGCAATACCGCCAAATACACCGGCGCCGGCATCGATGTCGATACCTCTGGCGCCACCATCACCGGCGCCACCTTACCCTCGCTCACCATCACAAAGAGCATCATATCGGGCAACAAAACTACAGCCACCAACGCCACGCTGCTCGGCGGCGCCGGCATCTATATCAAGGGGACCAATAGCGCGAGCACAGCCGCAAATTATCTCCCCGTCACCATTTCCAGCACCGTCATCTCCAGCAACATCAGCGCCAACGCGGGCGGCGGCATCCTCTTGAATAATGGCGTCACCGCCACCCTCTCCGCCTGCACCATCTCCGGCAATTCCGCCATCGGCGGCGGCGGCCCCGGCACCAACGGCGGCGGCGGCGTCGCGGCCATCGGCGCCTCCAGCCAAGCAGTCCTCTTGACAGTGAAGGGCGGGACCATCTCCGGCAACTCCGCGGACGGCACGTCCGCCTTCGGAGGAGGGATCCTCGCGGGGGGACTTGAAACCCTCTCGGTAACCTCGACCCTCCTGACAGGCAACTTCGCCACTCTTGGCGGGGCCATTACCGCATACGGGGCCTCGCCCTCTTCAGCACTCCCAGCGACCCTTAAGAACGTCACCGCCACCAATAACGTCGCGCTCAACTCAGGCGGCGCATTCGCGAGCGTGATTCTCGGCGGCAGCTTTTCCATCACCGGAGGTTCGATGAAGGGCAACATCGCGAAAAATGGCGGAGCAATTGATGTAACGGTGGGCGGAGGCACCATCTCCGGCGCCGTCATCTCCGGCAATATCGCCACCGGTAAAGGCGGCGGCCTCTACGCCGGCAACGCCGTCACAGCCGCCGATCTCACCGTACAGATCGCAAAAGTCACCGGCAACACCGCCCCCACAGGCCCGGATGTCTCCGGCCCCATGACCTACGTCTGAGTCCACGCCACCCATGAAAATCCCCTTCCCCTGCATAGAGCCCCTCGAGTCCCGCATCGCTCCTGCCACCCTCATCGTCACCAGCCTCGCAGACAACGGCCCCGGCACCCTCCGCGCCGCTCTCATCACGGCCAATGCCACTCCCGCCACGCCGGACACGATTTTATTTAAACTCCCCGCCGCTCCCGCCCACAGCGAAAACACCATCGACCTCACCACCGGCACCCTCAGTTCCTTCGGTAATGTGAAAATCGTCGGCCCCGGCGCCGGCAAGCTCATCATCGACGCCCAGAGCAATTCAACCGTTTTCATCATCACAGACAATGGCGTGACCGGTCGCGGCATCACGGTGGATTCCCCCACCTCCATCAGCGGCCTCTCCGTCACCGGCGGCAATACAGTCGGCAGCGGAAAGGGCGGCGGCATCTACTCCACCGAGTCGCTCACACTCAAGAACGTCGTCATCTCCGGCAATTCCGTCGGCGGCAACACCTTGGCCGACTCCGGCGGCGGCCTCGCGGTCGTTGGCGCCATCACCTCCACCAGGGTATTCATCAGCAATTGCCTCTTCGCCAACAACAGCTCCGGCGGAGGAGGCGCAGGCATCTCCCTCCAGGGTACAAAATCCGTCAGCATCTCGAAGTCCGTCTTCGAAAACAACGCCGCCCGCCTCATCGGCGGTGGCGCCTACCTCTCCTCCCAATCGTCCCCCGGCGCGATCACCATCACCGGCTGCACCTTCACAGGCAATACCGTCACATCCCTTGGCGCTGGCGCTGGACTCGTCATCGAGGCAGGCGGCGTCACCACCATATCCGCCACCAAAATCACCGGCAACGGCGGCGGATTCATCGGCGGTGGGCTCGCGCTCGGCGGGCGCGGCGGCAAGACCTTCATCACCGGCTCCCTCATCAGCGCCAATTCCGCCGAGTACGCCGCCGCAGGCATCTCGGACTCCGACACCGGCAACATCGCAACCGGCGCCACCCCCCCCTCGCTCACCATCTCCCGGAGCATCATTTCCGGCAATAAAACCACAATCGCGATCCAAGGTGTCCTCGGAGGCGCAGGCATTTATATCCACGGGCCCGACACCGGCGCCGGCGACTATCTCCCCGTCAGCATTACCTCCACCGTCATCTCCAGCAACGTCAGCGCGCGCGCCGGTGGCGGCATTCTAATGGAATATGGGGTCGTCGCCACTCTCTCCACATGCACCATCTCCGGCAATACCGCCCCCTCCAGCGGCGGCGGCGTCGCGGCCGGGGGCAGCGGCACTGGCCACGTGACCCTCACGGTCAAGGGAGGAGTGATCTCCGGCAACACCTCGGGCGTGGGCGGCGGCGGCATCTTCACCGCAGGCGATGGAACCCTCTCGGTAATCTCCACCTTGTTGTCTGGAAACGTCGCCCCCGTCGGCGGAGGCATTTATGCCCGCATCACGTCGGCAGCTTCCACACCGGTGGTCACCTTGAAGAACGTCTCCCTCTCCAATAACATCGCGCTCGCTGACGGGGGCGCATTCTTCGCCGAGGTTTCCAACAGCAGTTTTTCCATCATCGGAGGCTCGATGAAGGGCAACCTGGCCCTGAACGGAGGAGCGATTGCCGTAGCCTATGGCGGCGGCGGCAGCATCACCGGCGCCACCATTTCCGGCAACATCGCTACCGGCAAAGGCGGCGGCATATTCACCGACAGCGCCACCATCACAGCCGCCGCCGTCACAGTCCAGATTGCCAAAGTCACCGGCAACACCGCCCCCCTGGACCCCGACGTCTTCGGCCCCATGACCTACGTCTAGGCCCAATTGGAACCACCACCACCCATGAAAAACCACTTCCCATCCATCGAGCCCCTCGAGTCCCGCATCGCTCCCGCCACGCTCATCGTCACCAGCCTCGCCGACAACGGCCCCGGTACACTCCGCGCCGCCCTCGACACCGCCAATGCCACACCAGCCACGGTGGACACGATTATTTTTAAACTCCTCACCGCGCCCGCCCACAGCGAAAACACCATCGACCTCACCACCGGCCCACTGGGCTCGTTTGGCAATGTGAAAATCGTCGGCCCCGGCGCCGGCAAGCTCATCATCGACGCCCAGGGTAACTCGCAGGTATTCTCCATCAGCGACGATGGCATCACGGGCCGCGGCACGGCCGTCGATTCCCCCACCTCCATCAGCGGCCTCTCCATCACAGGCGGCCACATCTCCGGCGGCAAGGGCGCCGGCATTTACTGCACAGAGTCGCTCACACTCAAGAACGTCGTCATCTCCGGCAATACCCTCGGCGGCAGCGTCCTGGGCGACGCCGGCGGCGGCCTTGCGGTCTATGGCACCAATACTTCCACCAAGGTCTCCATCAGCAATTGCCTCTTCACCAGCAACAGCTCCGGCGGCGAAGCCGGAGGCCTCTTCCTCCAGGGCACAAAATCCGTCAGCATCGTAAAGTCGGTCATCAGCAACAACACCGCCCGCTTGCTCGCGGGCGGCGCATACCTCACTTCCCAATTGGTCCCCGGCGCGGTCACCATCACCGGTTGCACCATCGCCGGCAATACCGTGGATTCCGCCAGCCCCGGCGGCGATGGCCTCGTCATCGCGGAGGGCGGCACCACCACCCTCTCCGCCAGCAAGATCACCGGCAACAGCGGCGGAAAGGCCGGCGGAGGCATCGTGATCAACGGCCACGTCGGCAAAACCGTCATCACCGGGTCTCTCATCAGCGCCAATTCCACCAGCTACTTCGGCGCAGGCATCGCCGACGCCGTCAGCGGGGCCATCATCACCGGCGCCACCCCCATCTCACTCACCATCTCAAAGAGCACCATCTCCGGCAATCGTACGACCGTTCAGGATCTCAACTACCTCGGCGGCGCCGGCATTTACCT
>Ga0206863_1156_pt2 | contig 22801 bp, 18 predicted proteins | sample Alteio_BWOrgCont_41_FD_152634 | JGI IMG/M metagenome (GOLD analysis project Ga0206863, IMG submission 152634) | Enriched cells from forest soil in Barre Woods Harvard Forest LTER site, Petersham, Massachusetts, United States -... | ecosystem: Environmental > Terrestrial > Soil > Temperate forest >...
ACACCCCTATTCTCTTTAAATGTAATGCGCGCGATGTAATGCACGGAGTTTTCTTCCCTCATTTCCGTGACCAAATAAATTGTGTACCCGGTATGACAACGGAACTTCATTTTATTCCTACCATCACTACCGATTCTATGCGAATTATGCAGAAAGATACCGCATTTGATTATATTTTATTGTGTAACCGGGTTTGCGGCTCCGGGCACTATAATATGGCCATGAAAGTGGTTGTAGATTCACCTGACGAGTTCAAAAAATGGATGGCAAAGCAACATCCTTTCTTCTCTCACTTATACGATACGCATCATAAACAAGCTGTTGCAACAGCCATGAAATAATGTGGCAAATTATTAATAATTTTGAAATACCAAAACAGTAGATAGATATGGAAACCCACGCACACACTGTAGCACACGATACCGACCACCACGCAGGCCATACGCATCATCAGGAACACCCTAAGCTTTCGTTCATTGAAAAGTATGTGTTCAGCATGGATCATAAAACCATAAGCAAGCAATTTTTGTTCACTGCTATGTTTATGGCAGTTGTTGCTGCAATTATGAGTACCCTTTTCAGGTTGCAGCTGGCATGGCCCGGACATTCTTTCCCGGTAATGCACTATTTTTTAGGCGACCGTTGGGCAAAAGGCGGCATTCTTGATCCGAACATGTATTTAGGTTTGGTTACCATTCACGGAACTATCATGGTATTTTTCCTTTTAACAGGCGGCTTAAGCGGAACATTCGCTAATCTTCTTATTCCACTCCAGGTAGGGGCGAGAGATATGGCATCTCCTATGCTTAATATGCTTTCTTACTGGTTTTTCTTCATCGCCTCTTTGGTAATGTTTATTTCCATATTTCTTGAAACAGGTCCGGCATCAGCAGGATGGACTATATATCCTCCTTTAAGTGCCCTGCCACAGGCTATCCCGGGTTCGGGAGCCGGTATGACCTTATGGCTCGCATCTATCTCATTATTTGTGGTTTCTTCACTTTTAGGCGGTTTGAATTATATAGTAACCATTCTTAACCTAAGAACCAAAGGAATGAAAATGACCCGCATGCCTCTTACCATATGGGCTCTTCTTATTACCGCAGTTCTCGGTGTGCTTTCTTTCCCTGTTCTTTTCGGTGCTGCCATACTGCTTATATTCGACAGAAGCTTCGGAACCAGTTTTTATCTTTCTGATATTTATATCGGCGGGCAAGCTTTATCACAAAGCGGTGGAAGCCCCATATTGTTTGAACACTTATTCTGGTTCCTTGGTCATCCGGAAGTATATATCGTTATTATGCCTGCCTTCGGTATCATTTCAGAAATCATGTCGATAAATGCCCGTAAACCTATCTTCGGCTATCGCGCTATGATAGGTTCCATGCTGGCTATCGCATTCCTCGCATTTATTGTATGGGGTCACCACATGTTTGTAAGCGGTATGAATCCGTTCCTTGGTTCGGTGTTCGTATTTACTACCCTCCTGATTGCTATACCATCCGCTATTAAAGCGTTTAACTATATAACCACATTGTGGAAAGGAAATATCCATTTCAACCCGCAAATGCTGTTTGTTATCGGTGCTGTATCTACCTTTATTTCGGGCGGATTGACAGGTATCATTCTTGCCGATTCAGCGCTTGACGTAGCTGTTCACGGAACCTATTTTGTGGTTGCCCACTTCCATATTGTAATGGGGCTTTCTGCCGTGCTTGCCATGTTTGGCGGAGTATATCACTGGTTCCCTAAAATGTTCGGAAGGTATATGAATAAGAAATTAGGTTACTGGCATTTCTGGCTCACATTCATCTGCGCTTATGGTGTGTTTCTGCCTATGCACTTTATCGGGTTAGCCGGTGTTCCAAGAAGGTATTTCAATAATGACCTTTATCCTGCATTTGACAAACTGCAGCACTTGAATGTTATTATATCGGTATTTGCTATTGTTGGTGTATTGTCGCAGATTGTATTCTTCATTAATTTCTTTTATAGCATGTTTAAAGGGCCGGTATCAGAACAAAACCCCTGGAATGCTAATACACTGGAATGGACCACACCAATTGTTCCTGAACACGGAAACTGGCCCGGCGATTTGCCGGTAGTTCACCGTTGGCCTTATGATTACAGCAAACCCGGAAAAGATGTAGATTTCATTCCTCAAACCGTTCCCATGGAAGAAGGCGAGATGGATGAAGGCGAACACGTATAAGACTGGTTGGAAGTAAAGAAATGAAAAGCCCTGGCTAAAACGCCGGGTTTTTTTATTTGAACCTTATTAAATTTTTACTTCAGGAATTCCAATACCGAGTCCGTAATAAATTTCAATGTTTCCTCATCCAATTCAGTATGGATAGGAAGCGAAAGCACCGAATTACATAACATTTCAGTTACAGGGAAGTCCCCTTCTTTATAACGAGGGGCCCTATACGCTTTTTGCAGGTGCAGGGGTACCGGATAATAAATCATGGCAGGAATGGCCTTTGCAGCTAAGTGTTCACGCAGCTTGTTACGGTTAGTATTATTTAATACTAAAGTATATTGATGAAAAACATGCGTAGAATGTTTGCTTCTTTCGGGTGTTTTTATGTTCGGGTGATTGGCAAACGCTTTGTCATAATAAGCGGCTGCCTTTTGGCGCGCTGCACAATATTCATCCAAGTGGCGGAGTTTAATTCTCAATATAGCTGCCTGTATACTATCCAGTCTTGAGTTTACTCCAATATCATCGTGGTAATATTGTATTGTGGAGCCGTGATTAGCGATAGAACGAGCCTTTTTAGCCAATTCATCATCATTGGTAAATAGTGCGCCCCCATCTCCATAGCCGCCCAAATTTTTCGATGGGAAAAAAGATGTGGTACCGAAATGCCCAATGGTTCCGGCTTTTGCCCCTTTACCGCTAGAATAGATATAGTCTGCCCCAATGGCTTGCGCGTTATCTTCGATTACATACAGGTTATGTTTGTTGGCCAGTTCCATCAGTTGTTCCATTTCGGCGGATTGCCCAAAAAGGTGGACAGGAACAATAGCTTTGGTTTTGGGGGTAATGGCTTTTTCTACGGCCGCTATGTCCAATGTATACGTTCCGGGATAAACATCTACCAATACAGGAGTAAGGCCTAATAACCCTATTACTTCAGCAGTAGCCACGAACGTAAAATTGGAGGTAATCACTTCGTCCCCATATTTCAAGCCCAATGCCATCATAGCTATTTGCAGGGCATCGGTACCATTGGCGCAAGGAATAACATGCTTAACTCCGAGATATTTTTCTAGTTCGGCCTGAAATGATTTTACTTCCGGTCCGTTGATAAATGCGGATGATTGAAGAACATTGGCAATAGCGCTATCAACTTCTGTTTTTATCTTTTCATATTGACCGGAAAGGTCAACCATTTGGATTTTTTTGATTGCAGTAGTCATAAAATATTCCTTTGGCGCGAAGATAGGAAATTTGACTATCGTTGCCAGTATATAATTCATGGGTAATTAACGAAAAAAGGCTATTATTGCATAATAAATCAACCCTATCATGGAAACTGCAAATATTGGCTTCATCATATTTTTTGTCCTTGTAGTTTTTATTTTATTTTCAAGTTTTGTAACGGTGCAGCAAGGCTATATAGCTGTAATTACGGTATTTGGTAAATATAGGCGTTTGCTTCGCCCGGGCTTGAACTTTAAGATTCCGGTGATAGAAAGCATCTACCGGCGAATATCTATTCAAAATCAATCGCAGGAATTAGAATTTCAAGCAATAACGCAAGACCAGGCCAATGTAAATTTTAAAGTCATGCTTCTCTTCGCCGTGATGGATCAGGCAGAGCAAACCATTATGAATGTCGCATTCAAATTTATTGACAATAGAAACTTGATGCAGGCATTAACGCGCACCATTGAAGGAGCCATAAGAAGCTATGTGGCAAATTTAAAGCAATCTGAAATCCTTGGACTGAGAAGCGAAATAGTGGTGCATGTTAAAGAACAGCTTGACCCTACCCTTGCTTCATGGGGGTATCATCTGATAGATATGCAGCTAAATGATATCACCTTTGACCAGGTTATTATTGATTCTATGGCAACGGTGGTTGCATCAAACAATAAAAAAGCCGCGGCCGAAAATGAAGGACAAGCTTTACTTATTACCAAAACCAAAGCAGCCGAAGCCGAAGGGAATGCTATTAAAATAGCGGCCGAAGCTGAGCGCCAGGCAGCGCAATTGCGCGGTCAGGGGGTTGCCTTATTCCGCCAGGAAGTAGCCCGTGGTATTTTGGAAGCTGCCAAACAAATGGAAACTATAAATGCCGATATGTCCGTAATCATGTTCTCTATGTGGACAGAAGCTATTAAAAATTTTGCCGAAGTGGGGCAGGGTAATGTAATATTCCTGGATGGCTCTACCGATGGCATGCAAAGAAGCTTCCAACAGTTTATGGCAATGAGTAATAAAGGCCTTTTTGAAAATCTCTCTAAAACTCCACCGGATAAAAAATCATAACGGCTAATGAGTAAACTCGCCAAATACTTTTTGCTATCCTTGGTTTTACTTCTTTCTTCTGTCAAAGGATTTGCTCAGCATAAAGACTCCGCTTCATCCGGGTTCATGTTTGAACTTTCGTATGCAGGTCAGTTTCCGGGCGGACAATTAGCCCAACTTTTCGGCTTTAACTCCAATGTGGAGGGAGGGATATATTATAAAACAGAGTCTAACTGGATATATGGTGCTTCATTTGCTTATTTTTTTGGCAATCAACTTAAAGACGAAGGTATTTTAGATAGTTTGGCTACCAGCAATAATAACCTTATAGCCAATGATGGAAATTACCCGGGTATCTCTTACTTTGAAAAGGGATTTGATGTACAACTTACTATTGGGAAATTGTTTCCTGTTTCCCAAAACCTTAATTCGGGTATTCTGTTGACATTTAGCGCAGGATATATGCAATACCATGTGGATATAGAAGCTCCTACGGATTGGACGCCCCAAATAAGCGATAACTATTTACAGGGCTATCAGCACCTTACGGCAGGCGTTTGTGCTACTGAATTTATTGGGTATCAATATATTAGTAATAGAAAACTCCTCGCTGTTTTTGGAGGGTTTGAATTTACCGAAGCAATGGCTAAGGCTCTCCAGTTTGACTTTGAAAGTGAAACTAAAAATCCAAATTATAGATATTCTATGCTAAGTGGTATCCGTGTAGGATGGATATTGCCCATATTGCAAGACAATACTAAAAAACTTACGTTTTACACCCATTAAGCATTATGTACGTAGCCGATTTTTTCAGCACCGAACAGCAACAGCAGATAAGAGCCGCTATTGAACGCATGGAACATAAAACTTCCGGCGAAATACGCCTGCATGTGGAAAGCGATTGCAAAGGCGACCCTTATGAAAGAGTCGTACACGTGTTTCACCGCTTGCACATGCATAAAACAAAACACCGCAACGCTGTTCTGTTTTACCTGGCTATTAATCATAAAAAGTTTGCCATTGTTGGCGATGAAGGCATTCATAAGAGCGTACCTGAAAATTTTTGGGTAACAGTAAAGGACCATGTTATTGCGCAATTTAAAGAAGGAAAATTTGCTGAAGGAATTTGCGAAGGAATTGATATGACAGGTGAAATGCTGAAAACATATTTTCCATATAATAAAAGTGACAAAAACCAATTATCGGATGAAATATCGTATGGGAAATAGCGAGTATAAAGTTCATGAAGTTATAAAGTTCATAAAGCTGCGTTTTACTTTCTGCCTAACTATAGTAGCTCTTAGTTCTTCACTCTTAGTTCTTAGTTCCTTTGGTGTGAACACTGCGTCTGTGCAGGGGATTCCCCAACGCCCCAATCCGCCTAAGCTGATAAATAATTTTTCAGCTTACCAAATTTTATCGTCGGACCAAATAGATGCGCTGGAAACAAAATTAGATGCATTTGCCAATAGTACTTCTAACCAAATTGCTGTTGTAATTATTGATTCACTTTACGACCAAGACCCTTCCGAATTTGCTACTGAGTTAGGCGAAGAATGGAAAATCGGACAAAAGAAATTTGATAATGGTGTTGTAATACTTATTCAACCGGCTGCACATAAAGTTTTCATAGCGCCAGGGTATGGATTGGAAGGAGCTATTCCGGATGCTACAGCGGAAGAGATTGTGCAACGGGAAATAGTTCCCAACTTTAAAAAAGGAGACTACTATACTGGATTAAACAATGCTGTAGATGTAATAATGGGCCTTGCCAAAGGCGAATATAACAGCGCCGACTATGCTAAAAAAGCCGGAGGACAAAACAGTAAGCAAGTCGGATTTATTTTCGCTTTATTATTTTTCCTGGTGATTTTCCTCATTTCAAGAAGAGGCGGCGGAAGAGGTGGAATGACTATTGGCGGCCCTGGAATATTCTTCTGGGGCGGCGGCTTTGGTGGAGGTGGCGGCAATGGCTTCGGAGGAGGCAGTAGCGGCGGAGGTGGCTTTGGCGGTTTTGGCGGAGGTGGCTTTGGCGGCGGAGGTGCAGGAGGAAGCTGGTAGAAAAATAACAGATTTTTAAAAACTACAAAGGCTTTGTTGGCATCGTTTTCGATAACGACCGCATAGCAAGGATAGTTCCGATAAGGGTAAGCACACCACCCATCATAAAAGGTGCTCCCGGAAAATAAAAATGTCCCGGTTCAGTATAATAAGTAAATAAGCCGGTCATTAATATCGGCCCTGCAATAGAGGTAAGGCTCATCAAACTGGTTAGTCCGCCTTGTAATTCACCTTGTGCATTGGCAGGCACTTGCCCGGTTATTATTCCCTGCAAAGCAGGCCCTGTAATTCCGGCAAGGCAATAGGGAATGATGTAGATAAACATCGTAAGCGTGCTGGAGGCAAACGCAAATAAAATAAACGCTATAATGTACAATATAAAACCCACGTATATGGAGTTTTTGGCGCCTAAGCGGTGATTGATAACCCGTATTAAACCGCCCTGTACAATGCTAACCATTAAGCCTACGCACGCAAGAGACCAACCTACCATAGCTTCGTTCCATTTGAACTTAAACATGGTGTAATATACCCAGGTAGATTGTGTGGCATGAGCGGCAAGATAAATGCACACAGTAGAGCCTGCCATACCCAATACAACGGGGTATTTTCGAAGCTGAAGAAGTGTTCCTATCGGGTTGGCTCTTTTCCAATCAAATTTGCGGCGATGCTCCATAGAGAGGGACTCGGGAACTACAAAATAGCCATATATAAAGTTCAGGAGGCTTAATCCCGCGCAGAAATAAAATGGAATTCGTACACCGTATTGGCCTAATATACCTCCTATAGCGGGGCCTATCATAAATCCTAATCCGAAGGCTACACCTATCAAGCCAAAGTTTTGTGCTCGTTTTTCGGGCGGGCTTATATCGGCAATATAGGCAGAGGCAGTAGTGAAACTTGCACCCGTTATACCTGTAAATATGCGGATGATAAATAACCAGGTGATGGTAGGGGCATTGGCAAGAACTAAATAATCAATGCCAAACCCAAATAGTGAAAGCAACAGCACCGGTCTTCTCCCATAACGGTCGCTTAGTCCTCCTAACACAGGGGAGAAAATAAACTGCATAATGGCGAATATGGCATTAATCCAGCCTCCGTATATGGCCGCATCGCTTAATGTACCATGAATCAATCCGGTAATCAGTTTGGGTAAAACGGGAATAATAATACCCCAACCTGTAACATCTACAAGCAGGGTAACGAAAATAAATCCTAAGGCGGCGTTATGTTTTTTGTGCATAGCGTAAAGCGACTCAAAAGTACTATTTTCAAATTATCCGTTTATAAATGATGTAATTCTTTTGTGCTTTTTTGAGGATATAATTGCTGTTAGGCACATTTTCTTTAAGTTTGCTCATCGAAAACAACAATTTTTATGGCAGAGGATATCATTTTTAAATACATCGAAGAAGAGCGTGAAAGGCAAATGCGGGGCTTGGAGCTTATCGCATCGGAGAATTTTGTAAGTCAAAATGTGATGAATGCGATGGGTTCAGTGCTCACCAATAAATATGCCGAAGGCTTGCCCGGAAAACGTTACTATGGAGGCTGCGAAATAGTAGATAAAGTAGAACAAACCGCTATTGACCGTGCCAAGCAATTATTTGGGGCTGAATGGGTAAATGTACAGCCACACTCCGGTGCGCAGGCAAATGCTTCGGTAATGCTGGGTGTATTAAAACCCGGCGATAAAATTCTTGGATTTAATCTCTCCCACGGCGGACACCTTACGCATGGTTCTCCTGTTAATTTTTCAGGAAAGCTTTATCAACCTTCCTTTTACAGCGTGGAACAAGAAACCGGAATGGTAAATTATGATACCATTGCAGCCATTGCTGAAAAAGAAAAACCAAAACTCATTATTTGCGGCGCATCTGCTTATTCAAGAGATTGGAATTACAAAAAACTCCGTGAAGCGGCTGACGCCTGTGGAGCCTTACTGATGGCTGATATTGCGCATCCTGCGGGACTGATTGCTAAAAAACTATTGAACGATCCCCTTCCTTATTGCCATATTGTTACCACTACCACACATAAAACACTGAGAGGCCCAAGAGGCGGTATGATCATGATGGGTAAAGATTTCCCAAATCCAATGGGTCTCACAACACCTAAAGGGGAAATACGTATGATGTCATCTATTCTTGATTCGGCTGTATTTCCAGGAACACAAGGCGGACCATTAGAACATGTTATAGCAGGTAAAGCAATATCATTTGGCGAAGACTTGACTGATGGTTTTGAAACCTATTGCAAACTGGTAATGGCCAATGCTAAATTAATGGCGAAATGCTTTACAGATAAAGGATATAATATAGTATCGGGCGGTACCGATAACCATTGCATGCTGATAGATCTGCGTTCAAAAAGCCTGACCGGAAAGCTTGCTGAAAACACATTGGTAGCGGCTGATATTACCGTGAACAAAAACATGGTTCCGTTTGATGATAAATCACCTATGATAACTTCGGGGATACGAATAGGAACCCCTGCAATTACGACAAGAGGCATTACCGAAAAGGAAATTCCTTTGGTGGTTGAATTAATAGACGAAGCATTAATGAACAACAGCGATGCCTTAAAAATTAAAGCTGTAAGAGAAAAGGTAAATTCGCTAATGAAGAATTACGAATTGTTTGGGTGGTAATACCTCTCTGATTGGTACTTAATATTAATGCCATAGTTTGTACGTATGTATGAGTAAAAATCGGCAAGGGTATAAATTTGGGGTGTTCCTGGACATTCTTTTTTCAATACTCCATTCATTTGATAAGGGTATATTATCAAATGCTGTAAAGTGAATTGGCATATGCAAAGTCCGAATCTTTTGTGCCCCACATTCATTAAAAAGAAATCTTTCTTAATTGAGTTATTTTGTTATATCCACAGTCATATAAAAGAAAATACTTCCTGTTAATAAAAGTATCCAACGAAACCTATCGGGAAGTATATAGTTAAGAATGAATACACCAGATAGAAATAAAAAATAGTTAATAGAATTAAACAACATTTTCTGCTGAATTTACTATCATATTAACTCCATTTATTTGCTGAGTTGAATTACATAAAAATGCTACAACGTCAGCTACCTCTTCAGGGATTAGCAGCCTTTTTAGCGGGTGTTTATCCTGCATTTCTTCAATAATACGTTCATCGGTACCATGTGTAAGCTGAGTTAACATAAATGCAGGGGAGATACAATTCGATGTTATGTTAAAAGCAACATTTTCAGTAGCCCATGATTTGCTTAGCGAAAGGAGGTATCCTTTGCTGGCTGTATATTCACTGTACCCTGTCGGAGGTTTATTAGCAATTGATGAAGAAAGAATTGTTATAATCTTTCCATACCTTTTTTTTCGGAAAATATTAATAGCAGCCTGTGTTATTCGAATAACGGGTAGAATATTTTGATGAAATCCGTAAGCAAATACATCGGCGCTTAGTTTATGAAAATAATTCTTGTCAATTTTCGTAGAATGGGCATTGTTGATCAAAATACCAATACCTTCTTCTTGAATGAGTTTTGAAATATCTGTCAAATCACTGTCATTTGAAAAATCACATTTAACTGCCCTAACATTAGTATACTTGTTCTCTAGTTCCTGAGCCTTTTGAGCGGAGGATCTATAAGTAATAATTACTTGAAAGTCTTTTTGCTGCACTAATCTTTCAGTAATAGCTTTGCCAAGCCCCGATGCCCCTCCTGTAATTAAAACTTTCATTTTTTCATGGTATGATTTATAAGTTAATGCCTAAAAGTACTGTTCCCCTAGCAACCTTTGTGCCTTCAGAATTCTCAAAATAGAACTTCATCTCTGCCGTTTTTACAGATTCATAAATATCTTCAATAGAAGCATGGAATGTTAATGAATCATTTAAAAATACAGGTTTTTTAAAATCTATTGACTGGGAATATATCATTAAATTCCTTTCAGGCAGGCACTTACCAATAAAGTAAGATATAAAACCATTTAAGATATTCCCATGCATTACTATAGATTTAAATCCTTTTTCTATAGCAAATTTTTCATCTGTATGCATAGGATTGGTATCCTTAAGGTAAAAATGTTAGTTATATTGATAAACAGTGAACCGTTCTTCACCACCACCAATTTCCAACAGTAGATACATATTTTCTTAAAAATTATCTTTAGATGGAAAATAGCATTAAAAGTTCCAACGACTTTTACTCTACCGTTTGGAGAATAATACAACATATTAGAATGACCTGGAAGAGTATCTGCTTTTTCGTAAACTATAAACGTTTCTATTTGGTCTCCGTTTTTGTATTTTTCAAAGTAGTATTAGTGATATGATAAATTTTTAAAAATCCATTAGCATCCATTACGTTTATATCATTTCTACACACTTGTATAATATCTTCTTCACATTGATATGTTTTACAACCTTGACCTTTTGCAAGCAATACTGCATATAGAATTATTATCAATTAAGACACAATGCGACGCAAAATTTTGTAAGAATTTTTTTATTTCCCTTTCGCTACCGGAACTCTGTTTTTTCCTTTAAAGGCTACTATAAAGGAATCTTTAAACCCCTCTCTTCGTAAATTGTTTTCCAGTTTTACAGCGTCATCTAGTGAAGTGAAGTGCCCTGAAGTGTATTTGTATCTGGTATTATCCATATACATTTCCATATCGGGTGCGTTTTTGAAGATTCCGGTATCTGTATGTAGTGGTTTTGGGGAACTTGCTATTTGCACTTTATAAATTATCGTAGTAGTATCGTTCAATACCTTCCTGGTACTATCTATTGTTGAATCAGGATGCAAGACTTGTACCGATGCTTTTATATTATTGGCATCTTTAGCTGGAGGGGCTGGAGAAGATATAGCAGGAGAAGGCGTAGTATCTATATGCAATACTTTTGTCGATGTATCGGTTATTGCCGTTGCGTCTTGCGCCGGAGCGGAATCAGGCTGCGGAGCGGGAAGTTTAAAATCGCCCGCACTAAAAGTAACGCCTTCCTTTTCATCTATATATTGTTGCAGGGCGAAAAATAAACAGGCTGCAGTTTTGGTTTGTCCCTTTTGTGAGCCAAGATATAACTCTTCTTGTGGGTTAGTCAGGAATCCTATTTCAGTAAGTAAACTGGGCATGGTGGTTTTCCATAATACCAAAAACCCCGCCTGTTTAACCCCGTTATCAGTTCGTTGGGCATTGCCCGCGTATTCCTTTTGAATTTTTGCAGCCAAATCAAGGCTTTGCCCTAAATATGCATTTTGATACATGGCAAATAAGATATTGGCTTCATCGGAATTAGGATCAAAGCCACTATAGGTTTGCTTGTAGTCCTTTTCATAGAGGATTGATGAGTTTTCCCGTTTAGAAACTTCCAGGTTGCCTTCTGATTTATACAAGCCCATAACGTATGTTGCGGCTCCATATTTTGTTTTATCGGGCGAAGCATTGCAGTGCACACATATAAAGAAATCGGCATGGTTGCGATTTGCGATAGCTGCACGCTCATTCAGGGGAATAAACACATCTGTAGAACGGGTATAAATAACTTTTACGTTAGAGTCATTTTTTTCTATTAGATGTCCTAGTTTTAAAGAGACGGCAAGGGCTACATCTTTTTCTTTATATTTTAAACCATGGCAGCCGGGGTCTTTTCCTCCATGTCCGGCATCAATAACTACCACCCATTTCTTGTTTACATTGGGTGATAAAGGCTTTGCCACAGCCGAAATTAACAAAGTTTCACAAAAAACGAATGCGAGTAGGGTGCGTTTAACAGGGTAATGTATACTTTTGTCAAGCATCCGGCAAAACTATTAATTCATTTTGCGCAATAATCTATTCGTCAAGCTTTTTATCCTCTTACCGTTGTTAATAATGTGGATTAATAAGGGTATGGCTGCTATTTTGCCCCATGATACGGCAAAAACGGCGATAGTGAAACCCAGGAATAAAGCCAAACAAAAGGGACCTATTGATGATAAGGTAGTATATCATGCCCGCGATTCTATCAGGTTTGACGCAGCGGCTAAAAAGGTTTATTTATATGGTGATGCTTCGGTTAAGTACCAGGATTTGGAGTTGAAAGCTGCGTATATTGACCTTTCTATGGATAGTAATATAGCCAATGCACATGGCGTGGAAAATAACGATAGCGGGAAAACTATTGGCAAACCCGAATTTCACCAGGGAGCCGATGTGTTTTATGCGGATGTGATACGGTACAATTTTAAAAGTAAAAAAGGCAGGATAAATAATATCCGCACCAAAGAGGGGGAGGGGTATGTTTTTGGCAAAACTGTAAAAAGGGATTCTGATGGAGTGTATTATATGAAAGACGGAACTTACACCACCTGTGAAGAAAAGGATCCTCATTTTTACATAATGGCTGTAAAATTGAAGGTCATTCCGCACGACCAGATAGTTACTGGTCCCGCATGGCTTGTAATTGAAGGGGTTCCTACGCCATTGGCTATTCCGTTTGGGTTTTTCCCTTTGCAGCAGGGCAGGCATTCGGGCATACTTATTCCGGCTTATGGAGTATCACAATCGCAGGGATACTATTTGCAAAATGGAGGTTATTACTTGGGTATAAGCGACCATTTGGATATGCAATTGCGTGGTGATATTTATTCTTACGGTAGTTGGGCACAGCGCGATATCATAAACTACGATCAACGGTATCAGTACACAGGAAATATCACTTTTGGATATTCACTCGTCAAGCAACCTATTGAAGGTACCACTGATTTTTCAAAAGAAAACAGTTGGAACATCGCATGGAGTAACCAGCAAGATCCCAAGGCCCGCCCTAATAGCACCTTTATGGCAAGTGTTAATGCGGGCAGCACAAATTACTATACCAATACATCGTATAATCCTGCTACTTTTTTGAACAATACATTATCGTCCAATGTGTCTTTTTCGCAAAACTTTCAGGGAACACCTTTTCACCTTACTGCCAGCGCCGATCATACAGAAAATACCATCACACATTCGGTAGACATTGATCTGCCAGTACTAACTTTCTCAGTCGATAGGATATACCCGGCCAAATGGTTTCAATCGAGTGATGCAGTGGTGAATCCTAATAAATGGTACAACAATGTTTCATTTACCATTAACACTTCTGCCGAAAACAGAATAGCGACTGTAGATAGCCTTTTATTTAAACCACAAACTTTGCGGCAAATGCAAAATGGGTTAACTACCAATATCCCCATTTCGGGCAATTTCAGGGTATTTCGCTATTTCACACTCACTCCTGCTGTGAATATAACTTCCACGGAATATTTTCAAACCATACGCCAAAAATGGAATAATGGAAAAGATTCTATTGTAACAGATACCGTGCAGGGTTTTCAAATGGCTAATACATATAATGCTACTCTTTCACTCACCACCAACGTATATAGCTTATACAGCCTGGGCGTTCACAGGGCAATAACTATCCGTGATGTAATTTATCCAAGTATAGGGTTCACCTATCAGCCCGATTTTAGTTCAAGTGCCTATAACTATTTTCAAAATGTGCAATATGATCAATACGGACATACAACAAGGTATTCCATCTTCCAAAATGGAATATATGGAGGGCCTTCTGCGGGAAAACAAGAGGCAGTTAATATGTCCTTGGCCAATAACATTGAGATGAAAATACGACAACATACCGACTCGGGAGTGGTGTATAAAAAAGTGACATTAATAGAACGATTTACTATAAGCACCAGTTACAATACGGTAGCCGATAGTTTTAAATGGGCGGATATCGCTATCAATGCCAATACCACGTTATTCAAAAAACTGGCTGTAAATTATAGCGGGACTATTGACCCTTATGAAATGAATGCTTATGGCGAAAATATAAATCAACTAGTATGGCAAAATAATGAGATAGGAAGGTTTGTAAATAATTCACTTACTTTATCCACCACCCTTACCCAGGGAAGTGGCACAAAACAAACAGGACAAGGTCAAAATCAGAGTCAGCAAAGTCAATCAGGTGAGAGTAAAAGCACCAGTACTAATTCGGGCTTACAGTTCACATCACCCGACCAGTACTTTGATTATATTCAAAATCGGCCGGCCTATTATGCTCCGTTAGAATTAAATCAATGGTCTGTTACCATGAATTATAGCATTGCAAATACATTGAATACAGGTATTAATTCAGCCTACACTACTACACAGGGGCTAACCGTTAATATGAGCGCCCAGGTAACCAAGTATTGGAAAGCAAGTGTTTTTACAGGGTATGATTTTGTGGGGCACCAGTTTACTTCCACCTCTATTTCCGCCACCCGGGATATGCATTGCTGGGAACTTATTTTTAATACTATACCATTTGGCTTTCACCAGGACTTTTCGGTGGAAGTCCATGTTAAATCTTCCGTGTTGCAGGACCTCAAACTTACCCGCCAGCGCGACTGGGAAGATACCCAACAATACCAGTAACCCTATTTTTATTTAACTGCCGTCTTTTTGCTAATATTGCATCTCTAATAAACCCGTAACAAAATGAAAACTTTTTTTGGTTCAATGCTTGGTTCCTTTTTAGGCGCTATTATGGGGCTTGTAATTATATTCTTTATTATGATCGGGATAGTTGCGGGTATCATGAAATCGGTTAAAACTAAGGAAGTAGAGCATATCGATAGTAATTCCATATTGGAACTGAAGCTGGACCATGCCATACCGGAACGCACAGCTGAAAATCCCTTTAACTTTGATTTTGATGATAACACGCCTTCGCGTGAAACGGGAGGCCTTAATGATATTATAGCTTGCATACACAATGCCGCTACCGACAACAAAATCAAAGGCATTTATCTTAACCTTGCTGATATTTCAGCCGGTATTTCAAGTATTGAGACTATTCGTAAAGAATTGCAGGACTTCAAAAAATCTTCCGGCAAATTCGTTATTGCTTATGCTATTGGATACTCACAAAAGTCCTATTATCTTGCATCAGTGGCCGACAAAGTCTACCTGTATCCCGAAGGAGAAATTTTCCTGAAAGGACTTTCCGTTGAGGAAATGTTTTACAAAAATGCGCTTGATAAATTGGGCATACAAATACAGGTGTTCCGCCACGGAAGATTTAAAAGTTTTGTAGAACCATACATATTAGATAAAATGAGTCCTGATAATAAAATACAATTGCATGGGCTACTTTCTTCCTTATGGGGAAATATGCTTTCGGATATTGCTGATTCAAGACACTTGACCGTAGATGCTATTAATGAAATGGCTGATAGCCTAACTATAAATTCGGCTAAAGAAGCCTTAAATTATAAGTTGGTAGATAGTCTACTTTATCCCGACCAGGTAAAAGCGCAATTAAAAAGCACAGGGCAAAACAGTAAAACTAAAAAAGATAATGAAGTTAATTTGGTAGGATTGGATGAATACAGGCGCAGCTTCAGCGTAACAAGTCTCAGTACAAAAAAAATAGCAATCATATATGCTAATGGCGATATTATACAAGGTCAGGGAGATGATGAAACCATTGGTTCAACCCGGATTTCAAAGGCAATTAGAGAAGCCCGTCTTGATCCCGAAGTAAAGGCTATTGTATTGCGCGTTAATTCCCCGGGTGGCGATGGCATTGCTTCCGATATTATTTGGAGAGAAGTGGAACTTGCCAAACAGAAAAAACCGGTGATAGTTTCTATGGGCGATTATGCTGCATCAGGTGGATATTACATATCCTGCGCTGCATCGGAAATTGTAGCCGAGCCCACTACTATAACGGGCTCTATCGGTGTTTTTGGTTTATTGCCTAATGCAAAAGGCTTGCTGGAAGATAAATTAGGGATTAATACAGATACGGTTAGCACCAATGCGCATTCTGCCGCGCCTTCCTTGGCTTTTCCCTTGGAAACAAGGGAATCTATAGTATTACAAAATGCGATAGAAGATTTTTATCATACATTCCTTACACGGGTAGCTGATGGCAGAAATATGACAGTAGCAAATGTAGATAGTATTGGGCAAGGCAGGGTTTGGAGTGGCTCACAAGCTATAAAAATTGGATTGGTTGATACCCTCGGCTCTTTAAAAGTAGCTATAAACATTGCCGCGAAAAAAGCTAACATTACTGGTAATGACTATAGCATTGAAGAATTGCCGCATCAAATGAATCCCTTTCATAAACTGCTAAGTAATATTACCAATAATGCGGGCGAAGCGTTTTTAAAAGATAAATTAGGCGATGCGTACAAACCGGTAGAAGATATTACCAAATTGCAAAACACGAGAGGTGTGCAAGCCAGGATGGTCTATGATTTAAATATTCAATAATTAAAACAAATAAATATCTATATGAAACCACTTGTAGGAATATTAATGGGAAGCGCGTCAGACCTCCCGTTGATGAAAGAAGCAGCCAAAGTGCTGGAAAATTTTGAAGTACCTTTTGAAATAAATGTGCTTTCTGCACATCGCACACCCGATAAAGCCTTGGAGTATGCTCGTACCGGACTGGAAAGAGGGTTGAAAGTATTTATTGCCGGAGCCGGAGGCGCCGCTCACCTTCCGGGCGTAGTTGCTGCTATGACCCCATTGCCTGTTATTGGCGTTCCTGTTAAGTCAGCTAATTCTATTGAAGGATTGGATTCATTACTTTCCATAGTGCAAATGCCCGGCGGCGTTCCTGTTGCTACTGTTGCCGTAGATGGCGCTATGAATGCCGGAATATTGGCTGTACAAATCATTGCCACCGGTGATGCAGAACTACAAAAAAAGGTAATTGCCTATAAAGAAAACCTGAAAGAAAAAATTTATAAATCGGCAGAAGAAACTAAGAAGCTGGATTTTAAATTTCAGGTGAAATAGACAAGCAGGCTTTGACCATTATAGACCTAAGCCATATAATCAATCCTGATATTTCTGTTTTCCCGGGAACTGAGAAACCTGTTTTTGAAAGGAAGGAAATAGAAGGGTATCCGGAGGTGAAGATTACCATGTATACGCATACTGCAACACACATGGATGCACCTATCCATATTATAAAGAATGCAAGGACGCTGGATGAACTTCCTATGGATAGATTTATGGGGAAAGGGATGGTGATTAACTGCAAACATCTTGGGGGTAACCAGATTACACTTGATTTTTTAAAGCGGTTTGAGGATAGAATAAAAAATGCAGAGTTCATTTTATTCAATTCAGGATGGTCCGCCAAATGGAAAACAGATGCCTATTTTGAAGACTTTCCAACCTTGACTGCTGAGGCTGCAATATGGCTTACCCAGTTTAAGTTGAAAGGCATAGGACTTGATTCTATTTCATTAGACCCGGTTGCCGATATGAGTTTACCCAATCATAAAATTGTACTTGCTAAGGAAATTCTCATCATTGAAAACATGACCAATATGGATAGCTTGCCTAATGATGAGTTCATGTTCCAATGCTTTCCTTTGAAGATAGAGAAGGCAGATGGTTCCCCAATAAGGGCGGTAGCAATAGTTGGGTAAGATTGCTTACCCGAACTTCACTATAGTCACTAAAACCCTATCTTTGTCTTGCTGAGGCGAGATTAACCATGAACATCATACGCAGTTTCCTTCCCCGATGGTCCATACTTCTTATAGATGTATTCTTTTGTTTTTGTTCCCTTACCCTGGCTTACCTATTAAGGTTTAACTTTAATATTCCTGCCTCGGAACGCGCAAGCTTTATATATGTATTCCCTTTTGTGCTTATATGCAGGGGCCTTAGCTTTTACATTACAGGTACATACAAGAATATTATCCGCTACATGGGTTCGAGAGATGTGGTGCAGATGGTATTGATACTTTCATCGGTAAGCGCGTTTTTCGCCGTTTCCAATATTGCATTGTATTTCACCCCTGAAAAGCGCTTCATAGTGCCTTATTCTATTATTATAATAGAATGTTTTTCGTCGGCTTTCATCCTCATTGCCATACGGATGATTTACAAAGGTATTTATTCAGAGGCTGCTACGTCTTCTATGAATGTGCAAAGCATTATTATATATGGGGCCAATGATGCGGGGCTTATTACCAAAAGGGCAGTAGACCGCGATGCCGGAAATAACTACGAGGTACTTGCCTTTTTAGATGAGAATAAGAACACTTGGGGGAAAAGGTTGGAAGGTGTTACTATTTATCCTCCCAATAAACTAAAAGAATTACTCGAGAACAATGATGTTGCCAATGTGGTTCTTTCTACTTCCGATATATCATACGAACGTAAAAATGAAATAACAGATGTATGCCTTGAGTATAATACCAAGGTGCTTAATGTTCCACCCATAAACCATTGGATAAACGGGGAGTTAAGCTTTAAGCAAATTAAAAATGTACGCATTGAGGATTTGCTCGGTAGGAATCCTATTGTATTGGACAAGGATGAAATAGAAAGGCAACTGAAAAATAAAACGGTGCTTATTACAGGTGCCGCGGGTTCTATAGGCAGCGAGATAGTAAGGCAGATAATACCCTATAAACCGGCCAGGCTTGTACTGGTTGACCAGGCAGAGTCCGCTATATATGAGCTTCAACTCGAAATAGTAGAAAGAATAAATAAGGACTTATCCCTTACCCCTCAGTCCTCGCCCCTGGTTAAAGTTTACCTGGCAGATGTATGTAACCAAAGCCGGATGGAGGCTATATTTAGAGATACGCGCCCACAAATCGTTTTCCATGCTGCGGCATATAAGCATGTTCCGGTAATGGAAGAAAACCCGGCTGAGGCAATAAATGTAAATGTAGTAGGAACAAGGATATTGGCAGACCTTTCGGTAAAATACGAAGTAGCTAAGTTTGTAATGATTTCAACCGATAAAGCCATTAACCCTACCGGGGTGATGGGTGCATCTAAACGCATTGCTGAGATTTATGTACAGTCATTAAGTGCCAAAGGGAAAACGAAGTTTATCACAACCCGTTTCGGAAACGTGCTTGGTTCCAATGGCTCTGTAATACCTCGCTTTAAACAGCAGATAGAAAACGGAGGGCCCGTTACTATTACCCATCCTGAAATTACCCGGTTCTTTATGACCATCCCCGAATCTTGTCAATTAGTATTGGAAGCAGGCGCTATTGGCAAGGGAGGTGAGGTATTTGTTTTTGATATGGGTAAGTCGGTAAAGGTGCTCGACCTTGCTAAAAAAATGATACAACTTTCCGGTCTTACATTAGATAAGGATATAAAAATTATATACACACGCTTGCGTCCCGGCGAGAAACTATATGAAGAACTACTACACACATCCGAGAATACCTTGCCTACACACCATCCTCTCATTATGGTAGCCAAGGTGGGGGAATATGATTTTAATACTATTGTGGCTTATATAGGTGAACTTGAAGAACTTGCCTCTGCTAAAGACGATATGAAAATAGTGAGTAAAATGAAACAAATTGTGCCGGAATACATAAGCAACAATTCCATTTTTGAGGAGCTCGACAAGAAAGCTGCTATAAAAAGGGTATGATTTCTCTATAAAAAATTTCTTTGCGGGGAAAATATTTTATTCTTAAAAATTTCTTCTGTCATACTTTCTGCTGATTTAACATTTCAGCGTTCAATATAGTTCAATTATGGTAAGCCCTCGGATGCCATGCTCCATTCAAGAGGCCTTTTTTTACTGGTCTTCAAGGCATAGAGGTCGGTCAAACCCAATACTGTATACTCCTATAATTATTTTTCAATTCTCAGCGGGTTTTTCCCCCTGTAATGAAAAAAAATTTTTTTTGTTTTTTTGTGCGGAGTTATGAAATTATTCTTTATCATTGCCGAAGAATTCCAAAAGTCGAGAAAATTCAGCATCTTTGAAAAAGCTTGAATTTATTGGGATTCTCAAAAGGCCGAAATGAAAACAAAAACCACATACAAATTATTTTTGAAGAGAAATCACAATTTCTTTTTCGATAATTCAAATGATTTGTTTTCTTTTGCACCCCCAAATTTAAAACAGTAAAAATTAACCTTTTTAAAAGCACATAGTACAAAAACTATTTATCCCCTCGTCTTCGCTAATGGAAAAATCACACCTTAAAATTTGGGAACACTGTCTGGACATTATCAAGGATAATGTAACCCCGCAAAGTTTTAAGACTTGGTTTGAACCTATTAAGTCGGTTAAATTGAGCGATCATGTGCTTACCATACAAGTTCCGAGCCAGTTTGTTTTTGAATATTTGGAAGAGCATTATATAGGACTGCTTAAGAAAGCCCTTAAAAGGGAGCTTGGTCCTGATTCAAGTTTAGAATACAGCATTGTTATGGAAAACAATCGCAGCTCTAAGCCGTATAATGTCAAAGCACCCAGCACCAACAAACAAGCTGCAAAAATGCAAGCCGTAACCATGCCTATAGACATCAATAAGAATCCTATACGTAATCCCTTCATCATTCCGGGATTAAAGAAAATAGATGTTGCGCCCCAACTTAATCCGGCTTATTCTTTTGAGAATTTTATTGAAGGCGATTGCAACCGTCTGGCACGTTCAGCCGGATTCGCAGTAGCCCAAAAACCGGGTGGCACTTCCTTCAATCCATTATTTATATATGGTGGAGTAGGGTTAGGCAAAACCCACCTTGCACATGCCATAGGATTGGAAATAAAGAACAACTTTCCGAATAAAACGGTTCTTTATTTATCATCGGAAAAGTTCACCACACAATTTATCGACGCTACCAAGAACAATACCCAAAATGATTTCATCAATTTCTACCAGATGATTGATGCCCTTATTGTGGATGATGTTCAATTCCTGGCCAAGAAAGAAAAGACACAGGATGTATTCTTCCACATATTTAATCACCTCCACCAAAACGGTAAGCAATTAGTATTTACCTGCGACAAACCTCCGGTGGAAATTGAAGGAATGGAACAACGCCTGCTATCCCGTTTTAAATGGGGATTATCTGCCGACCTGCAAATTCCCGGATTGGAAACACGAATAGCCATACTGAAAAAGAAAATCTATATGGAAGGCCTCGATATTTCGGATGAGGTGGTAGAATACCTGGCATATAGCATTAATAGTAACGTACGTGAACTGGAAGGAGCGCTTATCTCCCTGGTTGCCCAATCATCGCTTAATAAGAAATCCATTACACTGGAACTTGCCAAGCAAATGATTGACAAGTTTGTGAAGAACACTGCTCGCGAGGTATCGATAGATTATATTCAAAAAGTGGTTTGCGATTATTTCGGTCTTCCTATCGATATGATTAAATCGAAGACCCGTAAGCGCGAAGTAGTACAAGCCCGCCAGATAACTATGTACTTTGCCAAGAGTTTTACCAAATCATCGCTTGCTAATATTGGTATGCAATGTGGGGGTAAAGACCACGCTACTGTTCTCCATGCTTGTAAAACAGTTAATAACCTTATCGATACCGATAAGCGTTTCAAAGCTTATATAGTTGAACTGGAAAAGAAAATTACACTTTCCAATTACCAGTAAAAAAGAAATTAGTATATGAGAAAGCTCCGACAGGAGCTTTTTTTATGCTTGTCTAATAAGATCCTCATTCATTTTCCAGTTTGTATTCTTTCTTCAGAAGGGCTATCAGGCGTTTGGCATAAAGACGTTGATCTTTCAAAAGACCACTATAATCGTCTAAGATAATTCCCGTTATAAGCCCATCATTGAATAGAGTACTAAGTTTTTCCGGGTCGCTATTTATGGTAAGTCCTGTTGTCTTTTTTAAGTCAATTTTCCAAAACCCGTCCGTCATTACAAAATTCGAAAAGACCGTGTCGCGCAATGCTATAAAGTTTACGACTTTCTTATAATTAAGCATCGAATGTTTAAAAACAAAATAGCAGTCTGCTTCCTGTGCGACTGTGGCTTTATTTTTTAATTCATATCCTAAAATACTGTCCAGTATATTTTGCTTTTTTATCAGCCTCATCATTCCCGCCGATTTTAACTGTTGCATAGCGGCATCGTTAGTTCTAAAATAAATATCTTGTGTAAAGCAGTTCAACGTATATTCATAAAATTTCCTTTTATTTCCTTCTATTGTCAAATCGGCGGTTGCTAACGTAGCTACGCTATCCGTGTAGGCAGAAATAATATGATTGTATTCAATTACAGTATTTAATTGAGTGGTGTCGCTTGCTAAACAATTCACTAAACTGGATACCGCCTGCTTCTCTTTTTCGCGGTCTGCTATATTTTCGCGCAGGTTGTCGGCAACAAAGCCGGTTGTTACTGCAAGCACTATCATAATAAACTCCAGGATGTATTCTTTCCACGGTTTAGGTTTATGGTGCAATTCAGGATGATGG
>Ga0206863_1159_pt1 | contig 22742 bp, 22 predicted proteins | sample Alteio_BWOrgCont_41_FD_152634 | JGI IMG/M metagenome (GOLD analysis project Ga0206863, IMG submission 152634) | Enriched cells from forest soil in Barre Woods Harvard Forest LTER site, Petersham, Massachusetts, United States -... | ecosystem: Environmental > Terrestrial > Soil > Temperate forest >...
CATCACCCTCGAAGAACTCGAAAAGATCCAGGGCTGCAGCAAAGGCAAAGCCATCCGTTACGGAAAGCCCTTCATCAGCCTCATCGCCCGGTACGTCGAAGAACACAACATCGAGCGTCCCGATGACTTCGTCGTCAAAAGCGTCGTCAATAAGAACAACAACAAAGTCTACATCATCCAGCAAACCGACAAACGCATTTCTCTGGAAACCATCGCCAAAAACAAGGACCTGCGCCTCGATGCTCTCCTTGAAGAGATGGAAACCATAGCAGCCAGCGGCACCAAACTCAAGTTGGATTATGCCATAGACGAACTCCTCGACGAAACCGAACAGGAAGAAATCATCGACTACTTCAAAGGCTGCCAAACGTCCTCCCTTCAGGTAGCCCAGGAAGAGCTTGCCGACGGCAACTACACCTGGGAGCAGCTCAAGCTGATGCGCATTAAATTCCTTTGTGAGTATGGAAATTAGCCATATATTTGCCACCCAAATATTTCGCTGGTGCGGTAGCTCAGTTGGTAGAGCAAAGGACTGAAAATCCTTGTGTCGGCGGTTCGATCCCGCCCCACACCACAGAAAATGAAGCAGTTGTAAAGCAACTGCTTTATTATTTTAGTCAGGGCTCGATACCCAGCATCAGAACTGGAACAGGGGGATTTGTCCGGCCGTGTCTCAAGACGTTGTGTACTTCCTTTTCAAACCAGGAAATACCGGACGACATTCTTTGCTGCATGGCCTTTGTCGGAAGAATTTCGATTCCGGCATCGATGATCGATGCGTTGTAGAAGGAGAGATGCTTTACAAATAAATCATAGGTTACAGCGAAGTATTTCCCGAGCTGCACTTCGATGGCAATTTTATTCTTTACAAAATCTGTCTGATTGTAGGAGTCGTGAAGTGGAAGCTTCAACTTAGTCAATAATTTCTTTTGTTCGTCGTACTCCAGGGATTCGAGTTGCTTTACAACATCCGGGTCGGTAGATACGAAGAAATCCCGCCTGGTATCTTTCCATCCATAAGTAATGAGTTTTTCTTTAAAGGCAATATTTAAGGTGGAGGGATTGAAGAGTACATGCCCCATCTTTGTCTTTTCTGCTGAGACTTTTGTCAAATGATCTTCCGCCTTAATATCCTCAATGACGCTTAATATCTCCTTATAGGTCTTGTGGTGATGGACTATTAAAAACTCCCTGGCATTTAAGTGGTTGTATTCCTGGGCGATTTTCATTGCAATTGTCTATTTAATTCCCATTCTTTGGGAACTCTCGCCACCTTATCATTTTCAGATGGGACGTGAATCTTTTTATTGATCGGCCTGGTCTTTATTGTTCCTGCCTCTAATGCCTTAACCCTGTCCTTAGTAATTTGACAATATTCCTTTTCCCGTTCAATGCCGATCGCATTTCTATCGTTCTTCAGGGCACCGATTATCGTAGATCCTGCCCCAGAGAACGGATCCAAGACCCAGCTGTCCTCACTTGACAATGCCAAAACGCAGCGCTCGACGAGTTCTATTGGGAATTGGCAAGGATGGCTTGTTTTTTCAGGGTGATTGGACTTCACATTGGGGATATTCCATAGAAGGGTATCGAAATCCTGTACGATGACTTCCCAAATATCGCTAGGGTTTTTGCCTAAAGGATTACCCGAAGGCTCCCCCCTTTTAGAACCCTTGAAATGTCTCTTGCCCGGATATTTGGAGGGCACGCGAACGTCGTTTAGATTGAAGATGTATTCATCCGTTTTACTAAACCACAAAATCGTTTCATACCTACCGGAAAACCTTTTACTCGCGTGCAACCCGTGCCCAAAATGCCAAATTATCCGATTCCTCAATTTTAACCCGTATTTCTTGAATATCTGGTAGTAATAAATATCCAGGGGGAACACTTCGCCACTATTTATATAATTACCCACTTGCCAGCAAAGGTTCCCCTTGTCCGATAAGGTTCTCACTAGTTCTTTAATGATCTCTTCCTGTGTAGCCAGATATTTTTCAATGGATGTTTTCGTTTCATAGGACTTGCCAATATTGTAAGGAGGTGAAGTGAGGATGAGATCGAATTTTCCTCCTTCTATTTTCTTCATTTCTTTGAGGGCGTCTCCATTCTTGATCGAGTGATTTTTCATATAGTAAAGATATATATTCACCCTTTCCAAACCTCATACGCCTTCTCCACATTCCCCTCCAAGATATCCTCGGCCTCCAGCACGAGCATATCCATGCGCGATCGCTTTGCCAGCGACTCCAGGCTTTCCTGCTCTTTGACATAATAAGCATGCACAGCTTCGGGGCTATTTCCGTATGGCTTTTGATATTGGCTGAAATAAAGGGGGTCGCTTCCGCGCTCGACGATGAGTCTTTGCCAAAGGGTTTCGGGCCGGGCTCTGAGGAAGACCAGCTGAACCCCCCAGTCGGCCAGCCTTCGGTCCACGTAGCCCATTTCAGACCAGGTCAACGTGCCGGGGCGGAAAACCTGTGTTAGGTGCAAGGTATCCAGCAACGCAAAAAAGGTGAACCACTTCCGGGGCGTCCATTCTTCGTTTTCCCAGGTCAGCATGGATAGGATTTTGCGCAGATGGGCGCGGTGTTCCTTTTTCCCAAGGCGCTCATTAACCAGCGGGAAATAGGTGTAGGCCTGGCTCAGGTGCAGAAGCGTCCTGGGTCGGTCTTCTTCCAGGAGGTGCTTGCGGAGCAGGTGTTTGATCAGCGTGGACTTCCCGACTCCGGAGGTGCCCTCCACCAGCAGCATTCGCGCGTTCATATTAACCGGGTGTTAGACGCCTTCGTCCTCCGCGAAAGTCAGGACGTAATTGTTATTGTCCGTGATGGAAAATTCGGTGGCACCATAAAAGGTCTTTTTCAAGCCGTGAAGTACGACGACCTTGTCTTTAATCCGGGCAAAAAGGTCCCGTATCCCTTTGACGTTGATGTACAACAGCAGGGAACCACCGTTTTCCCTGCGGACAGGAGCCAGGTCGGCGCCCAGGCTATCGAAGGTTTGGAACATCACGGTGACTTGGCCGGCCTTCATCATGGCCCAGACCATGGGACCCTGTCCGGCTTCGGGGACCGTCATAACGACCTGAAAGCCGAGTGTCTCATAAAAGTCAATGGTGGCGTGCATATCGCGCACGAAAAAGTTGGGGGAGAGTGATTCCATAAAAATGATTGGGGGACCAAAATACTAAATATTTTAGTAATTATGCAAATTATTTTAGCGGCCAAATGAAAGGCGCGCCGACCTTACCTTTGCGGCTCATGATTCTATCCATCATCATCCCGGCCTATAACGAAGAAAGGACCATTACGACAATCCTGGACAAGGTTAGGGCTGTGGAGCTTACAGGCGGTATTCGAAAGGAAATCATCGTGGTTAACGACTGCTCAAAAGATAAGACGGAAGAGGTGTTGCTCGCCTACATCGAGACCCATGACTCCTCACTCAGATATATCCGCCACGAGCGTAATCAGGGCAAAGGCGCGGCCATTCATTCGGGCATCAAGGCGGCCACTGGGGATTTTATCCTCGTCCAGGACGCCGACCTGGAATATGATCCTTCCGAATACAATATTCTCCTAAAGCCCCTGAGAGACGGTGTGGCGGACGTGGTGTTCGGGAGCCGTTTCATGGGAGGCAAACCGCATCGCATCCTGTTTTTCTGGCACAGCATCGGAAACGCCTTCCTGACCTTCCTGAGCAATATGTTCAATAACCTGAACCTGACGGATATGGAGACTTGCTATAAGTGCTTCAAGTCAGAATACCTCAAAGGCCTGGACCTGAGGGAAAAGCGTTTTGGCTTTGAGCCCGAGGTGACGGCGAAAATCGCAAAAGTGCCGAAAATCAGGATTTATGAAGTAGGCATATCCTATTATGGCCGTACCTATGAGGAGGGAAAGAAGATCAACTGGAGGGACGGCCTTCGCGCTATCTATTGCATCGTCAAGTATTCGTTTGTGAATTAGAACACCTCCCCGAGGTTCACCGCAAACCCCTTGGACCCATCGTTGCCAATCCCATAATCCACGCAAATATTCGCGCCTGAGTGTTTATTGAGCTTTAGGCGGATGCCAAGCCCATAGCCAGGTGCGAGGGCATTATAGTGACTGGCCAGATCCTTCTTGAAGGACTCCACGTTGACGAAAACGACGGCCCCGAACAGGCCGTTGCGGGAAATCGTGAAACGGTCCTCGCCTTCCAGGTAGGTCATATCTGCGCCTCGGAACCGTCCCTGGATGTACCCCCGGCCCGTATTAAAATTATCATCCCAGCCAGTGCTGGGTAATAACAAATAAGGCGGCTTTCCCCCCGTAGTGAGCCAGTTGAAGCTCCAAAAGGCCAGTATATTCCGGTGATCCGGCCGGAGGCTGAAATACTTTCGTACGTCGATCTGCGTCATCGACCAGTTGTTGTCGCTTCCCATAAACACATAGCTTGGGTGGTATACAACATTCACGTACCATCCGTTATAGGCGTTGATCGGGTTGATCCGGTTGTCGAACACCAACCGTGCCGCGGGGCCCGAGGCCTGCACCGTTTTGGTCAGCCCGTACTTTTCAAAGCTTGTCACCACACCTTGTGGAGGGTCTACTTCACGGACATTCCAGAAATAGTCATAGTAATATCCCAGCCCGACATACAAGTTTCTGGCTACGTTCCTCAGTATGGACGTGTGCACTTTGATATAGGAAAAGTCGATCGTATACCCATCCGAATACTGCGTATGCCCTCCGAGCCCGAAGGTTGTGGAGGGATATTTCATATAGCGCCAGTCGGCAATGATGTTGTATTTATTGCCCTTGGTCCAGATGTCGGCGAGTATGGGGGCAATGATCTGATTGTACTGAGAATACGTTACACTGGTAGCAACATCGGACACCTTAGATTTGGTCATTTCCCCCGTATAGAAGGCCAGGTTATCGCTCATGACGGCTGCAAATCCGGTTTGAAGCGTGTAGCCGGCAGCAGGGAAAGGGGCGTTGTGGAATTTCTGTTCCTCTCTGGGCGCAGCGTTTTTATTGAACAACTGGTGATAAACGTCGATCAGGTCCTTCTGCCTGGCTTCCCTCAAGGAGTCGGTAACCTTTTGGAGAGAGTCGCTCTTTTGCGCGAGGCAATTAAGGGAAAAAGAGGTAAGGAAGCAGGAAAAGAGGAAGGTATGGGTTTTCAAATGCGCTTAATAAGAGATGTAGAAATCAGGAGATAAAAGTAAGGCCGGATTCGGATTAGTCGTCCAGGTAAGAAGGCTGAATTAACATATTGTTTGTTTTTTGGTTAATTTAAAGTATCCCAATGACCTTTTTCAACCGCGGACATGAAAGCCTATGCCATTGGACCTACGTATGGATACTAGGTTTAGTTCTTCCATGTACTGTTTTTGCCCAACCGGCACTCGATTCCGCCCTTTCACCTCCTTTAATGGCTGCGGTGGACGCCTTTCTTCACAAAATGGTTTCGGAAACCCACGTTTTTGACAGCCCGGAATGCTCCCTCAACAGACTATCCATCAATGCCCATGCCTAAAGTGAGTGAGCGAGGGATCGAACGGGTGAATTGCCCGGGACCCGTACCTTTACCTTTACCGTAAAACCATAATGGCCTTTTTCCGTCATTTCCACGTCCAGCTCCTGTTGCGCTATTTGCTGATCACTGTATCGGTGCTGGGGTGCATCCTGCTTTTCACCCAAACTCAGCTCTATTTCACGGCGGGGGCCCTGGGGATCGTATCGATCCTGCTGATGTACGGGGTTATTCTCTACACCCGCCGCCTGGCCAGGGATGTGGACAATTTCATAGAAGCGGTCAAGGGCAGGGACCATGCTGTGTACTTCAGCCCCAAAAAGTACGGACGACCCTTCGTGACCCTGTTCCAGTCTTTCAACGATATCGTGCAAATGCACAAAACCATCACGGTGGAAAAGGAGTCCGTCTTCCAACTCCTGAAAAGCGTAATGGAAAGGGCCCCCTTCGGCGTGATCACCGTCTCGAGGGCTGCCCTGGAAAAAGACGCGGGCAGGGAACCCATACATTTCATCAATGCCGCCGCATATCGCCTCCTGCAGATCCCCGAATATTATTACTGGCACCGACTTGCCGATCACGTCCCCGATTTCGTCATGGAGGTCCGGGAGATTTCCGGCGGCGGCAAGCGCTTCACCGAAAAATACATAAACGGGTCCAAAGTCCTGCTTTCCCTGGAAACCGAAGTGATACAGCTCTTACAGGAGGAGTACCTGATCATCACCTTCCAGGACATCAAGGAGGAGGTCGAGCAAAAGGAAATGGAAGCCTGGAACAAGCTCATCGAGGTAATGACCCACGAAATCCTCAATTCCATCACCCCGATCTACACGCTCGCGGGAACGATCAAGGACATGATGGACCAAAAGGGAAAGGAGCTGGATTCCGAAGACATCGAGGACATGCGCCTTGCTGCGGGTACCATCAAGCGCCGTTCCGACGGCCTGATGAATTTCGTACAGGATTACCGGATGGTAGCCGAGTTGCCCACTCCACAACCCGAGCCCTACCTGCTGGCCGAGCTTTTTACCGGGATCAGGACCCTCATGAAACCCCTGGCCGACAGGCAGGGCATCGTTTTGGAGGTGGGGGAAGTCCCACCGCGATACTTCGTGGACCTCGACATCAAGCTGATCGAACAGGTCATGATCAATCTGATCACCAATGCCATCTACGCGGTTAAAGATGCGCGGGAGCCGCGGATTTTTTTACGCTTCCGAAAGGACGACGAGCGCACCTACATTGAAGTGATCGATAATGGAAAGGGAATCCCTCGGGCAAACCTTGACAAGATATTCATCCCCTTCTTTACCACGCGCGCCGATGGCTCCGGCATCGGTCTCTCCATTTCTCGTAACATTATGAAGATGCACCGCGGGAACCTGGACGTCTATTCCATAGAAGGCTCCGAAACGCGCTTTACCATGTCGTTCCCGGTGGCTCATCCTTAGTTGCGCTGCCATCTAAGGAAGACCGGCAGTGAATACTCCCTCAAGCCAAAGGCGCGGTAGACCTAAGGGGATGCAAGCAACACCTGCCAGGCCTCATGCACCCGACCAGCGCGGAGCAAAGAGGCCGCATAGATGTGAAGCTCTTTTTCCATTTCGTCGGGAGATATGCTGAAATAGAGAAGGATCGAAGAAAGGCGCTCGTCGCGGAAGGTAGGGTCGATGACGGGGAATGAGTGCACATTCGCGAGACAACCCAGGTCGTTCCCCGTGAGCACGGAACTATGCCGTATGGAAAGGGGAAGAGCGTCGATACCGATCCCTAACAAAGTATTGGGCTTCAAGACCTGGAAAAGATTGGCGGCAGAAATCTCGGCATACCAGTCTCCGCCAAGGCGGGCGACGTGGCGCAAACGACGTTGATCGATCATGCCGGAGTCGTCCAAAACAGCGTCCGAAATATGCATGCACAGCACCTCGCAGATCACGAGATTACCCGCCCCGGGATCGGACCCCAGTGACTTAACCTCCAGAACGCGGCATTCCATGCGGACTTTACTCTCGCTGACCATGGGCGGGCGAACAAAGCGTGCGGGTTCCGGGGTAAATCCGGCCTTGACGAATTCATTGACGCCCCTGGGATATTCGCAACTGGCCAGGCTGACCTGCTGTACCATGTCGGCGTCAACGATGTTGATGACCACTTCGGGTACCTCCATCACATTTTCCAGCGTGTGTTTGATGGAGCCATCACGCACCCTGCGCGCCGGAGAAAAGATGAGAATGGGCGGGGTCGTGGAAAACATATTGAAGAAGCTGAAAGGGCTCAGGTTTACGTGTCCCGCGGCGTCGACCGTGCTGGCGAAACAAATGGGCCTGGGCGCGATGGCGTGTTGAAGATATTGCTGCCGAAGGGGGATCGATATCTGGGCCAAATCCACGAACATGGGTCACTTCTTCTTAAGGGCCAGGATGGAAAAGTCATCGTCTTCGGCAACGATCGTATTGCGCAATGTCCCAAGGCCTTCGATGTCCATTTCGACGAAATCACCGGCTTTCAGCCATTGTTCGGGATAGTTTGGATCCGCCAGTTTCCCGGTCCCGTTCAGTTCCAGGAAGCAGCCCGTTCCCACGGTCCCGCTACCGATCACGTCCCCGGGCAAGAGCGTTACGCCATAGCTGGCCCTTTCAATCAGTTCAGCCCAGGTCCAGTTCATGTCTCCCAGGTTTCCCTTGCTGACCTCCACCCCGTTGACCCTGCAACTCATGGGTAAAGCGTATACCGCACCCGTGTGTCCCTCGGGGGCGGGGACCAGGTATTCTTCAAGCTCGTCGGGCGTTACCAGCACGGGCCCGAGCGCGGTGGCGAAATCTTTTCCCTTGGCAGGCCCCAGGTTCAAAAGCATTTCCTCGGATTGCAAGGTCCTGGCGCTCATATCGTTCATGATCATGAAACCGGCGATATAGTCGTCTGCTTCGGCGGCTCGGATATTCCGGCCTTCCTTGCAAATGACGACGGCGCATTCCAGTTCGAAATCGAGCTTTTGAAAATGGTCGGGCATACAGGGAATATCCCCGGGGCCCAAAATGGCATTATGGTTGGAGTAATAAAGTACGGGGTATTGGTCGAATTCGGGAATCATGGGTACTTTACGGTTCCTCCGGGCGGCTTCCACGTGCTGGCGGAAAGCATATCCGTCCCGGCAGGAAGGGGGATGGGGAACCGGGGACAGGAGGACGGCTTCGGCCAATAGGGTGGCATGCCTGCGTCCCACCTTCCCCTCTTCGATCATGATGGGGGCTCCCTGGAGGAGGGGATAACATTCCTCCCAATACTGCAGGAGCATGGACATGGTATTGGGCAGCTCCGGGTGCAGGGAGTCCATATCATACAGCCATTGGTCTACAAGCAAGGCCAATTGTTCATGGCCGTCCTTGATATAGGTTGCCAGTTGCATGGGGTCGTTTTTTGATGGGCGAAAGTAACACATTATTCTCCCTAACTTTGAGGAATCTTATGAAGTTTGAGAAGATTCATAATAAGGGTCAGGCCAGGCTTTTTCAGAGCCAATACCTGGAGTTCCTGACCAAAACTCACCCACTGGTGATCTGGGGGATGTATCTTCCATTGATCCTCTTCATGTTGTATTATAGCCACGCCCGGGCGGGGCTTACCTGGGGGGTCGTCATAGCGGTCTTTGTGGGTGCGATGTTTTTCTGGACCCTGTTCGAATACATCATGCACCGCTTTGCCTTCCACTTCGTCAGTGACCGTCCCCGGATCCAAAGGGTCGTCTACGTCATGCACGGGAACCACCACGAGTTTCCAAGGGACAAGGAACGCTTGTTCATGCCACCCGTACCCAGCCTGATCCTCGCAATGGTCGTGTTCGGCCTTCAATACCTGGTGCTGGGCCGCCTGGCCTTCCCTTTTTTCCCGGGCTTCCTCCTCGGCTACCTTTTCTATGGGAGTATGCATTTTGCCATCCACGCCTGGAATCCTCCCTTCCGTTGGATGAAGCCTTTATGGAGGAACCACCACCTGCACCACTACAAGAACGATGAACGGGGATTTGGCGTGAGCACTTCCCTTTGGGATCACGTATTCGGGACCATGAACCGTTAGTTTAGCTGGCCATTCCTAAACAGGAATGTAGTCTGGTAGATCGAATCGATGTGTACATCGGAAAAGTCTTCGTTGGATGTCATTCCTTTACCCTTGATCAGTTGATCGGGGCTATGGATCTCCACCAACCGATGCGTATAAAATCTACCCGCGTTCTGGTCCCAGTACAGGTCCTCGCAATAGATCGTGTCTTTTTTGACGATGTTCACGATCCGTACGTTTTCGTTCAGGTAAACCTTGTTCATGTTCTCGTAGTATACCCCGTAGTGGGCGTCCAGGTAGCTGGTAATGTTCAGCAGGGTATCGTAAAAATCGGAATGCAGGGTATTGGGGAATACGATGCGGGGCGTGTCAGCAGCATAGCGAAGCATAAAAGGAGCCTGGAGCCGGGCCTTCATTTTTCCGCTTTGACTCAGGTATATATCTACCTGGTGGGCGTCCTCGGGCAATACATTTTTCTTCCCCAGGTTCCGAACCTGCTGTATGTTGTTTTCACAGGCGCACATCACTATGCACAAAGCCAGCATCACACGTTTCATGGCAAATTCAATTGAGCGAGTGTGTACAATCCTTTAAAATTCAGGTCCTGATCGATATGCACTTTTTGTGCCAGGTGGTCCGAAAAAAAAGTGGTATCCCCTCCCGTCATCAGCACTTCCAGTCCCTGGTATCTTTCCCGGTAGGCCCCGATCACGCCATCCACCTCCTTGGCCATCCCGAGGAGCACCCCGCTCAGGATATTGGTCCGCGTATCCATCCCGATGAGGGGATAGTTCCAATCTTCCTTTACGAGGGGCAGCTTAGCCGTGTAGTGGTGTAAGGATTTGAAGCGCATTTCCATTCCCGGAGAGATGCTTCCACCCATGAATTCATGGAATTTGTCCACAAAATTATATACGATGCACGAGCCCAGCCCAATGACCAGCAAATGTACTCCGGGAAAGCGGGAGATGCCACCTGCCATGGCTGCAATGCGGTCGGGACCTATGGTTTCGGGCTTTCCTAACCTAACCGTCAGGGGAGATTTGCTGGCAGAGGTGAGCAAGTGAAACCGGCTATGCTTAGCCAACAATGCCTCCAGCCCGGCCGGATGATAAACCACCGAAGATAAAATGGTCTTATCGGGGCGAAAACACTCGAGGATCGGAGCCACCGCATCGGGCTCACTGCTTTCCAATACCAGCATTTCCCGGAAACTTCCATCGGCAAAGACACCGCATTTCAGGCGGGTATTACCAAAGTCAAAGCAAAGGACCGTCTCCATGAAAGGGAAAGTTAGAAATTAAAACCGGGAAGTTGCTTAAAGTGCCCATTCAACTTGATTTTCTCCTTGAGGCTTTCCATTTCCGCCAGCAAGGGAATGATTTTCCCGAGGTGCCTTTTCAGGTATTCCTGTCGTTGGATCTCCCTGGGCAGTTGGAGGAATTCATATTCTTCCTCCAGGGAAAGACCCACGTGATGGGCAATATCATAGGCATTCAGGTGCAGGTCTTCCTTGGTGAACTTTTTTTGTACCTGCAGGAATTCGTGCAATTCCCGGATCCTGCGGACGAGCACCTGCATCAGTTCCCGGCTTCCGTCCTGTTCGTTTGCCTGGTAATTGACGATCGCCCCGCTGTATAGCTTTTCCGGCACTTGCCGGATCAACTCCAGGATGCGGAAAACCTCATCGCCTTCGGCGGTAATATCCAACTCCCCTGATTCGTGGACTTTGGCAATGTTAGTGATCGTTACGGTCGTCCCGTATTCCGCGACGCGATTGGACAGGACGGTGGGAATGCCGAAGCGTTTTTTTTCCTCGAAGCATTCGCGGATAAGCTGTATGTATCGGGGTTCGAAGATATGTAGGTTCAATTGTTCACCCGGAAAGACGACAATGGATAAAGGAAATATGGGGACGAAATTGGTCATAGGGGCAAAGTTGACATTTTTTTTGAGAAAACCCTATCTTGGCGGCTATGGAGAAATTATCGGTGGTCATCATCACCTTCAATGAGGAACGCAACCTTGGACGCTGTCTCGATTCCGTTCTCCGCATTGCAGATGAAATCGTGGTTCTGGATTCCTTTTCCACGGATGGGACTTTGACCATCGCCGGCGCCAGGGGCGCCAAAGTATACCAGGAAAGTTTTGCAGGATATACCGAACAAAAGAACCGGGCCCTCGCGCTGGCGTCCTTCCCCTTTGCGCTTAGCCTCGACGCCGACGAAGCCATCGATCAGCGCCTGGAGGCTGCGATCCTCAGTGCAAAGGCCGGCGGATTACAGGGCGCCTACACCATGAACCGTTGCACGAATTATTGTGGAAAATTCATCCGGCATGGCAGTTGGTATCCCGACCGCAAGCTGAGGTTGTTCGACCGGAGGCAGGCGAAATGGACGGGGTTTCGTATCCATGAACGCGTCGATTATACGGGGACGCCGATTCACCTCAGGGGAGATATTCTTCACTATTCCTATGATGCCCTGGAAGAGCACGCTACTCAAAACAACCGCTTCAGCACCCTTTCGGCCCAGGCCTATTTCGAGCAAGGGAAGCGGAGTTCCTGGTTCAAGATGCTGGTTAACCCCGCCTGGGCTTTCGTGGGGGGGTATATTTTCCGCCTGGGTTTCCTGGATGGCTTCCGGGGATTCGTCATTGCGGTCAATGTGGCGCACCTGACCTTCATGAAATATTATAAACTCTATGCACTCGCCAAGGGTATCCCCGTCAGCGCCGCCGCATCCCTGAACTCAGGCGTTTCCAGGCCATCTTGAGACGGGGAGGGGTGGGCGCTTCGGCCAAAGGCCCCGGGAAAAGTTCACCCCTGCGCAGGACGTGGTCCATGACCCAGCCCGAGGTAAGGCCCCACTTCCCTATAAACGTCAGATAACCCTTGTTGCGGACGATCTTTCGCGTCGAGGTACCCCCGAAATGATACACGCGGCTTCGCCCGACCCCTTTGAACAGGCGAATGCCCAGGGTCCATAACTTCATTGAGAAATCGGGGTCCGAGTACATGCCGGGTGAAAATTCCACACTGTAACCGCCAACCAAATCCCAGACGTCCCTGTGCACGACATTGGGGGGCCAGGTGGCTCCGGACCAATCTTCCTTTGAAAGGCCTGCATAGGCTTCGAGCAATTCCTTTTCCCTGAAATCCCCCGGCGAGGTTCCAAAATCGCCTACGATTACAGAGGGATTACCCGTTTCCCTGGGCTCGATCATCGTCGCCGATAGGAAAAACCAGGGATGCCCGATCGCCCTGATTTCGGCCACCAGAGCGGTATCCCATCCTGGACACACGTACATATCGTCGTTCAGGAACACCACGTATTCCCCCTGGATCAGGCTTCTGGTGTAATTGAGGGCGTAACAAATTCCAATGTTCTGGGCACTCCAGGTATAGTCGATGTCCTGTTGGGTTTCCAGCCATTCCAGCGTGCCATCTTTACCGTCATTGACGTGTACGATGATCTGGAGACGGGTGGCCGAATGGCGGCGGATACTATCGATACATAGCCTAAGGTAGTCCAGGTTATTCCAACTGGGAATGAGGATGGTCAGGAGGGGAGGATAAGTATGGAGGGGCCGTTTGACTTGCCTGAGGGGTATATGATCAATTCTTTCCATATTCGTTCTTCCACCAGCGGTATCCCAGGAATCCCATGATCCCAAAGGGGATGACCATCAGGTAGAGGATGCCCGCGTTCAGTGATTTGGCCGGTTTATCGCCCAATTGCTGGGCCGTTCGGGAGCAAACGGAACATTGGGCCATTCCCTTTCGCGGAGTGATCGTCAGACAACCCGCCAACAGCAGCAGAACCAGGAATTTGGACACAGCGTTGCGCATGAAACAAAGGTACGCAAAATTCATGTTTTGATTAACTTCACGCGAGCAAAGACGCCAAATGAGATTCATTATTGCTAACAAGACCCTTTTAGGTTTTTCTGTTTCCATTTTACTCATCATCATCGTAGGAGCCTCTGCCTACTTCACCATTTCTAAATATGATGAGAATACCTCCTGGGTAAACCACACTTATGAAGTGATTCAAAACATCGACGACCTGGACAAGCAGGTGCTGTCGATGGAGAACTCCGGGCGCGCGTACATCCTGACGGGAGATGAGACCAACCTGATTCCCTTCGAGGTGGCCGATCATAAGACGGGGTATCTTGTGGACAGGATTCAAACCCTTACGGCGGATAATCTTTCCCAGCAACGTAGAATCGAGGCATTGCGTCCCCTGCTTTCGGAAAGGCTGCAACTTCTGCGAGAGGGCGTTGAATTGCGAAAAAAGCTGCCTGCGCTGGATCCCCTTGTTCAAACACCCCTGGTCAGGGGCCGGGAATTAGGTGCAAGATTGGACCGCGTGCTGACCTCGATGCGTGACGATGAGATGTTTCTCCTGGCGGAGCGCAATACGAAGATGGATAAAAGTAAGGAGTACGCCATCTATACGGACGAGGGGGGAACCCTGATTGCATTGATCGTGGTGCTCGTCCTGTTGTGGTATATCACCAAAACATTCCAGGAACGCCTCAAGGCAGAAGAAAAGCTAAAGGAAAGCAATATATCCCTGGCGGAAGTGTCGGCGGAAAACCAAAGGCGCAATTGGATTCTTTCCGGGGCGTCCGAGTTGAACGGAAGGCTGAGGGGAGAGATGAGCCTGGAGGAATTGGCACAGCAAACGATCGAGACCCTTTGTACGTATATCGACGCCAAAGCGGGCGCTTTCTACTTGATGAATGAGGAAAGGACGGCCCTTACACTGGCCGGATCCTTTGCATTGTCTTACGAAGCGCCTATGGAAGTTTCCCTCAAGGAAGGCCTGATCGGACAGGCCGCATATGATGAAAAGACCTTGTCCTTGTCAGAGGTCCCCGGAGATTATTTTCCCATCCGTTCAGGCCTGGGAGAAGCTACGCCCCGGCATATCATCGTAATGCCCATTCGCCACGAAGAGGGGGTAAAGGGCGTGATCGAACTGGCTACCCTGGATGTCATCCCCGAAAGGAGCATGGATTTCCTCGACTTCGTATCCAAGGATATATCCGTTGCTATCCATACGGCCGAGTCCAGGAACAGGTTGAATCTCCTGAACGACCGCCTTCAGAAACAGGCGAACGAACTGCAGCTGCAGCAAGAAGAACTGCAGGCGGGCAACGAGGAGCTGATACGCCAGTCCGAGCAACTCCAGGCCTCCGAGGAAGAACTCAAGGCCCAGCAGGAGGAACTACAGCGGACCAACCGCTATAAATCGGAATTCCTGGCCAACATGAGCCATGAGTTGAGGACGCCTCTTAACAGTATCCTTATACTGGCCAAAATACTATCGGAGAATAAGGAAGTCAACCTGACTTCCAAACAGGTGGAATACGCCAAGGTCATCCACAAGTCAGGCCAGGATTTGCTGACGCTGATCAATGCCGTCCTGGACCTGACCAAAATCGAATCCGGCAAGACGACCCTGTCCATCGGGCGCGTGTCCCTGGAAGAGACGCGCATGGATATGGAAGCCCTTTTCAGGGAAGTCGCTTCAGCCGGGAAAATACAATACATTACCCGGATCGAACCGGGCTGTCCCCCGGAGATAAACACCGACAAGGTCCGCCTCGAGCAAATCCTCCGTAACCTTCTGTCCAATGCCTTTAAGTTCACGGGGGAAAAAGGGAAGATCGAATTGCACATTGCAGCCACTCCCCTCCAGGGGGGCATCGCATTTTATGTGCGGGATAACGGGATCGGCATACCAAAGGACAAACAGGAACTCATCTTCCAGGCTTTCCGCCAGGCCGATGGTTCCACCAACCGAAAATTTGGCGGAACGGGCCTGGGGCTCTCGATCAGCCGTCAACTGGCGGCCATGCTGGGAGGAGAAATCCGAGTCGAAAGTGAGATAGACAAAGGCAGCACGTTCAGCCTCTACCTGCCCGTCCAATATTTCTCCTCCTTTGGAGAGGTTGCGGCCGAGGAGCCAGGAGAACCCGTTGCCCTCTCCGGCGCCCGGACGCTGCTGATTGCCGAGGACGATCCCATATTTGCCGGTATCATCCGGGAATTCGCGGTTGAAAAGGGATACGAAGTCATCGTAGCGGCCCGGGGTGACCTGGTCGTGCCCTATACGCTGCAATATCGCCCCCTGGCTATCCTTCTTGATATACAATTACCCAACGTGGACGGGTGGACCCTCCTGGAGCAACTCAAGGCCAATCCTTCCACAAAGCATATCCCGGTGCACGTGATATCCGGAAGCCCCAACCGGGAAAAAGGGATTTCCATGGGCGCCATCGACTTCCTCAATAAGCCCCTCGGCGTGGAAGATATTGAAAGCCTCATCGGTTCTCTCTCCCGCTACCCATCCCCTTCCGTTAGAAAGGTCCTGATCGTGGAAGATGACCGGCTTCAAAGCGAGCAGTTGGAAAAAGTTTTAGGAGAGCGGGGCATTTCCACGCTCTCCGCTTCTGACGGCCGGCAGGCGATCCAGTTCCTGCACGAAGACGTCTTCGATTGTGTCATCCTGGACCTGACCCTTCCGGACATGAGCGGGTTCTCCCTCCTGGAGCACATGGAACAGTTGCACATCCTTCCCATGACCAAGGTAATCATCCATACGGCAAGGGAAGTCAACCGAGATGACGAAATAAGGTTGAGACGCTTTACCGACACGATCATATTAAAAGAGGGACGTTCCCAGGAAAGGCTGCTCAACGAGATCGCCCTGTTTTTGCACAGGGTGAATGAAAAAAAGTTTCCGTCAGGCCCCACTTACCGGCAACCGGCTTCCCACTCGGACGATCTTCTGAAAAATAAAAAAGTGCTCCTGGTAGAAGACGATATGCGCAACGTCTTTGCGCTTTCGGCTACACTGAGGACCCATGGCCTCGAAGTGGTCATTGCTGCCGATGGACACGAGGCCCTCCATCAACTGGGGGAAAACCCAGATACGCAATTGGTGCTGATGGACATCATGATGCCCGAAATGGACGGGTATGAGGCCATGCGTCAAATCAGGAAGGATAAAAAGTACAAGGCGCTGCCCGTCATTGCCCTGACCGCCAAGGCCATGAAGGAAGATCGTGAAAAATGTATGGAAGCGGGGGCCTCGGATTACATCACCAAGCCCGTGGATGTGGACCAGCTCTTGTCCCTCATCCGCGTTTGGTTATATAATGGAAAGGAGCACTGATATACCGGGAAAGGACCTTGAGGAAATTCTCTCCCTTGTTCACGAAAGATTTGGGTATGACCTGAGCGGTTATGCGCGGACGTCGTTACAGAGGAGGATCGTGGGATTCATGAACAAGCAAATGCTACAGGAACCCGGGGTTTTGAAGGATCGGCTCGTCCGGGACGAGCAGTGTTTTCCCGCTTTCCTGCAGTACCTAACCATCAACCTGACCGGGATGTTCCGGGATCCCGGGTTTTTCCAGGCACTGAGAGAAGAAGTGATTCCCCAGTTGGCCTCCTATCCCTTTCTAAAAATCTGGCATGCCGGTTGCTCAACCGGAGAGGAAGTATATTCCATGGCCATCCTCTTGGAAGAAGAGGGATTACTGCATCGGACCCGGATTTATGCCACGGACATCAATGCGGGTGTGATCGAAATGGCAAAGCAGGGGATCTTTCCCTTGAGGAACATGCAGGAATACACCCGGAATTACCTGGAAAGTGGAGGAAAGTCGATATTTTCCCGTTATTATACGGCCAAATACGACCATGCCCTATTCGACACCTCCCTGAAAAAGAATATGGTTTTTTCACTGCACAACCTTGCTTCGGACAGGAGTTTTAACGAGTTCAACCTGATCATTTGCCGGAATGTCCTGATTTATTTTGACAGAGACCTCCAAAATCACGCCGTTCAACTGTTCCGCCAAAGCCTCTGCATGCTGGGATATCTTGGTCTCGGAGAAAAAGAATCCCTGACTTTCAATAAGGAAAGCAAATATTTCGATACCCTAAACAGCCACTGGAAAATATTCCGAAGGATCCAATAAGACCCAGGTTTCGTATATATACACTCGGATGGAAAACAGGACTCTGAACATACTGATCGTCGACGACCGGCCCGAAAACCTACTTGTTCTTGAAGAATTGCTGGCAGGCCCCGGCCGGCGCTTTGTACGCGCCACTTCGGGCAATGAAGCCCTCCGGTACGCCCTTAAGGGAGTCATCGGGCTGATCCTCCTGGACGTACAAATGCCCGACATAGACGGTTTCGAGGTGGCTTCCCTGATCAAAAGCAACCCCACCACCCGGGAGGTGCCGATCATTTTCATGACCGCTATCAATAAGGATGAGGAATACGCCCTGAAGGGCTATGAAGGAGGCGCCATCGATTATTTATACAAACCCCTCAACCCGGATATAACGCGTGCGAAAATAAGGGTCTTCGAAGAACTCTTCCACCGCCAGGAGGACCTGAAAGCGGCAAACCTCGAACTGCTCCAGGTCAACCAGCAACTCGAGGACCTCAACATGCAAAAGAACTACCTCCTGGGGATGGCCGCGCATGACCTGAGGGGCCCCATCGGGGCCATTTCCCAATTGAGCGGCCTGCTCCTGGCGGGCCAGGGCCTGAACCCGGATCAAACCAATTGCCTGACCACGATCCAGGAATCCAGCGACTATATCCTGCACATCATCGAAGACCTGCTGGATGTATCCAAAATAGAAGCGGGAAAGATGTCCCTGGACATACAACCCACGGACATCCGGTCCCTCGTGACGCACAGCCTCGCCATCCACCGACTGCTGGCCGAAAAGAAGAACATTCAACTGGTTTGTACCGAGGAAATCAGGACCACGTACCTCTATCTGGATCCCGTCAAAATCGAACAGGTCCTGGGGAATTTGCTCACCAATGCCATCAAGTTCTCTCCCAGGGACACCACCGTGCGCATCCAGGTGGAAGAAGGTAACGACCGTCTGACCGTCTCCGTTACGGATCAGGGCCTGGGCATTCCCAAGGAAGAACAATACAAGCTATTCAGCGGATTTGCCACCACTTCGGTCCGTGGTACGGAAGGAGAGAAAAGCACGGGCCTGGGCCTGTTGATCTGTTCCCGCATCGTCCAGGCGCACGGAGGCAGCATCCACCTCCAAAGCGAGCCCGGGCAGGGATCCACCTTCTGGTTCACCATACCCGTAACCATGGCTGAGCAACAATTGACGCCCGATCAAGCACCCATCCGCGTCCGCCAGGGGCTCCCCGCGCCTGCGCTTTATACCTCGTCGGGCGTTTCGAAAGCCATCCTGGTGGTGGAGGACGACAAGGTCGCCCAGCTTGTCATCTCCAAGGTCCTTTTACGCCTGGGCTACGACGCGCAGGTCGCGGGTTCGGCCGAGGAAGCTCTTTCGCTCGTCTCTACTTCTGATTTCCGCATGATCTTCATGGACGTCCATCTCCCCGGCATCTCCGGCATCGAAGCGACCCGCCGCCTTCGCGCGGCCGGTCAGCATATCCCTATCGTTGGGCTCACCGCCTCCCGCGTGGAGTCCGAAATCGAGGAGTGCCTCTCTTCGGGCATGAACATCTGCATCAAGAAGCCCGTGATGGTCGCGGAGCTCCTCCGCACGCTCGAGTCGCAACCCACCTTTTAGTTTTCTACCGCGCTTTGGCTCGAGGGACATCTTGCTCAGCGCACAATACAAAGCGCTTCGCAAGACGTCCCTCGGCCAAGCGCTGCATCTTTTGGTGGTATGGGAAAATGGCCCGAAAGGCCTGGCACTCTGGTATGTGAGCCCGAGGTAAGGGGTGACCTGTTTCTGCGCTTTTGTCTTTCGCAGAAACAGGTCATCCCTTTCCTCGGGCTAAGAGGAACATAAAAAAACCTAGACCTCCTCGGTCTTCATGGACTTTTGCACGCGTTTGCGCTCATCGTCGTCGAGGATGACTTTCCGCATGCGCGTAAAGTGGGGCGTGACCTCGATGCATTCGTCCTGCTGGATGTACTCCATACATTCTTCGAGGGTCAGGACCGTCTTGGGCTGTATGCTTACAGCCGCATCGGAGCCGGAGGCACGCATATTGGTGAGTTTTTTGCCTTCGTTGGGATTGACGACGAGGTCGCCGGGTTTGTTGTTTTCACCGATGATCATGCCTTTGTACACTTCCTCTCCCGGGTCTACGAAAAAGAAGCCGCGGTCCTGGAGCTTGTCCAGGGAGTAGGCGGTGGTGGTACCATTTTCCTTGGCCAGGAGCACGCCGTTGTTGCGACCAGGGATGGCCCCTTTCCAGGGCTTGTATTCGGTGAAGCGGTGGGCCATAACGGCCTCGCCCTGGGTGCCGGTGAGCAGCGTGGTGCGGAGTCCGATCAGACCCCTGGAAGGGATTTCGAACTCCAGGTGCTGGACGTCTCCCTTGGTTTCCATGACGTGCATTTCTCCTTTCCGGCGGGTCACCAGGTCGATTACCTTACTGGCGAATTCCTGGGGTACGTCGACCACCAGGTTTTCGTAGGGCTCGCACTTTTTACCGTCGATGACCTTGATGATCACCTTGGGCTGGCCGACGGTCAGCTCAAACCCTTCCCGGCGCATCGTTTCGATGAGGATGCCGAGGTGCAGGATGCCCCGTCCATAGACCATGAAGCTATCGGCCAATTCGGTTTCCTCTACGCGCAGGGCCAGGTTCTTTTCCGTTTCCTTGATCAGTCTGTCCCTGAGGTGGCGGCTGGTAACGAATTTTCCGTCTTTACCGAAGAAAGGGGAATTGTTGATGCCGAAGGTCATGTTCATCGTCGGCTCGTCCACCTTGATCACCGGAAGGGCTTCGGGATTTTCGAAGTCGGCGATGGTATCACCGATGTTGAAGTCTTCCAGACCGACAACCGCGCAAATGTCCCCGGCAAGGACCTCGGAAACCTTCTTTTTTCCCATGCCTTCGAATACATACAGTTCCCGGACCCTGGACTTCTTGATGACGCCGTCGGCCATGACCAGCGAAATGGGTTGGTTTTCCTTTATGGAACCCCTGGTCACCTTTCCTACCGCGATGCGGCCCAGGAAGGAAGAATAATCCAGGGAGGTGATTTGCATTTGCAGGGTGCCCTCGGCCACTTTGGGTTCAGGGACATAGGTGAGGATCCCATCCAGCAGGGGGAAGATGTCTTCCGAAGGCGTCAGGGAGGTATTGAACCATCCGTTTTTACCCGAACCATAGAAGGTGGGGAAGTCGAGTTGTTCTTCGGTGGCGTCCAGGTTGAAGAATAGTTCGAAAACGGCATCGTGTACCTCGTCGGGGCGGCAATTGGGCTTGTCCACCTTATTGATGACTACGATCGGTTTCAGGTTGAGTTGTAATGCCTTTTGGAGCACGAAGCGGGTCTGGGGCATGGGCCCTTCAAAGGCATCCACCAGGAGAATGACACCATCGGCCATTTTCAGGACGCGCTCCACCTCCCCTCCGAAATCGGCGTGCCCGGGGGTATCGATCACGTTGATCTTAACGTCTTTATAGGTGACGGCAGCGTTTTTGCTGAATATGGTGATTCCCCTTTCCCTTTCCAGGTCATTGCTGTCCATGATCAAATCCCCCGTTTCCTGGTTGGAGCGGAATACATGGGTGGCGTGTAGAATCTTGTCTACCAGGGTCGTCTTACCGTGGTCTACGTGCGCAATTATAGCTATATTTCTAATATTCATACCGGCCGCAAAGGTACGTCAAATCTGCGGGTCGGCCAACCTTTAACATAAAGTTATTCCCCGAACAGGACCCCCTGTGGCGGGTTGCACGTAAAGCTCCTCCGGTGGTAAGGTGTCAGCCCGTGCTGGACGATGGCGGCCCGGTGGAATTCGGTGGCGTAGGCCTTATTATGGTCCCAGCCATACTCGGGATGGGCTTTGTGGAGTTCTTGCATGTAATCATCCCGGTAAGTCTTGGCCAGGATGCTGGCGGCAGCTATGGAAGCGAAGATGGCGTCCCCTTCGACGATACAATGGTGGAGCATGTCCTGGTAGGGCGTGAAGCGGTTTCCATCGACGAGCAGGACCTCGGGTCTCAGCCTCAATTGGTCCAGGGCCAGGTGCATGGCCTTAAAGGAGGCACGGAGGATATTGATCCGGTCAATTTCCTCATTGTCCACCATGGCTACGGCCCAGGCAAGAGCCTGTTCCTCGATGATGGGTCTCAACTCCAGGCGCACGACCTCTTTGACCTGCTTGGAGTCGTTCAGCAAGGGGTGATGGAAATTTTTGGGAAGGATAACCGCCGAGGCGAAAACGGGACCCGCCAGGCATCCCCTGCCAGCCTCGTCCAGGCCCGCTTCGATCCGCTTCTTGTGGAAATATGCCCTCAGCACGAGACAAAATTGGCGGATGGGCCCGATGAAGAAAAATAAAGATGTTCACATAGGGACCGCCACCTAAATTTGCACTGTTTATGAATCCTTTCCGCTCTTCCAGACCCGTTGCCATATGGATCATGATCGGCGTTGGCATGCTGATGATACAGGTATTGCTGGGGGGAATCACCCGCCTCACGGGCTCAGGCCTTTCCATTACGGAATGGGATGTAGTGACGGGGACCCTTCCGCCGCTGAACCAGCAGCAGTGGATGACGGAATTCCACAAATACCAGCTCACCCCGCAATACCGATTATTGAACACGGATTTTACCCTGGGCGATTTCAAATTCATTTTTTTCTGGGAGTACACGCATCGGCTTTGGGCGAGAATCATAGGGATCGTATTCCTGGTGCCCTTTGTCATTTTCATAGCAACGAAGCGGATCCGTCAGGATATGATCATCCCTCTCGTGGTCCTCGTAATGCTGGGGGCCATGCAGGGATTGGTAGGATGGATCATGGTGGCCAGCGGGCTCACGGGAGACGCCATTTACGTGAATCCTGTCAAGTTGACCCTGCACTTCCTGTTTGCCATGGGACTCATTGCCTATACCTTTTGGTTCGGCCTCCAACTCCTCGTCAGGGAACAGCGACGCCGTAAGGATGAAGGACTAATAAAATGGTGTATAGCCCTCTTAACGCTCGTCGCGATCCAGTTGGCCTTCGGAGCTTTGATGGCTGGCAATAAAGCCGCATCCGCCGCCCCCACCTGGCCAAGCATCAACGGGGCGGCATGGCCGGCGGGATTGTGGAGTGAAACTCCGGGGATACGCAATTTGTTCGACAACAAAATCACGATTCAATTCATC
>Ga0206863_1161_pt1 | contig 22536 bp, 24 predicted proteins | sample Alteio_BWOrgCont_41_FD_152634 | JGI IMG/M metagenome (GOLD analysis project Ga0206863, IMG submission 152634) | Enriched cells from forest soil in Barre Woods Harvard Forest LTER site, Petersham, Massachusetts, United States -... | ecosystem: Environmental > Terrestrial > Soil > Temperate forest >...
TAGAGGTAGACCTTTTTATCGGGTACGATGAGGACCATGGAATCCTCGGCGGTGTAGTCGATGGGGGCATCCACGGCATCCTTTGACAAGGGCACCGAAAGGGAGTCGAATTGATCCGGGCGTCCCAGGCGCTCCCGGCCGGTGGGAAGGGGGTTGGGTCTTGAGACGGTATCCGCAACCGTCATACCCACCACGCGAGTCAGGTCCGGTAGGGTGTCCAAGGCTTGCCGAAGGTGGGAAGAACCGCCCCCGGATGCTGAAGAGACAACCAACCACCCGAACAAGGAAAGGCCGGAAATGCCCGTCAAAAAATAATTATAGCTAAATTTGCGTTGGATCCTCATACAGCATCTGGGCAAAAATAACCAAATGGGTCTATATTGCTCGGAGATTGGAGTCCTTTATGAAAAATATAACTATGGTATGAAGAGGCTATTCAAAGGCGTTTTTACAGGTTTTTCCCTGCTTTTGCTCGCTACTTTTTGCTCCTTTTACAAAGGTCCTTTACAAATCCACCGGGGGATCAATACGATCATCGTTGATGCGGGTCACGGAGGAAAGGATCCGGGTGCTTCAGGCGCTTACTCCCTGGAAAAAAACCTTGCCCTTGAAATCGCCATGAAAGTGGGGAAAACCTTGCAAAACGCATTGCCTGGCGTGCGTGTTATCGAAACAAGGACTACGGACATTTTTCAGCCGGTTGGCGAAAAGGCGCAAATCGCCAACGAGAATCACGGGGACCTCTTCATCTGCATACACTGCAACCTGCGCGTCCTCGTCCATAAGGAATTCGAAGGGTATCGAAAGGTTGCGTATTATACGGGAAAAGGGAGCGCACGGAAGAAGCACGTCCGGAAGGTGGCCATCTATCATAAATACTTTGTAGACGATCCGGACCCAACGGGTACGGAAACCTATATCTTTACAGCACGGAAGGATAAAGAGAAGATCAATGCCGTTCTTGAAGGGGAGGCGGCCGAGGACACTTCGGATACCCCGGCGCCTGAAACACCGGAGGATATGATCCAAGCCGAAGCCTGGGCCAAGGCTTACTTTTTCAAGAGCGTCAAGTTGGGTTCGATGATCCAGGACGAATTCGCCCCCATGGGCCGTGACCGGGGGGTGATGCAGCGATACGAGGGGATCAGGGTCCTGGAGTCCACCAATATGCCCAGTGTATTGGTGGAGACCGGGTACTTGTCGAACCGCCAGGAGGAGGATTGGCTGAACAGCGATGAGGGGCAACAGGACATCGCCGACGCCATCACCCGTGCAGTGATCAAGTACAAGGCTCAGGTGGAAGGAAAATCCGTACAGGGTGTTCCGGATTCCACTACGGGTAACAAACAATAGAATGAAGATATCAAATGAAACAAAGGTGGGCGTCCTGGGCGTGGTTGCCATCACCCTGCTGATCCTCGGATTCAATTTCCTGAAGGGACGAAACCTTTTTTCCAATTCCAGCCACATCTTTGCGAAATACACCAATGTCAGTGGCCTTGGCAGCTCCAATGCGGTTATGGTCAATGGCCTGCAGATCGGAACGGTGTATGAAATCAAGCCGATGCACAAGAATATAGACACCATCCTGGTGACCCTGAACCTCACCAAGAAAGTCGATATTCCTGTCAATTCGGTGGCCGTCATCAAGCCCTCCACCCTGGGCCTGTCCACGCCCGAAATCGACGTTACCCTGGGGGATTCTCCGCGTTTCCTCAAACTCGGGGATACCATTATTACCGCGCCTTCCAAGGACCTGATCGGGGGTGTATTGAAGACCGTGGATCCCGTCCTGGACCAGTTGACCCTAGTCTTCGAATCCCTGGACACCGTATTAATGAAGTTCTCGTCCATCCTGGACCCGAATACGAAAAATAACCTCCGTGGCGTGATTGCGGGCCTGAACAACGACGCCGCGCAACTGGGCGCCGCCCTCACCCGGGTCAACGGAATGCTGGATAAAACCAGTTCCCTTTCCCAGACCCTGGACAACCTGAACACATTCAGCGCTAACCTCGCGAAGAATAACGACAACCTCAGCGCCACCTTGTCCAACCTGAAGAAGACCAGCGACGGTCTGGCGGCCAGCGATATCAAGGGCACTTTCCAGAAGCTGGACTCCGCGGCAAACGGCCTTAAGTCCATTCTGGCCAGCGTGAACGGTCAACCGGGTAACGAAGGCACCGTCCAACGTCTGAATGCCGCCATCCGTAGCTTGAACACGCTCCTGGACGACCTGAGGGTCCACCCCAAGCGTTATATCAATATTTCCGTATTTGGTAAGAAAGACAAGTCCACCCCACTCAAGGGTCCTTTGCCTGAAGATGGGGCGGGGCACTAACCTATGCGCATAACCTTACTCTCGATATTGTTCCTGTGTCTGGCGGGTAGCGCGATGGCGCAAGCAGGGGCCCGCCCGGCGCCAACAGGCCGGGCGGGAGCGCCGGCCGACACGACAAGGCCGGATACCGGTTCACGGCTTGTGATCATCCACCATTCCGACTTTCTGGAGCAAATCACCAGGGACAGTGTTCAGATTGAAAAGCTCATTGGGCACGATACCCTTTCCCAAGGCAGGACCCGCCTCTACGCAGACAGCATGTACTTCAACCAGAAGGAGAATGTGGTGGAAGCCTTCGGGAATGTGCACATCAACGATAACGACAGCGTCGATATCTATTCCCGCTATCTGAAATATTATGCCACCCCCAAAAAGGCATTGCTCAGAAGACAAGTCAAACTCACGGATGGTAAAGACGTCCTCACCACCGATTCCCTGGACTACGACCTGCCCACCCACGTCGGGACATACACAAAAGGGGGGAAAGTGGTGAACGGCACTACCATCCTGACCAGCGACGACGGTATTTATTACGGGGAGACCAAAGATGTGACGTTCATGAAGCATGTACACCTCACGGACACGGCCTACAAAATTACCAACGACACGCTTTATTATAATACGCAAACGAAAATCGCCAACTGGAAGGTGCCCACCATAATCGACGATGGAAAGAGCATCATCGAGACACGCAGGGGGTTTTACGATCTGAAGCGAAACCTATTCAATTCGGAAGACCGGCCCCGGATCCGGGACAGCAGCGGGAGCATCATCGCGGACCGCCTGGCTTACGACCGGAACACCGGCAACGGGGAAGCCCGGGGGAATGTCGTCTATAAGGATACATCCAGCAATACCTTGCTGGCTAACCACGTCTTCTTCAACCGGCCCCGGAGAAACGTACTGGCCACCGAAAAGCCCGTCCTCATCATCTTAGAGGGAAAGGATACCACCTACGTACGCGCCGATACGTTTTATTCCGCGCTCGTCAGGGACCTGCGTTACTTCCGCAGGCACATGAACGCCCTGGGGGATACGACTCTTTTCCCTCCTGGCGCGGATTCCAGTTCCCACCCCCCTTCCCGGGATACCGTTTCCCATGTGGCAGAAACCGAACCCACCGACAGTTTGCCCGTAAAAGACAGCACGCTTCGCTACATTATCGGGTTCCATCACGTGCGTGTCTTTTCGGACTCCCTGCAGGCGAAATCGGACAGCTTGTTTTATTCGGATGTGGATTCGGTTTTCCAGTTCTTCGGCAAACCCGCCGTATGGGCCAACCACAGTCAGATTACGGGGGATACCATGTACCTTTATACCAAGCGCCAAAAGCCATCCCGTTTATACGCTTTTTTCAATGGTTTCATCATCAATTCTGTCGGCCATGACTTTTTCAACCAGATCACGGGCAGAACGATCAACGGCTATTTCAAGGACGGGGAAATGGATTACATGCGCGCAAAGGGCTACGCGCACAGCGTGTATTTTGCGCAAAACGACAGCGGGGCCTACCTGGGGCTAAATACGGCCGAGGCCGATGCCATCGACCTGTTTTTCGTCAACCGGGAACTCAACAAGGTGGTTTTCCGGAACGGCGTGAAGGGAACGACGACCCCTATGCGGCAAATCCAGATCGAAAACACGCGGCTTCCGAATTTCAAATGGCAGGAAGCTCTGCGACCGAAAAGCAAGGAAGAATTATTCCAATGATACGCCGGGCCCTCCGGAGATTTATAGTCGACAGTCGGGCCGTGGGCATTCTTTTGATTTCCTGCACGGCCCTTTCCCTCCTTCTCAGCAATATACCCTGGGGAGGGAGCTGGATTTCTTTTTGGCATTCCGGCATTTCGTATTGGTTGGATGACGCGGGAATGGCCCTTTTCTTTTTCCTGGCGGGTTTGGAGATCAAACGGGAACTGCTGAAAGGAGAATTGTCTTCTTTGCGCAGGGCCGTATTGCCGGCCGCCGCCGCCATCGGGGGCATGGTGTTGCCGGCCCTCATTTTCATCGGGCTGAATCACGGTTCCAGTTATGCGCACGGTTGGGGGATCCCCATGGCCACCGACATAGCCTTTTCCCTGGGGGTAGCCTCTATCCTGGGATCGCGGATGCCCGTCTCCCTGAAAATATTCCTGACGGCGCTCGCCATCATCGACGACCTGGGCGCGATACTGGCCATCGCCATTTTCTATTCCCATGGGCTGGCGGTATGGTATTTATTTGCGGGGCTGGGGATTTGGGGGATTCTCCTCGGACTCCTTTTTGTCCGCGTGCCGTTTGGATGGGGGCAATGGCTGTTGGGGATCGGGCTGTGGTATTGCTTTTGGCGCAGTGGCGTCCACCCTACCGTCGCGGGGGTGCTTTTTGCCTTTGCAGTACCCACGCCCCAGTTGAGCAAATGGGAGCACAGGGTCCATTTCCCCGTAAACTTCGTCATCATTCCCCTTTTCGCGCTGGCCAATACCGCCATACGACTACCGACGCACCTGTTCCAGGGATTGCTTTCAAATGTGAGTCTGGGTATTTTATCAGGACTCCTGATTGGAAAAACGCTGGGGGTTACGGGGGCGGTTTTTTTGATGGTCCGAACAGGTTTTTCGACCTTGCCTAAGCGGAGTTCCTGGAGCCAGATAGCGGGGACGGGTCTTCTGGCGGGGATTGGGTTCACCATGTCCATATTCATCACCCTGATGGCCTTCGATCGGCCAGAAGATCAGGAAATGGCCAAAATAGCCGTACTCGTCGCCAGCCTGCTGGCGATGGGTGGCGCCATTGGCTGGTTCCGGCTGACTTCCAAATCTACACAGCTATGAAATTGTTCGATGCTTCCCAAATCCGGGCCTGGGATGCGTACACCATCGCCCACGAACCGATTTCTTCCCTGGACCTCATGGAAAGGGCGGCACGCGCTTGCTTCGAGTGGATCCTCGCCAGGTTCGACGGACCGTTTTATATTTTTTGTGGAAAGGGCAACAACGGGGGAGACGGCCTTGCACTCGCCAGGCTTCTGTTGGTTTTACGCCTTCCCGTGAGGGTGTACATTTTGGAGTTCGGGCATTCGGGGACGGAGGATTTCCAGGCGAATTTGACCCGGCTTCACAGCCTTACACCTGACATTCACTTTATTCAAACTTCAGAGGCCTTTCCGTCGTTGCCGGCTTCGGCCATCGTCGTAGACGCTCTTTTGGGAACGGGGGTGAACCGGCCTTTGGAAGGGCTGACTGCCGCGCTCGTGGGGTATCTGAACGGGGCCGGCCGGCCGATCATTGCGCTGGATTTGCCGAGTGGGCTTCGGGCGGATGAGCCTTCGGGCGGTGAGGTCGTCCGGGCCACGCATACTTTGACTTTAGGTGAGTGGAAATTGGCATTGATGATGGCCGAAAATGCGCCGTTTTTCGGGGAAACGCATCTCCTGCCCATTGGACTTTCCGCAACCTACGATGCTTCCACTGAGTTATTCGTTACCGAACTTCCGGAGGCGCGATCCTATTATAGGCCCCGTTCGGCCTTTTCGCACAAGGGGAATTTTGGGCACGCCCTGCTGGCGGCGGGGGGGACGGGGAAAATGGGGGCCTGCGTCCTGGCTTCCAAGGGCTGTTTGCGTAGCGGCGTCGGGTTATTGACGGATTTGGTTCCGCCTGCGGGCGTGGATATCATCCAGGTGAGCGTTCCGGAAGCGATGGCCCTGACCGATTTGGCCGCCGTGGACGCTTCGGTCTATAAAGCTTTTGGCATTGGACCCGGGTTGGGTATGGGGGCGTTGGGCGTTTTGGAGCACCTGCTGAGCATTGCGCCCTATCCGGTGGTGATCGATGCCGATGCCATCAATTTGCTGGGTGCGAATCCGGCGCTTTGGGAAAAGGTTCCCCCCCACTCCATCCTGACCCCTCATCCCAAAGAATTCGAACGTTTGTTCGGGGCTGTCGGGGACGACTTTGCGCAGATGCGGTTAGCCATGGAGCAGGCGGTATCCCGGGGGTGCATCATCGTCCTCAAAGGGCATCGCACCCTCGTCGCCTGCCCCGACGGCACCGGGCATTTCAATACCACCGGGAACGCCGGAATGGCCACGGGAGGCAGTGGGGACGTACTAACGGGCATCATTACCGGACTTTTGACTCAGGGCTATGGGCCCCGTGAGGCGGCGATCCTGGGTGTATATCTTCATGGGCTCTCCGGAGACCTGGCTTTGCGGGAGCAATCGATGGAGAGCTTGCTGGCCTCCGGGATTGCCGAAGGGCTGGGCGCGGCGTATAAGTATTTAGCGGGCGAATCATTGTGAATTGTACGCCCTTTCCCCTATTTTTGCCGTCCACAATGCGCGAGCAGACGCGTCAAACTTTTTATTGATTACTGCGTATGAATAATATTGTCTATTTGGTTCCCGCGGCGGGTGTTATAGGTTTACTGTATACGTTGATCCGTTTTAATTGGGTCGCCAGGCAGGATGCCGGGACCGACCGTATGAAAGTTATTGCCAGACACATTGCCGAAGGCGCCATGGCCTTCCTGAAAGCCGAATACAAGATCCTGGGGTATTTTGTGATTATAGCAGCCCTGCTGTTGGGGTACATGGGTAGCCAAAATGCCGATTCGAGTCCTTTCATTGCTCTTTCCTTCGTATTGGGCGCCGTTTTCAGCGCCCTGGCCGGTTTCATTGGGATGCGCGTGGCGACCAAGGCCAATGTCCGCACGGCCCAGGCGGCCAGGACCAGTCTGAAGAAGGCCCTGTCCGTTTCCTTTGGAGGCGGCTCCGTCATGGGGCTGGGTGTTGCGGGTCTGGCGGTGTTGGGACTGGGTGGACTGTTCATCGTATTAATAAAAATATTTGCTCCCGGGGTGGCCGCCACCGACGGGATGGTCACCAAGGCGGTTGAAGTGCTCACGGGCTTTTCCCTGGGCGCCGAGTCCATAGCCTTGTTTGCCCGGGTAGGCGGAGGTATTTACACCAAGGCCGCCGACGTGGGCGCCGACCTGGTTGGGAAGGTGGAGGCGGGCATTCCCGAGGATGATCCCCGCAACCCGGCCACCATCGCCGATAACGTGGGTGATAATGTGGGAGACGTGGCTGGTATGGGCGCCGACCTGTTCGGTTCCTATGTGGCTACCGTGCTGGCGACTATGGTGTTGGGGCACGAAACGTTTGCCCAGGACAATTACAACGGCTTCTCCCCCATCCTGCTCCCCATGCTGATTGCAGGCGCTGGTATCATTTTCTCGATCATCGCTACCACATTCGTTCGCATATCCGACAGCGCGGGCATTTCCACGCGCGCGGTGCAAAGGGCCCTGAATATGGGCAACTGGGGTTCCATCATCCTCACCGCGATCGTGTCGTATTTCCTGACGATGTGGTTACTGCCCGATTCCGACATGACCCTGCGGGGAGAGCCCTTCACGAAGACCGGGGTATTCGGCGCCATCGTCGTGGGCCTGGTCGTGGGCACCCTGATGAGCCTGATCACGGAATACTATACCGCCATGGGGCGCGGACCGGTGATGCGCATCGTCACCCAATCGGGTACGGGGCACGCTACCAACGTCATCGGGGGTCTCGCGGTGGGTATGGAATCGACCTTTTTTCCGATCCTGGTACTGGCCGGCGGGATTTATGGCGCGCATTATTTTGCGGGTCTGTACGGGGTGGCCATCGCGGCCGCGGGCATGATGGCCACGACGGCGATGCAACTGGCTATCGACGCTTTCGGGCCTATCGCGGATAACGCGGGGGGCATCGCCGAGATGTCCGAACTGCCCAAGGAGGTGCGCGAAAAAACCGATATACTCGACGCCGTAGGAAATACGACCGCGGCCACGGGAAAGGGCTTCGCTATTGCTTCGGCGGCCCTGACGGCCCTTGCGCTGTTTGCGGCATTCGTGGGCGTTGCGGGGATTCATGGCATCGATATATACCAGGCTCCCGTACTGGCCAGCCTGTTTGTCGGAGGGATGATCCCCTTCGTGTTTTCCTCCCTGGCCATCCGTGCGGTGGGACAAGCGGCCATGGCTATGGTCGAGGAGGTTCGCCGCCAGTTCCGGGAAATTCCCGGGATCATGGAAGGGACGGGTCAACCCGAATACGAAAAATGCGTCGCCATTTCCACGAAGGCTTCCATTAAAAAGATGCTCCTGCCGGGGGCTATCGCGCTGTGTTCTCCTTTGATCATCGGATTTTTGATAGGCCCGGAAGCGCTGGGTGGATTCCTGGCGGGGGCAACGGTTTGCGGGGTCCTGATGGGGATCTTCCAGAATAACGCGGGGGGCGCTTGGGACAATGCCAAGAAGAGCTTTGAAAAGGGTGTGGAGATCAGGGGCGAAATTTATTATAAGAAGTCCGAGCCGCATAAAGCATCTGTTACGGGGGATACGGTGGGTGATCCGTTTAAGGATACTTCCGGGCCTTCGATGAATATCCTCATCAAACTTATGAGCATCGTGTCGCTGGTGATTGCGCCGACACTGGCGCAGGTGTGGCATACGAAGGATGCGGTGGCGATGAAGGTGCCGCATGCGCGGGTCATTTACCATCAACCTGTAGCGAAGCGCTGACCGGGCGCGGTTTTTTTGTATCTTTAGGGATGCATCAGCCCCCGCAAATCCTGGTCCATGCCATCCCGGGCTTTATCATCCTCATTGTTGCCGAGGTCATTTTCGCGGTGCGCACGCAGCGGGAGTTGTATGACGTCAAAGACGCTTCCACCAGTATCGCCCTGGGCCTGGGCAACCTGCTGACGGGGCTGGTTTCCAAAAGTATCATCCTGGCGGTTTTCGTATTCCTATATCGTTTCCGCTTTTTTACCATCCCTTATACCGCGTGGTGGGCCTGGGTGCTCTGCTTTTTCGCCGACGACTTCAGCTACTATTGGTTCCACCGGACGGCCCACGAGGTGCGCTGGTTTTGGGCTTCGCACGTGGTCCATCACTCCTCGGAACGGTATAACCTGGCGGCGGCCCTGAGGCAGACGTGGACGGGAGACCTTACGGGTTCCTTTATATTCTGGACGTGGATGCCCCTGGTAGGCTTCGAGCCGGGGATGATCCTGATGATGCAATCCTTTAGCCTCCTTTACCAGTTCTGGATCCATACCGAAGTGATCGGGAAAATGCCCTCCTGGTACGAAGCGATATTCAACACACCTTCTCATCACCGGGTTCACCATGGGTCCGATATCGAGTACCTTGATAAAAATCACGCGGGTACCCTGATTATCTGGGACCGTATGTTCGGGACCTTCGAGGCGGAGCAACAACGGCCCACGTATGGGCTGACCCAGAATGTACATACCTTCAACCCGGTCAGGGTGGCCTTCTACGAATGGATACGCATGGGCAGGGATTTGGGGAAGGCGCGGACCTGGAAGCAGGCATTTTATTTTGTTTTTGGGGCGCCGGGCTGGAGCCCGGACGGGGTCGGTAAGACCACTAAAGCGCTTCGCTCAGAAAAACTTCAGAATTGAGCGCTAGCTTTCCGGTCCCATGAACCGCCTATTCACCCCACTGCTGCTTTCCCTTTCGCTGGGCGCCACTGCCCAGGACAACTATGAAATCCAGGTCTATGCTTCCCCCACCGTGGGTAAGGACACGACGATGGTAGAGCTCCACAGCAATTACAGCATCATCGGTAATACCGCATCCGAAGGGGTCGTCTCCACCAACCATATGGACCGGGAAACCATTGAAATCACGCATGGATGGACGCCCTGGTTCGAGACGGGTTTTTATATTTTCAACGACATCGCGGACATGGGGCGGACCAATTATGTCGGCAGTCATTTCCGGCCCCGCGTAATGGCCCCATCGGAATGGAACTGGCCGGTTGGCGTCAGCATTTCTTTCGAAGGAGGGTTCGTCAAGGAGGGATATGACCCGGACATCTGGACTTTGGAAATCCGTCCCATCATCGATAAGCAGATCGGACCCGTTTACCTGGCGCTCAATCCGGTCGTCGACCTTACTTTCAAGGGTGCCGATGCGGGTCGCGGCGCCATCTTTGCCCCCGATTTCAAGTTCAGCTACCAGATCGGGAAGGTTTGGGCGTATGGGATCGAATACTATGGTTCGGTGGGGCCCATCTTTCACTTCGATCCCCTTCCGGTGCAGCAGCACCAGTTGTTCCTGGCGGTCGATGCCGATTTCGATCCACGTTGGGAATTCAACGCGGGGTATGGGTTCGGGTTGACACCGAGCATCGACCGTAGTATCATCAAGGTAATCCTGGGACGACGGTTTGGGGGGCCGCGGCACGCCGGGCATCGCCTCGGGGCACCGCCGCACACCGGGAGTTGGTAGTGGTGGTGGCTTGGACCCTTTTCTTAAAAATCTTTAAAAATTGATCAGCGGTTTGCATGTTACGAATGGAATCGTATATTTGGTATACGAAAACAATCGTAACCATGGGTAAACAATTAAAGCCAACCGAAAGTGAGCTGGAAATCCTCCAGGTTTTGTGGGAAAAGCAGAAGGCTACGGTACGGGAAGTCCACGAAATTCTCGCCGCAAGTAAGGATGTGGGCTATACGACTACGCTGAAGCTCATGCAGATCATGTTTGAAAAAGGCTTGGTTCGCCGCGATGAAAGCAGCAAAACGCACATTTATGAACCTTTGGCCAGCCGGGAAAAGACCCAAAAGCAGCTGGTCAGCCGAATGATCGATACCCTTTTCCAGGGCTCTCCGGCCCAATTGGTGATGCAGGCATTGGGGCAACATAAGACTTCCGCCGGTGAGCTTGAAGAAATTCAACGTTTATTGGACAACCTCAAAAATCAGTAGCCATGATTTCCCTTAGCGGTTCTCCCTTCCTGCAATCCCTGGGTTGGGCTATTGCAGGCAGCCTTTGGCAGATGGCACTCCTGTGGGTGATCTACCAATTATGCTTCCTGGCTTGGAAAAATGCCAAAGCCACCGCGAAGACGGCTGCCGCAACCGCGTTACTGTTCACCGGTTTTGGGTGGTTCCTTTCCTCCCTGATCCGCCATTACTGGGAACTGAAAACGGCCACGCTTACCTCCGGCGAGGCCGAAACAAATTTCAGCTTTCGATTCATCAACCGTGGCCATGCGGTGATCGACTATGTGAATGGGGGCCTCGCCTGGGCGGAACACTATCTCCCTTATCTATCTTCCGCCTACCTCCTGGTACTGGCCTTCCTGCTCATTCGAGTCGGGAAGGCCTACCGCCAGGTTCAAACGGTGCGCTATGAAGGGCTTTCCAAGATAGACGCCTATTGGCGCGTCTACGTGACCGAACTGGCGCGTCGCATCGGTATTCGCCGGGACGTCCGGGTTTGGTTGAGCGAAAAGATCGACATTCCGGCCACCGTGGGGTACCTGAAGCCCTTGATCCTGCTGCCCATCGCCAGTTTTAACCAACTGACCCCCGAACAAGTGGAGGCTATCCTGCTTCATGAGCTGGCCCATATCATGCGCCATGATTACCTCCTCAACCTCGTCATAACGGTAGTGGATACCATCCTTTTCTTCAACCCCTTCGCCCAGCTCATCACCCGGCACATCCGCAAGGAGCGGGAAAACAGTTGCGACGACTTCGTCCTGCAATTCCGGTACAGTCCACATACGTATGCTTCAGCGCTCCTTTCCCTGGAGCGGCAGCGCGGGTCGCTAGAGCTAGCCATGGCCGCCTCGGGTAAAACGGACCTACTGGACAGGATCAAACGTATTCTCAACGTCCCGGCCTCCAAAAAGCCTATGAACTACGGGCAAAAGCTGATGGCTTTGTTGATCACGGCGGGGATACTGGGGTCGCTGGCGTGGCTGACGCCTCAACATGCGGCAGCCCATAAGGCTTCCTCCCCCGTCGCTTCGGCCCTGTTGACCCCGGGTGTAGCCTCCGATGGACCCGACCCCGCTCCTCCTCCTCCGCCCATCGATGCGCCGGCCCTCCGACGTATTGCTATTGCTGCGCAAAGCGCTCCGACCGCCCCCTCTGATACGAGGAGGCGCCAAGGCTGCCCGGATCCGGCTCCCACCATAGTCAGAGATGCTGCGACCGACTCTGTTTATTCGGTGTTGTTTTCGAATGTGGAAAGGATGGACACCTTTAAATTAAAGATGGCTTTTAAGATGGACAGCTTTAAAATTCGTTTTGGGGCCCTTTCTCAATTGTATTCCCAACAGAATATTCAGATCTTTAATAAGCAGCGCGAAAACCTCCGCAGGTCGGAAACGGCCATACGCGAGTTCCAGCGGCAAGCCGTACTCCTTCAGAATCAATGCAATACTCTCCAGACTTATACCCTAAGGGCGGCAAAGTCAAAGTTGAAAACCAGGGCCCAGGTCCTGGATCAACTGTCATGCGACGAGGCTGATAACGGCATTACCGCGGACCAGCCGGGATGGCAATGTCCCGTAAATGCATATTATTTTAAGGCCCCCCACTGGACTGCTACTCCCGTGGTCTTTGTAAAGTCAACCCGTAATCCGGACGACCACGTCGAATACTATGAGGCACCCGCCGCTCCCTATTTGGAACGCGTTACCATCCTCAAATCCAAAGAGTTATTGGTTCAGGACAAAGGTCTGAAGGCTTCCGCCATCGTCTTCCTGAAGAAGCTGGAGGAGGACGGGAACCTGCCTGAAGGGCGATCCATACGCATCGTCCGTGGCGACCGCGTGCTGATGGTGAATGGGAAAAAGCTGCCGGACGAGGATTTTAACCGGTATAGCGCGTACATGGAGGGGAAGGATGTCATCATCATTTCAACGGGGAAGGCGGTGCAGGTGACGATCAGGTAGGCTCCGGGCGTTGCCGGTTTGCTTGCCCCGGCTGGGCCTGTTCGGCCCCGGCCCCGGGTCACCCGAGGAGCTGGCGGGACGCCGCAGGTCAACCCAGTAGCTTTCGGGCTGCCGATGGGCCCTCGCAAAACAGCAGATCCAGGATCGATAGATTCCCTATAAATGCGTGTCTGTCTCCAAATACCTGGGTGTAGGTATAAGGGACGTCCATTTCCGGCTTTAACTTGGAATGGCCTCTCCGGTCTTTTGCCTCCGGATATTCCCCCTTCGCTTCTTCTATTTCCCCCTTCCAATTCAGTTGGGTTAGCACCCATTCCATGGTCATTTTATTCCAGTCCAACAGGTAGTCCGGTCTCTGTTCAAAGAGAGGCTGGAGGGTATCGACATAATGCTCGAACCAGGGGGATTTCTTGTAGGCATCGTGAATCGACCTCCAGTGCCGCAGTCCCCAATGTTCCCGGTATGAAATTCTGACATCCTTGAAGGGGCCTTTTTGGGCCCTCCCGGCCTCAAGGGGGACACTGAGCAGGAGGGGGCCATTGGGGCCCAAAAGGTAGCAACGGTTCAAAGGAAGGGCTTTTTGCCATCTTTCATATACTTCTATTTTCCAATGTGTAAAATTTATTGAAGTTTTATAGAAGTCTATGCTTCCAAAATATTGGCTTTCAATTATTAAACTGTCGTTCATTTTTTTTATTTGTCGGGGAAGTTCAGGTTGGGGGGTTGGGGGTGTAAATTTCGATTTTCTTTGGGGTGTTTTTGTTTTATTTTAAGTGGATTTAACGTATTGTAATTTGCTTTAAAGTAAATAGTTAAAGTGTTTATTTAAATGCTATATTTTTTGGGTGTGGTTTATTTGAAGTAAAACTTTAAGATAGGGGTGGTTTTCTAAGGAATTTAGTAATGGAATTTGGTGGTCAGGGGGGAATGACATACATCTTTACCCTACCCCGTTTCCAAGGTAGTTAGCAAAATTATGAGCGCTGTGGTTATAAGAGGCCCGCCCTATCCCATGTGGATAAAATGACATTATGTCTTGCCAACTAAAATGCTTAGCGTACTTTATTGGGCTAAATGGTGTATATCTCCACTAAGGAATTGCAGAATCGCATTACAATAAATGGATATACGTGCAGGGTTATTTATCCCCTAGATGGTCCAGTATTTCCCTTATTTGAGGAAGCGAGGATTCGTAAGAGAGCCCTTGAATGTTGGGGGCGGACCGTTGGTGGGAGTAAACTGAAGATAAAATTTCCTGAAGGTGGGCGGTCGTTAGTTCGATGCATTTATACACATCTTCGGGCTGTATTTCCAAAACCGGGCTTAACTGAAACTGCCAAGTAATATCCGAACTCAACACCAATTTACCGGCGGTAAGGTCAAAAATCATTTTTACGAAAATGGAAGCCTCATCAAGTTTTTCAGGTAACCTCACACAAGACAATTCGGAATAAATCCCCTGGGCTACTTCCCCACCCAAGAACGCATCATTAGCGGAGGCATTGTACCCGATCAGTCTTGCGGCGTCAATTTTAGCAGGCATAGTAAAATAAGTTTGTTTTACATTGTAAAACGATGTATAATTGGTCATGGCCGATAAGAAAGAAAATAAAACCGTGAACATCAATATCCGGGTTTCGGAAGATACTAAAACGGAATTGGCCCGGTTGGCGGAAATAGATCGTAGAACCCTGAGTGATTATATTAGGCTTCAGCTTGAACGCCTGACCGCTACCCTCAAAAGCAAGTAGTTTATTTTTTTGCCCTATTTGTAAAAGCAACTTTTACAAATGGAACCCGATAGGGGAAAATACGGTGTGAATTCGATTCTACGTTTGTTACCTTACGCAAAAGCAATGATTGGAGCCCCTTTCCATTTCCTCCGTTGGGCCTTTTTATTTTGTGGCTGTGGTCTGGCCCTGAATGCCTGCAGGAAATCTTTGGCTCCAACTCCAACCCCGCCGGACCAATTGAGGGTATATGTAGCGGGTTATGCAATAGACACGCTCACAAATATCCCAAACGTGATTGGCTCAACGGTCTCTGAGGCTGTGGTTTGGCTAAATGGTGTTCCAACGTCCTTAACCAATCAACCTACAGACGCTATTGCACAAGCTATGGCCATCTCAGGATCCGATGTGTACGTGGTAGGCAACCAGGCAGGCCCAAATGCCAATATAGCCGAATGCTGGAAAAACGGTACTCCCACGGCTTTATCCGATGGGTCGGTCGATACGTACGCAGAAGCCATTGTATTGTCCAATCAGCACGTGTATGTGGCAGGTTATGCATATTCAAGCCAACCTGACTACCAAGAGATTATGAGCATGATGCTGCCTAATCATATAGCTTTGATCTGGATAGATGGGGTTGAGACGCCTTTAACCACCGGATACCTCGATGACTATGCATTGTCCATAGCGGTTTCAGGGTCAGATGTATATGTGGCGGGCTACGAAGCATCGCGAACGGGTATTGCTGCTGTTTATTGGAAAAATGGAGTTGAATTCCAATTGACCAATGGGCAGGATTACGCTTTCGGCTATTCCATTGCCGTTTCAGGATCGGATGTGTATGTGGCTGGCTGGAAAACAATGCTAGTACCGGGAGCAAGCGATACGGCTTTATATTGGAAAAACGGCAATCCTGTACTTTTAACAAACGGACAGTATCCCGCGCAGGTCTATGGAATTGCCGTGGACTCGGCATCCAATGTGTATGTGGCTGGTTGGGAAGGAACCGACTCGACAAATGCAGCCATGCTGTGGAAAAATGGTAACCCCATGCCTTTATCCGGTGGGACTAACCCTTCCTCAGCCGGTGGTATCGCGATCTCCGGTTCGGATGTGTATGTTACGGGTTATATAGCAGCTGGACACATGGAAAATACTATAGCTACCTACTGGAAAAACGGTATTCCCGTGTTCCTGAATGACTCGTCAAAGTCTACCAGTGCAAACTCAATTTTCGTTGTCGGTAAATAAAAAGGCGAGGAAATAACCGCTAAACGGGGTTATTTGCAGGCATTGTCCTCATCGTATACCAACATGAAAGGGGCTTCGCAGTGAGCGAATCTATTATTATTTGCGTAAACGGCTACACGCCATATATTACCAACCACCTCTTTTGCTTTTTCAAATAGAGTATCTACTACATTGGAAATTTCTCCCTGGCAGTCCTTGATATTGTCATTAACTCTTACATTAAGGACGTACTGATCGCTTTGAAATGAAAAGCCAAAATCGACATCGGAAAGCCAAATTTCCGAGTACCGCTTATCTGTCTTGTTTACGTCACAAAAGACTGCGTTTAATTTTCTTATAAGAATTTTTTTATCCATATAGCTATTTCCTTTACAGAAGTTATGAAATCAATGACGTCATGAGGTGTCTTCCCTGTCAAATACCTGGATTCTTCCGTCCAGGGGCTTGCAGTAGACCAAGCCTTCAAAAAAGTTGAATCGTACTTTTTTGCATCCGAAAAGGGGGTATATATTCCAGATAAATAAAACAGTTCTTCGTAGTTGTGAACTTTAAAAGGTCTATATAATTCCTTCTTTGGGACCTTATCGAAATCAAAAAAATTATCAACACCTAAAGTCTTACAAATCATAGCTTTTAGCAAAAGTTCTACCGTATATCCAGCTATATAATAGGCCCCATCGGCGAATCCTTCCCTAAGAAGGCTTTCTGCTTCTGATAGCTTCTCATCCGCAAGGGTCTGTATGTCTGCCCGACATTTCATTTATGATATAAAGTTAGGTATTTTAGTAAATATACCAAAAATTAGGCGATTTTTTTTGGCGCAACGTTAGAGAGCGGATGGATGCCAGGGTGGTTGTTTTACCCTATTTTTGAATCAGCCCGGAAAAGGGCTTTTATATGATGAGATTGTTGCTGGCCGGAATGGTCATTTTAGGCGCGATGATGTTGCAGGGCTGTGGGGGGAAATTTCAACCCCTGGAATTCCGAAGGATCGAAAATCTGAAGGTCTCCCAATGGAATATGATCGCGCCCCGGGTGCAGGCGGATATTGTTTATTACAATCCCAATGCCATGGGTTTCCATTTTAAGGGGGGGTCGGTGGACGTCTACCTGGATTCGCTTTGGCTGGGGCATTCCCAAATCGATACGAGCATACGGATCAACCCTCACGAGGAGTTTACAATCGTCCTGCCTATGGTGCTGGATTTTCCACGTTTGATGAAAAGTGGGCTCACGACTTACCTTAACCGGCAGGTCCACGTTCGGGTGGATGGGGTGGTAACGGGATCCAAGGCGGGCATAAAAAAGACCTTTCCGGTGCATTACGAAGGGGAGCAGCACCTCGATCTTAAACTGTTTTAGGGGTGTTTGGGCGGGCCGCCTCCGTCCTCAGGTTTCTTGCAGCAGGTCGGAAGGGATTTGTAGGAATCGGGGTTGGCGGTGACGTCACCGGCGTCATAGCCTACGTTGGCGATGGCGGTTTTGATGTTTTCGATGTTTGTCCGGGAGGTCATATAGGTAACGTAGGTGACCTTTTTGCGCCAGTCCACGGTGAGTTTCATGACGCCATCCTCGTGGCTCATATAGTCCTCGATGCGTTTTTTGCACTTTTCACACTGGACCGTTGGGGTGCTGATGGTGTCCTTTTTGACACTGGGGGCCTGTTGGGCGGATAGAGGGCCGGCCATGAACGCCAGGCCGAGGATACATAGGATAAGTTGTTTCATACCCTAAAATACGATTTATTTCCCCCAGGTGGCGGGGTCCTGGCTCCATTTTAACAATAAGGCTTCCTGCTCGGGCGTGACAAGTCCCTTATCGACGGCCAGGTTGATTAGCGTGGGGTAATTGCTTAGGGCATAAAAGGGAACCCCGGCTTTTGCAAAGGCATCCGCGGCGGCGGTGAAGCCGTAATCGAAAATGGCGACGGCGCCGATGACTTCCAGGCCGGCGGCGCGCAGGACAGTTACTGCCTCCAGGCTGCTTTTGCCCGTGGAAAAAAGGTCCTCGATGACGACGGTCTTTTGGCCGGGTTCGAAATAACCTTCGATTTGATTCCCCAGCCCGTGCTCCTTGGGTTTGGAGCGGACGTAGACGTAGGGTAGTTTGAGCTGGTCGGCGGCCATGGCACCCCAGGGGATGCCGGCGGTGGCTACACCCGCCAGGAGTTCGGCGGACTCCAATTGGGAGAAGATGAGGTTGCAGAATTCGCTTTTGATGAATTCCCGGACGGGAGGGAAGCCCAGGGCTTTGCGGTTGTCGCAGTATATGGGACTTTTCCAGCCGCTGGTCCAGGTAAACGGAGTTTCGGGATTCAGCCGAATGGCATTAATTTGCAGGAGCCGCTCGGCGACGGCTTTTTGATGGGTCATGGGCGCGAAGGTACATTAAAACGGCAGCCTGCCAAGGAAGGCCACTGGCGGGGTAAAAGGTATGTTTATAAAAGTATACTTTGGGGATAAGCCTGTGTTTCTCTGTGACGAGATAGACGATAAGTTGCATGAGTACCTGCACCACCCGGATACCATATTCATCGACGAAGTTTCGGGACCCGCCATCAAATCCCTCCTCCACGAAATCGCGAAACCCGAATTCCATGCAGGCCTGTTGTGGGCGGCTGATCTGAAAGGATTGAAAAAAGCATTCTGGAAACATTTCATGATCATCCAGGCAGGCGGAGGCCTGGTCGGCAATGAGGCGGGCGACGTGCTGATGATTTTCCGGCGCGGGAAGTGGGACCTTCCCAAGGGGAAGCTTGATCCGGGAGAAACGCTGGAACAATGCGCCCTCCGGGAGGTCCGGGAGGAAACGGGGCTTTCGGAGGTTCGGTTAGGTGAATTCCTGCTGACCACTTACCATTCGTATAACGATTATGGACACGCCACGCTGAAGGAGACTTCATGGTATCGGATGACCGCTTCTGCCGCAGCGGTTTTGGTCCCTCAAACGGCGGAGGATATTCATGAGATCAAATGGGTTCCCAGGGGGTCCCTGGCGGGGTACCTGGATCAGACCTTTCCTTCGGTTATCGACGTAATCAACCTGTTATGAATACCTTTTTGAAAAGCTATTATCGGGTCCGTTTTCCCGACTGCGACCCCATGAACCACCTGAACAATTCACGCTTCCTGGATTACATGCTGAATGCTCGCGAGGACCATCTCCGGGAGGCCTACCAACTGACTTTGGAGGACCTTATGAAAAAAGGGGTGTTTTGGGTGGTTTCAGGCCACGAGATCCTTTACAAGCGTCCGGCACTGTATAACGAAATGGTCTGCATTACTTCGGCCCTCATCGGTCAGTCCGAACAGCATTTGCAGGTGGAAATGCAGATGTGGAATGAGGCTCAGACGGAGTTGAAGGCCATTTTATGGTCGAATTTCACGGTGGTGGATGCGAAGACGGGGCGGAAGTCGCGGCATACGGAGGAATTTCAGGAGTGGGTGCGTAGCATATGGATGCCGGGGGTGGATGTTTCTTTGGGGTTGAATGACCGACTCGCCGTGGTGGTCAAGCCTTGAGGATCGCGACCGTGAGGCGACTCACGCAAATAAGACTCCCCTTTTCATTCCTGATCTTGATGTCCCATACGTGCGTGGTTTTTCCCAGGTGAAGGACCGTCGCCGTACCCGTTACCAATCCTTCGCTGATGCCGCGCACGTGGTTGGCGTTGATCTCCAGGCCGACGGGGTACGATTGGGCCGGGTCGAGGACCAAAAAGGAAGCGACACTGCCCAGGGTTTCAGCCAGGACACAAGAGGCGCCCCCGTGCAAGAGACCATGAGGTTGGTGCGTGCGGTGGTTTACGGGCATAGTGCCGCTGAGGTAGTTTTCCCCTAATTCGGAAAACTCGATTCCCAGGAAGTCGGCCATAGTGTTTGCGCTGAGGGGCTGGATATCAGCAATGGTAACTTTCGGGTTAAACCAGATCATTTGGTCTTTTTTGCAAGTGAACGCACCACGGTTTGGGGAAGGAACTGGGTGGCGTCTCCGCCGTTCCTTATGACATCCCTCACGAGGGTGGAGGCGACCGAGGTGAATTCGGGCAGGCAGGTCAGAAAGATGGTTTCGATATGGCCTTCCAGGCTGCGGTTCATGTCCGCAATGGCTTTTTCATATTCGAAATCGTTGACGTAGCGTATGCCTCTGACAATGTAGTTGGCCCCTACCCTTTTACAACAATCTACGGTAAGACCTTCGTACACTACCGTAGTGATGCGGGGCTCGTCCTTGAAAATTTCCTCGAACCATTTCAGGCGTTGCTCGTTGGAGAACATGGGGACTTTGCTGATGTTGGAGCCGATGCCGATGACCAGTTTGTCGAACAAGGGAAGTGCCCTGTGAATAATGTCCAGGTGGCCGAGGGTTACCGGATCGAAGGTCCCGGGGAATAGAGCGGTGCGTTGCATGAGCAATTGTTCGGGGCGAATATAGAAACATATAGTAGTATAAAAAATAATCTCGCGAGTCGGCGTACCTCGATCTGGGTAATATGCCTATTTTGGCGGCATGAATAGAACATCTTCGATCATCACCTTAAAAAAGGTGAACGACCGCATGCATACGCTTAGGGGGCAACGAATCGTCCTGGATGGAGATATTGCCGATATATTCGGAGTTCCAAAGTCGGTGTTGAGGAAATATGTCCGTAGGCAAATCAGACGCTTCCCCGCGGATTTCATGTTTCTCCTGACCAGGGAAGAGATTCGAAATATAGGCTTGCATTTGAACTGGGGAACCACCAAAAGTTTGCCCATGGCCTTTACCCTGGAGGGCGTCATTATGCTTTCCTGTGTCTTGAAAAGCAGGCAGGCTGTCAATCTTTCGGTGGCGATCATGCAGATCATTACCGATCTGGGTTCTGGTCCTTATTGGGGGCCGGACAAAGCCGTCGCTTAGTTATTGCTAAGGCTTCGGAAATCCACCGCAACCAGCTTGCTCACGCCGGGCTCCTGCATCGTCACGCCGTAAATGACATCGACGGTTGCCATGGTGGTCTTGTTGTGGGTGATGATGATGAATTGGGAGTTTTCGCTGAACTGGCGGATCATTTGGGTGAATTTGCCCACGTTGGCATCATCGAGGGGGGCGTCGACTTCATCGAGGATACAAAAGGGCGCGGGTTTGATCAGGTAAATGGCAAAGAGCAACGCTGTGGCGGTGAGTGTCTTTTCTCCCCCGCTCAGTTGGGAAATGGAGGATGGCCTTTTGCCTTTGGGTTTGGCGACGATATCTATGCCTGTTTCGGCGAGGTTCTCAGGCGTTTCCAGGATAATGTCCGCGGTGTCGTCTTCGGTGAACAGGACTTTGAAAACTTTCTGGAAATTATCGCGAACCGCGTGGAAGGTTTCCAGGAATTTCTGGTTGGCGGTGGTTTCGACCTCTTGTATGGTTTGTAACAGGGAGTCTTTGGCGCTGACGAGGTCGTTTTTTTGCTCCATGATGAATTCGTAGCGCTTTTTCATTTCCAGGAAGGCTTCGATGGCGGTAGGGTTCACTTCACCCAGGTTTTCCATGCGCCGTTTCATGCGGTCGCACGCGGCCGTCAGTTCTTCGACGGGAGTATCCGATTCCCTGTCCTGGTCGATGATGTCGTCGATGTTGACTTTGAATTCCACGCTGAGCCTTTCTTTCATCCCCGCCAGTTGGAGTTTAAGCTCGCTCATCCTGTCCTTGATCTGGCCCAGGAGGAAGTCGACCTGTTCTTTGGTCTTTTGCTTGGACCGAAGGTCGCTTTCCTTGGCGGCCAGGGTATTGCGCAGGTTATAGTAGGCCTGATCCGCCACGCCAACCTCGCGTTCGGAGGTTTCTTTGCGGTGCATGAGTTCCAGGACGCTTTCGTGGGCTTCCTGGAGGGAGGCTTCCGAGTCGGAGATATCCCTGACGGTTTCCTGCAGTTGGGTATTGTTTTGCTCCATTTGGGTTTTCAGGTCTCCCAACTGGTTGTTTTTGAATTCGAGTTCCTGGCGCAGGCCTGTAACCTTACTTTGCTGGCGGGTTAGGCTAAGGTTGGCTTCGTTGAATTGGGCCTGGGCGAAGTTGTATTCCTGCTCGGACTGGGCATAGGCTTCTTCGGCGCCTTGCATGCGTTTTGCAAGCTCTTCGAGTTGGGCATTGAGGCGTTCGAGTAGGTCCCGTTGGCCGGAAATATTGTCCTGGGTGCGCTGGAAGGTGTCGTCCAGTTCTTCAAGTCGGCGGGTGCTGTTGGTGTCCTGATTATGCAGGTTTTCCAGCTTGTTTTGCAGGGCGTAGGCCTGGTTAGTGCCCTGGTTGATGTCTTGCTGGGCCTGTCGGATGGCCTGATCCTGCAACTGGCCGGTATAGTCGGCGACTTCCTGGTGGTGGGCCTGAATTTGATCTTTTATCTTATTGACTACGTTTTCCTGTTGGGCGATTTGCTCTTTCAGCTTTTCAAGGTTCTTGACGCGGCCGATCTTCTTTCCTTCGAAGAGGCCCAC
>Ga0206863_1162_pt1 | contig 22453 bp, 16 predicted proteins | sample Alteio_BWOrgCont_41_FD_152634 | JGI IMG/M metagenome (GOLD analysis project Ga0206863, IMG submission 152634) | Enriched cells from forest soil in Barre Woods Harvard Forest LTER site, Petersham, Massachusetts, United States -... | ecosystem: Environmental > Terrestrial > Soil > Temperate forest >...
CAAAAGGCTACAGCTATATTTTCGCAGCCCCTTTTTTAATTTGGTTTATGGGGGCAAGTTTCAAACATCGGATTTCTACAGGTTTAATCCGGCTGATGTTGATACTTATTTGTGCGCTGAGCCTGAACACAGGGCAATATTTACGTAACACACAGGCCTTTGGGTCTCCGATGTGGACACACGTTTCTTTGACCAATGAATCCTTTGATTTAAAGATTTTGTGGGTGAATGCATTACGTAATGTGGGCATACACCTAGCCACTCCTTTTGAGGGTGTTAATGAAAATATGGCACAAGCCATGGCCAAGCTGGCTCAATTTTTTGGAGAGGATATTAATGACCCGAGGGCGAGTTTTGAGGGGAAGTTTACTATTGATAACAACATGAGCAGGGATGAGGATTTTTCCGGGAATTTCTTTCACACGGTTTTGTTTGCGATCATTTTTGCCTTATCCTGGTTTTACCGTGGCCCTAAAGGGAAAATAAGTTTTTATGTTTTGAGTGTTGTGTCATCTTTTTTGCTGTTCTGTTTGATTATCCGTTACCAGCCCTGGCATAGCCGCTTTCATCTACCTCTTTTTATTTTATTCAGCCCTGTGGCCGGAGCTGTTCTGGAGCATTTTTTAAAACAAAAAAGCATTGTTTTAGGAGTTTTATTTTTTTTAGTGTCAATACCATGGTTATTGGCAAATGATCAGCATCCCTGGTTTGGGCATCGCAGCATATGGGTGCAGCCTAAACTTGCCCAGTATTTTTATAAAAAACCTGGTCTGGCATTGCCTGTTGTTACGATTTCAAGCCATTTAAAATCTATTGGCTGTCAGCAGGTAGGGCTTATTATGAGCGAGGATAATTGGGAATACCCTTGGTGGGTATTTATGTCAGGCCCAGGTGTCCGGATTGAACACGTACAGGTAAATAATCTCTCGGCACCTTTAAAGTATCCATTGGGAGATTTCCAGGCATGTGCACTTATTTCCTATGAGGGACAGCCACCTCCTTTTGTCATGGTAGGAATGTCTATTTATGAACCGGTCGGGGCAATACATACGGGAGAGGGACTCTTCACCGTATTTTTAAAGAAGCCGGGGATAGGAACACCTTAATGTTGAAGAAAAGAATTTCAATTATTATTCCAGCTAAAGATGAAGAAAAACGCCTCCCATATTTTTTAAAGACGGTTATTGACTATTGCCATCAGTCATCGCATAAGTATGAAATCATTGTGGTTAATGACGGCAGTAAAGATCAAACAGCTGCTAGAGCTTTATCATTTCAAAGGGAATTTCCTTCATTGAAGGTGCTTGAGTTAGACCGTAATCATGGAAAAGGGTATGCGGTCAAACAAGGATTTTTTGCGGCCAGCGGGGAGATTGTATTATTTTTGGATGCTGATGGATCGACTGCTCCCCAGGAAATTGAACGCCACCTACATTGGTTTGAACAGGGATTTGATATGGTGATAGGCTCCAGGGTTATTACCGACGGAAAGTCTCAAGTTAAAGCCTTGGCTTACCGCAAATGGATGGGCAGTGTTTTTAATTTTCTGGTTTCAAGCATGCTTATTCAAGGTATCAAAGACACTCAATGCGGTTTTAAAATGTTTAGGGCTTCGACCATCCCATCTTTATTTGGCGACCTTCATCTGGAGGGGTTTGGTTTTGATTTAGAGGTCTTGTATTTGGCTCAAAAAATGAATTTTCGTATCAAAGAAGTGGCTGTTAATTGGGCACATGTGGAGGGCAGTAAGGTCCATATGTTGAAGGATTCTTTAAGGATGTTTTGGAATATTAATCAAATTAAGAAGTGGCATTGACTGTATTAATTTAATTTGCATTTTTCGACGAATAATAATAAAATAACCGCTTCGAATACAACACTATTTAACCCCATGTGAGATGAGTTTAAGATGAGTCTTCCGCCGAAACAAGGCTTATACGATCCGCAATTTGAACACGATTCCTGCGGGGTAGGGTTTATCGCGCATATCAAGGGACAGAAATCCCACGATATGGTCCGCCAGGGCATAGAGATCCTGGAAAACCTTGCCCATCGCGGGGCTTGCGGCTGTGATCCTGAAACAGGTGACGGGGCAGGTATCCTTATTCAGATGCCGGATGCTTTTTTTCGCAAGGAATTAGCTAAAAATGATCTAGGCTTGCCAGCCGTCGGTGATTACGGGGCGGGTTTGGTTTTTTTACCAACCTCTCTGGAAGACCGCAATATTATTGAGGCATGGACCGAGCATATTATTCATGAAGAAGGCCAGAAACTGATCGGTTGGCGGGAAGTGCCGCATGAGCCCTCCAAGATTGGCCGTGTGGCCCGTTCGGTGATGCCTGCTTTCAAACAACTTTTTATTGCCCGTGGCGTTAAAACTCCCCGTGAAGATTTTGACCGCAAACTTTATGTGATCCGCAAGCGTTTGTGGAACAAGGTTTATAATTCTACCTTACCACAGAAGAATTTTTATTACTTCTGTTCACTCAACAGCCATACCATGGTTTACAAGGGGCAGCTGATGAGCGAACAAGTGGACCGTTTTTTTCCTGACCTAAGTGATGCATCTATGGTTTCAGCCATAGCCCTGGTGCATTCACGTTATTCCACTAATACTTTTCCCAGCTGGTCCTTGGCGCATCCCTACCGTTACGTCGCCCATAACGGAGAGATCAATACCTTGCGGGGGAATATCAACTGGATACAAACCCGTGAGAAGCAATTTGTTTCCAAAGCGTTCGGCGAGGATTTGAAAAAAGTACTTCCTATTGTAGTGCCTCACGGTTCTGACACAGCTACCTTTGACAATGTTTTAGAGATGCTTGTCCTTTGCGGCCGTTCTTTGCCGCACGCCATGATGATGATGATTCCTGAAGCCTGGAGCAATCATCAAGAGATGGAACGTTCCAAGCGCGCTTTTTATGAATATCATTCCTGCCTGATGGAGCCTTGGGATGGTCCTGCCGCGATCGCCTTCTCCGACGGGCGTTATATCGGTGCCCTTCTTGATCGTAATGGTTTGCGTCCATCCCGTTATCTGGTCACCAAAGATGATATCGTGATCATGGCCTCAGAAGCCGGGGTATTGCCCATTGCTGATGAAAAAGTCGTCACTAAAGGCCGCCTGCAGCCAGGTAAAATGTTCTTGGTGGATACCCAGGAAGGCCGTATCATCGACGACCGTGAAATTAAAGAATCCATGGCCCATCGTCATCCTTATGAGAAATGGCTTAGGGAGAATATCGTGGACATACGCACCTTGCCCACACCGAAACGGGTAGCTGCTCTTCATGAAAAGACCTTGCTTGAACGCCAGCGTGCCTTTGGTTACACGATTGAAGATCTGAAAATTATATTACAACCCATGGCCCAAGGCGAAGAAGCCACTGGATCTATGGGTACAGATACGCCCCTGGCGGTATTGTCGGATAAGCCCAAACTTCTTTTTGAATATTTTAAACAATTATTCGCCCAGGTGACTAATCCTCCGATAGATGCTATCCGTGAGGAGATCATTATGGCTGAGGACATGATGTTAGGTCCTGAAAGCAATTTGCTGGAAGAAGGTCCGCAGCATTGCCATCGTTTGTGGATACAGCATCCGGTGATAAATAATGAAGAGTTAGAAAAAATCAGCCGCATCCGTAAGGGGTCTTTAAAAGCGTTGACCCTGCCCTCGGTGTTTGACAAAAAAGATGGCATAGCAGGCCTCGAGAAAGCTTTCGATAGTTTATGCAGCAAGGCAGATAAGGCCATTGATAATGGTGTGAGTATTTTAATCCTTTCAGATCGTGATATTTCGGATAAAAAAGTTCCTATGCCGTCGTTGTTGGCTTGCGCCGGGCTGCATCATCATTTGATCCGCCAGGGGACACGGACAAAGGTCAGCATCGTGGTTGAAACGGGTGAAGCCCGGGAAATGCATCACTTTGCAGTTTTGATCGGTTATGGCGCTAACGCAGTTAATCCGTATTTAGCTTTTGAAACCCTTGAAGCCATGATCAAGGACGATAAGTTTGAGATGCCAAGCACTTTCAAAGAAGCCCAGAAGAATTTTCAAAAGGCCTGCCATAAGGGTTTGTATAAAATTATTTCTAAAATGGGTATTTCAACCATCCAGTCCTATTGCGGGGCGCAAATTTTTGAGGCCGTGGGCTTAGGGTCCGAATTGATAGATAAATATTTTGCCGCGACACCGTCGCGCATTGGCGGCATTAATATTAACACCGTGGCCCAGGAAGCTTTGATGCGCCATGAGAAGGGATATCCCCGCTGGCCCTCATCAGATGAGATATTAGATGAAGGCGGCGAATATGCCTGGCGCAAGGAAGCCGAGTATCATCAATTAAATCCGACGACGATTGCACTTTTGCAGCATTCAACCCGTTCCGGTAATTTCCAGGTCTTTAAGCAATTTTCTAAGGCGGTTAACGAACACAGCCGGCAATTGGCTAATATCCGTGGGCTTTTAAAATTTAAAACAGGCCGTCCCATTCCGATTGAAGAAGTCGAGCCTGTTTCAGCGATTGTTAAACGTTTTGCCACAGGAGCCATGAGTTATGGTTCTATCTCCCGGGAAGCGCATGAGACCTTGGCCATTGCGATGAATCGTTTGGGTGGTTTTTCGAATACCGGCGAGGGCGGTGAGGATGCGGTGCGTTTTAAAAAAGATCCCAATGGTGATTGGCGTCGCAGCCGTATCAAGCAGGTGGCCCAGGGCCGTTTTGGGGTGACCATCGAATATTTGGTGAACGCAGACCAGCTTCAGATAAAAATGGCCCAGGGGGCGAAACCTGGCGAAGGTGGACAACTTCCAGGACACAAGGTGTCCAAGGAAATTGCTTTCACCCGTCACACCACACCAGGGGTTGGCTTGATTTCACCACCGCCTCATCATGATATTTATTCGATTGAGGATTTGGCCCAATTGATCCATGATTTAAAGAATGCTAATCCGCAAGCTATGATTTCCGTCAAACTGGTTTCTGAAATTGGCGTTGGTACGATCGCCGCTGGGGTTGCCAAAGGCAAAGCAGATCATGTGTTGATCTCTGGCTATGAAGGCGGCACAGGAGCTTCTCCGCAGACGTCTATTAAACACGCAGGCCTGCCTATGGAATTGGGCATTGCTGAAACCCAACAGGTTTTGGTGATGAATGATTTGCGCGGCCGTATACGTGTGCAGACTGACGGGCAATTAAAGACCGGCCGTGACGTGGCCATTGCCGCGATGTTAGGTGCGGATGAATTTGGTTTTTCCACCACGGCTTTGATTACCGTGGGCTGCATTTTGTTGCGTAAATGCCATTTAAATACCTGTTCCGTCGGAGTTGCGACACAAGACCCGGAACTGCGTAAAAAATTTGACGGTAAACCAGAACATGTGGTTAATTTTTTTACATTTATTGCCGAGGAAGTGCGCCAGATCATGGCAGAGCTTGGCTTTAGGAAATTTGAAGATATGGTGGGGCGTGTGGATATGTTGGACACCAAGGATACCATTGAACATTGGAAAGCCAAGGGCATAGACCTGACTAATATTTTACATCGTCCCGACGTGCCTAAAGGTGTCAGCATCCATCACAGCAGCACGCAGGACCATGATCTTGATAAGGCCTTGGATAATGTCCTGATTGCCCAAAGCCTTCCGGCGATTGACGAGAAAAAACCAGTGACAATAGAATCAAATATCCGTAATATCAACCGTACCGTGGGCACCATGCTTTCGAGCCAGGTGGCACGTAAATATGGATTTATAGGATTACCTGATGATACCATTAAAATTAAATTTAAAGGATCAGCAGGCCAGAGTTTTGGTGCCTTTTTAGCCCATGGCATCAGCCTGACACTTGAAGGTGAGGCCAATGATTATGTGGGCAAAGGTCTTTCAGGCGGTCGCATTGTTGTTTATCCTCCGGCGGGAGCAAAATATATTCCTGAACACAATATGATCGCGGGCAATGTGGTTTTGTATGGGGCCATCAAGGGCGAGGCTTATTTCCGTGGGCTTGCTGGTGAGCGATTCGCGGTGCGCAATTCCGGCGCATGGACAGTGGTGGAAGGTGTTGGCGATCATGGCTGTGAATATATGACAGGCGGCAAGGTGGTGGTCATAGGTCCCACGGGCCGTAATTTTGCTGCAGGGATGTCCGGCGGGATAGCCTATGTGTGGGACGTGCAAGGACTGTTGCAGAAGAATTGTAATCCAGGTATGGTTGATTTGTTTCCTGTTAAAGAAGAAAATGATATTTTGATATTAAAGGATTTGATTGAGAAACATTTTAAATATACTCATTCGACGGTAGCCCAGAAGATTTTGAAGGAATGGGATGTTCAACTGACACATTTTGTTAAAGTTTATCCTCGGGATTACCGCAGGGTTTTAGAAGAAGCTGAGTCAATTAAGAATACGGTAGATGTAGGTATTAAGGTGGCGAAATAATGGGTGATATTAAGGGTTTCATGAAATATGACCGGCAAGACTACAAGAAAGACGAGATAGTCCGTCGGGTTAAGAATTTTAAGGAATTCACGCATCTTCCCGCTCCCAAAGAGCTAAAGGACCAAGGGGCTCGCTGCATGGATTGCGGAGTGCCGTTTTGTCAGTCAGGCTGTCCCATCGGCAATATCATCCCGGACTGGAATGATTTAGTTTACCGTGACCGTTGGGAAGAAGCCATCGAGCGTCTGCATAAGACTAATAATTTTCCGGAATTTACCGGGCGTGTGTGTCCAGCCCCTTGTGAAAATGCCTGTGTGCTTGGTATCAATGCCCCTGCAGTCACTATTAAAAATATTGAACTTGCGGTTGTTGAGCGTGCCTATGATGAAGGTTGGATTAAGCCTAATAAACCTAAGCATCGCACAGGCATGAAGGTTGCTGTCATAGGTTCCGGCCCTGCTGGACTGGCTTGCGCGGATGAACTTAATAAAAAGGGACATAAGGTCACGGTTTATGAGAAGAACGAGCTCATTGGAGGGCTTTTGACCTTGGGGATCCCGGATTTCAAATTGGAAAAATGGGTTGTTTCCCGTCGGGTAGAACGCATGCAGGAAGAAGGTATTGTTTTTAAAACCAAGGCCCATGTCGGGGTGAATATTAAAGTAAAAGAATTGCGTGATAAGTATGATTCGATAGTCTTATGCGGTGGCGCTGAAGCTGGGCGTGAGTTGCCGGTACCTGGGCGTGAATTAAAAGGTGTTTATCAGGCCATGTATTATTTGCCGCAACAGAATTTACGTAATAATAAGTATTCACCAACGACGTTCATGGCCGAATATGCCGAAAACATTTTGCAGGTTAAGCCGCCTTCTTTAGAGGAAGTTTCGGCACAAGGTAAACATGTCGTGGTCTTAGGCGGCGGCGATACAGGTTCGGATTGCGTTGGCACAGCCACTCGCCAGGGAGCATTAAGCGTGCATCAATTTGAATTGATGCCGCAACCTCCGCAGGCGCGCTCCTCAGATAACCCTTGGCCTAATTGGGCTTTTATTTTACGCACTTCCAGTTCTCATGAAGAAGGCTGTACCCGCGACTACAGTATTATGACCAAACATTTAAGTGGAGAAAATGGCCAGCTAAAAAAATTACATGCCGTGCGCCTGCAATGGGTTAAAGATCCTGCCAGCGGGCAAATGAAAATGAGCGAGGTTGAGGGATCCGGATTTGAAATGGATTGCGATTTATTGCTGTTGGCCATGGGTTTTACAGGTCCTGTCAAAAAAGGGATGGTTGAAGAGCTGGGCGTTGCCCTGGATGCCCGTGGGAATGTAGCTGCGGATGCCAACAAAATGACGTCGGTGCCAGGCGTATTTACTGCCGGTGACATGACCCGTGGTCAGTCCCTGGTGGTGTGGGCCATTAATGAAGGGCGTACTGCGGCTCAAGGCGTGCATAATTATTTAACCGTACTTAAAGGAGCTTAATAATGAAAAAGTCTTTATTTATTTTATTTGCACTTTTTGCCTTGGTTGGTTGTCAAAAGCAAGAAGCCCCACAACAGCCTGATATGGACCAACGGAAAGATATTGGGCATAAATTGATTGCGAAAAGTTTGAATGATCTACAAAATAAAGATCTAAAGTCTACGATCATCGATCTTGAAACATCTATTAAGGTTAATCCTTCCGAGCCGGAAGCGTACTTGCTGTTAGGCCAAATTCTTCTGCAGGTTCAGGAATATGGGCATGCGGCGGAGTTCCTGGATATGACGGCTAAGACTTTTCCTGATAATGGGACAGTTTTTTATATGTTGAGCATTGCTAACAAAATGGCAGGCAATAAATTGCCGGCTGTTTTGGCTGCCCGTCATAGTGTTGAAGTTTTTCAAGCCCAGCAGGACCGCGACAATATGCTTAAATCAGCGGCATTACTTCATGAACTTATTAATATGCCAGATAGTCAATTTGCACCGGCGGGAAACCAAACATCGGGGAATTCCGCTGCTGGAAACCAAACAACAGGGAACACTGCCACTCAGATGCCCGGGGGCAACGATTGAGCATGATCCGTAAGGGTCTTGTTTTTTTTGTTTTGGTGTTTTGGCCTGCCGTTTTGTTCGCGCAAAAGACCCCTTCTCAAACGCAAAAGCTTCAATCCCAAGCCGATGATCTTGAGGATAAAGGCGCTCAAGCCATTGATGACGGGGACATGAACAAGGGCTTGGATTTTATGGTTCAAGCCATCCGTCTGGATCCCACGCCCGCGAGGCACATGAATTACGGCAGCATTCTTTTTGGCAATGGGACAGCTGTTTTTAAAGACAGCGACCAGGAAAAAGGCAAAGAGATTCTGCGCCTGGCAGAAATCCAATTACACAAAGCCATCGAAGAGTTCAATCCAAACAAAGACCAGGTTTATTTAAGTCAGTGCTATTTTCTTTTAGGCGAAATGTACAGCAACGCCTTTGAAGATAAAGCTAAGGCCAAAGAATATTACAAAAAAGCAGCTGATTTAAGTGATTACACCGGCGCAAAAGACGCTCTTAGTAAACTATCTTCCTAAATTTTAAATGCTGCTTACTTTCTTATCCGCATTTTTATTTTACTTCGCCTTTCCTAATTGTATTTTTATGTACGGATTCTGGCCGTGTATTTGGTTTTTTGCCCTGCCGTTATTGTTGGCCTTGCGGGACCAGCCTTTGAAGAAACGGTTAGGGCTTGGGCTTTTTTTTGGGTTTTGTGCCTACGGGTTGATGTCACAAGGGTTGATTAGGATTTCAGCGGCGGGGTTTTTTGCTTTTGTTTTGGGGTTAAGTATTCAAGCCGTAGTCTTTGCGTGTCTTTTTAGATCGACGAAGTATCCCTGGGTAGATATTTTTTATTTTCCCTGTGCCTGGAGCGTCAGTGAGTTGGTGCGTAACAGTTTATTAGGAGGTTTTAGTTTCTATATCAGCCATGCGCAGGCATTCTGTCCGATGATGTTGAAGTTATATGGGATTTTGGGATGCTTAGGGATGAGTTTTATTATTTTTCTAGTCAATGGTTTAATTTATTCAGCCGTTATTTATAAAAAGAATCGATGGAATTTTATACTCGCCGCAAGTATTGTTTTTTTGAGCGTCGTTGGAGCTGGATTCTTTAAAAAAGAACCGGTGCTGCCAACAGCGCGGCATTTTTATATTAGTGTTATTCAGGCCAATATTTCTCCTTGGGAGAAAGCGGATTTAAATTTATTTGACCACATGGTGCAGCTTCACCTGGACCTTACAGAACGGTCTTTCAAGCAGCGGCATTCAGATCTCGTCATCTGGCCGGAAACAGCGTACCCCGATGATCTTTTACAAAGCGATCAATGGCGCCAGCCTATTTTTGAACAGGCCGCGCACATGAACTCGGATTTATTGATAGGCATCGCCCCCATTATCGACGGAAAAGAATATAATAGCGCATTGTTGATTAATGCCCAGGGAGCAATCGGGGGACTGTACCACAAGCAAGCCCTGGTACCTTTTGCGGAAACGACACCTTTTGAGGCATGGGGTATTCGTTGGGGACGGGGGTATCATTTTAGTTCAGGAAAAGGGTTAGGTATTCTTTCTTTAAGTCATGGGGCTGGTCTTTTTGGAGTTGTGATTTGTTCTGAATCCGCTCATCCTTCGATGGTGCGCCAGCTGCACAGGGCCGGGGCAAGATTTTTAGTGGAAATTTCCAACGATGGATGGTTTACAGACAAGGCTTCCTACATGCTTCATGCACAGGCTGCTGTCATGCGCGCGGTGGAAAATCACATGTGGGTCATACGTGCGGCTAATACGGGTTTTAGTTTTGCCGTTGATCCTGACGGGATTATTCATACGGATGGGAATCTTCAATTAGGCCGCGAAGGCTTCGGGATTTTTGATATAATGGTAAACAATCCATAAAATTTAAGGTGCGGGCTTGTGAATCGATGGCGGTTTTTAATCTTCTTTTGTCTCGTTTTTTTTCTGGCCTCTGATGTTTCGCATGCCGCTGGTATGCTCATGCGCATTCAGCAGATGAAAGCCAAGAAGAAGCAGCAACAAGAGATGTCTCAACAGGAGCAAGAAGAATATCAAGAACAACAGCAGGGACAAGTTCAAAATCAACAGGCTGCTGTACAGCTAACCTATCAGCAGCTCATTGATCAGCGTAATCAAGCTATTGCCCAGGCCATTCTCAACGCGCACGCTCAAGCAGTAGCCACTGGAAACCAAGGAACAGAGAATATTCAAGCCGCATCCAATGTTAATTTAAATAACATAACAGTTGATCAACAGCAGGGGACAGTCCCAGCGGCTTCTTCGAATGCCCAAGAAGTGGTTGATCTTTCTGAAGTATGGAAAAAACTGGATAGAAGGTCAACCGTCTGGACGATATTGATCGACGATCAGGCTAAGCTTTTGACGGTGTCTGAGTATATTGATCGTTTTCAAAAACAAGGGGTTAAAATCAGCAATCCTCCGCTTCATTATGTGCAGGCGATCGATCAAATTGCACAAGCGAATCCGCAAATGCTGCAGCACCCTTTTGGGGAATTATTGCAAATATTGGCTATTATAGATTATGATTTTGACAACGGGATGGATAAGGACGCCTTAGCCAAGGCTGTTTTGGGTGAAGCGGGGTATGAAGCAAACAAGAAAAGGTTCAGCCAATAGATGATGAAAAAATATATTTTAAGTATTGATCAGGGGACAACAGGATCACGGGCATTTGTTTTTGACGCCCATGGCCGGGTGCTTTCCAGCGCTTATCAGGAATTTAAACAGTATTACCCCAAGCCTGGTTGGGTAGAACACGATGCTCAAGAAATTTGGGATAGTGTGGATGCGGTGATTCGAAAGGCTGTCAAACAATCCCGCATTGATCCTAAATCAATTGCAGGCATTGGCATTACGAATCAGCGCGAGACCACCGTTCTTTGGGACCGTCAGACGTCAAAGCCTTTTTACCATGCCATTGTCTGGCAATGCCGTCGGACCGCAGAGGCCTGTGCCCGGTTAAGAAAATACGGAAATTTATTTCGAACGGCAACGGGGCTGGTCGTTGACGCGTATTTCTCCGGTACAAAAATACAATGGCTCCTGAACCATGTCCCGGGACTGAGAAGAAAAGCAGCCAAGTCCCAAGTTGCCTTTGGTACTATCGACTCCTGGCTTATCTTTAAATTGACCAATGGCGCTGCGCATGTCACGGACATGACCAATGCCAGCCGCACGCTGATTTTTGATATTAAGTCTAAGGCATGGAGCAAGCCATTATTAAAATTATTGAATATCCCCGAGAGCATTTTACCAAAAGTCTTGCCTTCAGCGTCAGTGTTTGGTCACACCTCTCACGGAGTAGCAGGATTGCCGGCAGGTATTCCCATTGCAGCGGTGATGGGAGACCAGCAGGCGGCCTTATATGGGCAGGGATGTTTTTCAGCGGGCACGATTAAAAATACCTATGGTACAGGTTGTTTTATGCTGCTAAATACGGGCAGCAAATGCGTGCACTCTAAAAAAGGTCTTTTAACCACCTTGGGTTGTGATGCCCAAGGTCAGCCAGTGTATGTGTTGGAAGGGGCTGTATTTATCGCGGGTGCAGTGGTCCAGTGGTTACGGGATGAATTAAAAGTGATCAAAGACTCATCGTCGACGGAAGCGATGATCGCAGGTCTTGAAGATACGCAGGGGGTGTATCTGGTGCCGGCTTTTGTGGGGCTAGGCGCTCCTTATTGGAACGCAGAGGCGCGGGGGATTATCACAGGACTGACCCGGGGGACAAATGTACGGCATATCGTGCGGGCTGCGTTGGAATCCATGGCGTATCAGACCAAGGAAATTTTTGACTTGATGGGACGGGAATCAGGGCTTCAAATAAAGAATTTAGCGGTGGATGGCGGGGCATGCCGCAATAATTTTTTGATGCAGTTTCAGGCAGACATGCTGGGCATTTCCATCACCAGGCCTTTGATGGTTGATTCGACTGTTGCAGGTGCAGCGTATTTAGCAGGTGTCTCAACAGGTTTATGGAAGTTACAGGATTTGTATAAGATCAAAAAGATTGAAAGAGTTTTTAAGCCGAGGGGAGAAGAAGTTAAATCCAAATATGAGGGCTGGGCTCACGCGGTACGGCAGGCGTTGACATGATCAGGGACACATCACGTTTACAAAATCGTAAATTCGATTTAATTGTCGTTGGTGGAGGCATCAATGGGGCGGCTATTGCTAATTTAGCTGCTGCCAGTGGCGTTTCAGTTGTACTTCTTGAAAAGAAGGACTTTGCCAGCGGCACATCCAGTAAATCTACCAAGCTTTTACATGGGGGAATTCGCTATCTGGAAAATTTTGAATTTGATCTGGTGCAAGAAAGTTTAAGGGAGCGCTTCATTCAATGCGAGGCAGTGCCTTATTTAGCCAAGCCTTTGTCTTTTATAATCCCAGTATATAAAAATGACAAACGGCCTTTATGGATGATGAAATTAGGTGTTTGGTTGTATGATTTTTTAAGCGGCAAATATAAAATAGGCCATCACCGCACTTTATCAGCTGATGACATTGCATCCTTGGCGCCAGGCATTAATCGGGATGGATTAGTGGGCGGAGTGGAATACTGGGACGTCCAAATGGATGATGCCAGGATTTGTTTGGAAAATGTACTGATGGCAGATGCCCATGGTGCCCTGACGGCCAATTATATGGAGGTGGAGAGCTTTATTAAGGAAAAAACAAAAGCCGTCGGTGTTAAGGCATACGATAGTTTAAATCGTACGCACATGGATGTTTTTGCTTCTCAAATTATTGTAGCCGCGGGCCCGTGGTCAGATGAATTGATCCACCAGGATATTCCGCGTTCTGTGAAGCGGCTTCGGCCCACCAAGGGTGTGCATATAGTTTACCGTGGACAAATTTCCGCCAACGCTTTTTTATTACAAAGCCGTCAGGACAAGCGTATTTTCTTCGTGATCCCTTTTAAGGGCAATTCGTTGATTGGTACAACGGATACGGATTATACCGAAGGTCCTGACAGCGTGAAGGTCGAAGAGAAAGATATCCAGTATTTGTTGCAGGAGGCTGGCAGGGTTTTTCCTAATATTAATTTTGACCGTTCTAAAATTATCACGACCTTTGCGGGCCTGAGACCCTTGGTGGCAGACAAAGGAGATCCTTCCCGCATTTCACGCAAACATGTTATAGAAAGCAACGCTTCCGGCATTTATTTTGTCATGGGTGGAAAATACACGACCTATCGGGCTATCGCCGAGGAAGCATTGAGCAAAGCCATGCCTTCATTGATTTCAAAAATGCCTTATGCAGGGCAGTACACCCTTTATGGAAGCAGCGGGACCAATGAGGAACTTAAAATTTTAAGCCAGCGTTTTGATGTGCCGCTGGACTTGATCCGTTATTTGCAGGGCATTTATGGCAGCCGCTTTGCAGACGTGCTTAATATCGCGGGCAGGGACCGCGCACTTAAAGAACGGATTTGTTCCTGCTCACCAGCCATTGCGGCTCAAGTCATCTATGCCAAAGAAGTTGAGATGGCGCAAAACATCGAAGATGTGGTGGAGCGAAGACTAGAGTTAACGTATTTGGATTGTTCCACAGGCAATTGCCGTCGATACATAGAAGATATCTATAAAAATCATCCATGAGTTCACTACAAGCTTCTTTAACCCAAGCCATCCGCCGCCGGGATAAATTATCTAGAATGACCAATGCCATGCGTTTAGTCAATGGCGTGGGGGACCATTTAGATGGCCTTTTGATTGACCGTTACAACCAGCATTTACATGTTCAGGTCCTTAAAGGATCTTGGCTTTCTCAAATAAATGAGATCTGTGATATTTTGGCCAAAGCCTTTCCTGTAGATTTTTTGATAGTAAAGACCCGTCAAGGACTGGATTTAAAAGAGCAAATATTGATTGGAAGCGATCCTAAAACTGTTGTCGAAGAGAACAATCTTAAATTTGAAGTCAATCTCAACGACGGACTTAATTGCGGTTTATTTTTAGACATGCGCCACAACCGGCAGATGATTGGGCCCAGTTGCAAAGATAAAAAAGTATTTAATGGTTTTTCGTATACCTGCTCTTTCGGGCTTTATGCCCGCGAGTCCGGGGCACGTGAAGTTGTCAATATTGATATCAGCCGTAAAATCCTGCAGCGCGGCCAAATTAATTATCAGCTTAATGGTCAAGCGTTCACTGATGGGGAATTTATTGTTGCTGATTCTATGAGCTACCTCACACGGGCCTTTAAAAAAGGGAATGAGTTTGATGTGATTATCCTTGATCCTCCGTCATTCGCGCGGTATGGATCAAAAGTGTTTCAAGTTAAACGGGACCTTCCTAAACTGATGGCCCTGGCTGTTTCGGTTTTAAATCCCAAGGGCAGGTTATTGGTGAGCACTAATTACAGTGAAATCAGTCATGCCCATCTGGAGCGCATGCTGGCTGCCGGGTTAAATGGCCGTCGGGTGGAACATATTCAACGGGTTGGACAGGATGAGGATTTTACCGGCAGCAATACTTTTAAAGAAAGCTATTTGGCGGGATTATGGGTCAAGTTCCTTTAGAGCGTGCCTTGTCCAAATTAGGCATCATGTCGCGGTCGCAGACTAAACGATACATTGAAGACGGCCGCATCATGGTTAATAATCGCATCATCAAGGACCCTGCATTTTTATTGGTACCTGAGACAGCGCGGATCATGGTTGATGGGAAGTTGGCAGCTAAAGCAGCGGACTGCACCATGGTGCTTAATAAACCCCGAGGCATCGTTACGACCAAATCCGATGAAAAGGGGCGCAAAACAATTTATGATTTATTGCCGCCTCATTTACAACATTTGCATCCGGTAGGCCGCCTAGACAGGGCGACCACGGGATTATTGTTGATGACCACTGACACTCAGTTGTCTAATTTTTTGACTGATCCAGTCAATCAAATACCGCGTACCTATGCGGTTACTGTAAAAGGGCGGATCAACGACGAAGAAATAAAGCGTTTATCAGAAGGGCTGGAAGATCAGGGAGAGTTACTCAAAGCTACAAAGGTTTCTTTGCGTAAGGTTAGCCATAAAGAGTCTCATTTAATGATGGAATTGTGTGAAGGCAAGAACCGTGAAATCCGCCGCATGTTTGAAGCGTTAGGCTCTGAAGTCACTGCGCTTAAACGCATTGCTTTTGGAAAATTAGCATTGGGCATGCTTAAACCAGGTGAGTTTCGGGAAGTCAGCAAAAGAGAGATTTTGTAAATGGATTATGATGTGATCATTGTTGGTGCTGGCGCTGCGGGATTGATGACCGCGATCATTGCTGCTCAGGGCGGTTTGCGTGTGCTTTTGTTAGAGGGGCAAAAAAAGGTGGGGGCTAAAATCCTGATGTCCGGTGGAACTCGCTGTAATGTTACTAATAAGGCTGTGAGTGAAAAGGATTATAATAGTCAGCAAATCATTTATGTGCGCAATATCCTGCGTTCGTTTAGCAATGAACGGGTCCTGCAGTTTTTCAAGGATCTGGGGGTGGAGTTGACCTTAGAGCCTACAGGAAAGTATTTTCCTGTTACTAATTCAGGCAAAACAGTTTTAGATGCACTTTTACGCCAAATCAAAGCAACGGGCGTGACGCTATTAACTGAACATAAGGTCAGGGCGGTGACAAAAGATCAGAAGGGATTTATTGTTAAGGGGGATAATTTTCAGTTTAATGCTAAGAATATTGTTTTAACCACCGGAGGCCTGTCCTATCCCACGACCGGCAGTGACGGAACAGGGTATAGGCTGGCACAATCTTTCGGGCATGCGATGATTGAGACGTCCCCAGCGCTGACACCGCTGATGACCCAGGACAATGATTTTAAATCATTATCAGGAATCACCATGGAAGTCTTGTTAACTCTATTCATTAATGATAAAAAGCAACACTCGTTCAGGGACAGTTTTCTTTTTACACATGTTGGTTTTTCCGGGCCATCTGCTTTGGATATCAGCCGGCATTGGCTTCGAGCCGAGGGAAAGAAACAATTAACGGCTAATTTTATGGGGGCTTATGATGAAAATTCTCTATTAACACATCTTCGTCACTTGCAGCAAGAATCGCCGCACAAGACATTAAAAAGTTTTTTGGTGGAGTTCATGCCTGAGCGTCTGGCCTTGCTTATCCTAAAGAAATCAAAATTACAGGGTGAACTAACAATGGATCAGCTAGACCGTGAGTCTCGTCAACGTTTGATAGATAAATGTGTGCATTATCCACTTGATGTTACAGGCGTACTCGGATATAGTAAGGCAGAAGTGACTGCCGGCGGCATCGATTGGGCACAGATTAACCCTAAAACGTTGGAATCAAAACTTACTCCAGGCTTGTTTTTCGCCGGGGAAATCATGGATGTGGACGGCCGCATCGGTGGATTTAATTTTCAATGGGCTTGGGCCAGCGGTTATACCGTGGGACAGGCATTAATTAAAGACAGGAGAAGCACATGAGTAAGACAATTATCAAAACAGATAAAGCATCGTTACCCGTTGGTCCATACAATCAAGCAGTATCTGTCGGCAATTTAATTTATACCGCCGGACAAATTCCACTAGATAAGCAGGGCAATATGGTCCCTGGTGGTATAAAGGAGCAGACGGAGCAGGTCATCCAAAATCTCATTGCGGTTTTAGCTCACGGCGGATCATCTTTAGACAAAGTAGTCAAGGCCACGGTTTTTTTAAAAGACTTAAATGATTTTGCAGGGATGAATGAGGTTTACGCAAGGTATTTTAAGCCAGAGACAGCGCCGGCAAGAAGTACCCTTCAGGTCGCACGCATTCCTAAGGATTCTATGGTTGAGATTGAAGTAGTGGCCTATATCTAGGAGATTTTATGAAGTTATTGCTCATTAGTTTGCTCATGGGGGGAATCATTATTTTGGGTCACCGTGTTCAGGCAGACCAGGTTAATGGGGCAAATAACGTCTATGATTTTAAAGTTAAAACGATGGAGGGCACTGACAAGAGCCTGGCAGATTACCGGGGCCAGGTGCTTTTGATCGTTAACACGGCAAGCCACTGCGGTTTTACACCACAATATGCCGGCCTGGAAAAATTATACGAGCGGTACAAGTCCCGGGGGTTTGTGATTTTGGCTTTTCCTGCCAATGACTTTAAAGATCAGGAACCAGGGGATGATAGCACGATCAAACAATTTTGTGAATTGACCTACAAGACAAGTTTCCCTCTTTTTTCCAAGATCAGTGTGCGAGGGGCAAAGATTGAGCCGCTTTATCAATATCTGACGATATCGTCGGGATTTCCAGGGGACATTACTTGGAATTTCAATAAATTTTTAGTCGACCGCCAAGGCCGGGTGATAGCCCGTTTTGGTTCCAGGACTGATCCTATGGATCCAGGGTTGGAAGAAGATGTGTTAAAAGCCTTGGCACAGTAAAAGATGAAACACTAGTTGCCGACACCACCGAAATAGTTGTATACTTCATCTATACTATGGAAGGTAAAAAGACAATCTTGTTTATTGATGACAATCCTGTAGACAGGACGTTGATCAGCAGGCTTTTGTCAAAATATGAATTTAATGTCCTTTTGGCAGAAGATGGTCCTGGGGGCTTGCAGATGGCGCAAGAGAATAAGTTAGATATTATTCTTTTGGATATTCTTCTTCCGGGTATTTCAGGGATTGAATTGTGTAAGAAACTTAAAGGAAACCAGGTCACCCAGCATATTCCGGTCATTTTCTATACATCTATCGATACCCCCAAGGAGTTGATTGACTATACTTCCTATGGCGCCCGGGATTATATTCAAAAAACCACCCCTCCGGAAGAATTAATGGCCTCCATTAGGGCCATTTTACAATAATGTGAAGATAGAAAAGCCATTTTTCTTGACAAGAAACAAGAGCTGCTTTATAGTGTTTTAGGCAAGGAGGTAATTCTTCCCGCCGACGTAAATTCGCACCATTTTCAACTAAAAAGCAGGGCATGAAAGAAGCAATTTTATATCTTCAGGACGGTACGAGCTTCCGCGGCCGTACTTTAAAAGAGACCGGGGAAACCGCAGGCGAAGCTGTCTTTAATACGGCCATGACCGGTTATCAGGAAGTCCTGACGGACCCTTCCTACACCGGCCAAATCGTCGTCATGACCTATCCATTGATCGGTAATTACGGTGTTAATGCTGAAGATGTCGAGTCAGACAATATCCATGTTAAAGGTTTTGTTGTCAAAGAATTCTGCCGCCGCCCTTCCAATTGGCGCGCCCAAAAAAGCCTGACGGAATATTTAAATGATAATAAGATCATTGCGATTGAAGGGGTGGATACCCGCGCCCTGACCCGCCATTTGCGCATAGGCGGGGCCATGAAAGCGCTCATTTCGACGGAAGATTTTGATCCTAAAAGCCTCCAGAGGAAAATTGATGCGATGCCTTCCATGGAAGGCATGGATTTTGTTAAAGATGTCAGTACAGCAAAGAAATATGTTTGGAAACATCAGGGCACCAGGCGTTATAAAATTGCGGCCATTGACTGCGGCATTAAATTTAATATTTTACGTATATTGGCTGGCTTAGGTTGTGAAGTGTATGTGTTTCCGGCAACGGCAACACCTAAAGAGATCATGAGCATCAAACCCGACGGGGTATTTCTCTCCAATGGTCCTGGGGACCCGGCGGTTGTGACCTATGTGATTAAGACAGTTCAAGAACTTCTGGGCAAGGCGCCTATTTTTGGTATTTGTTTAGGCAATCAGATTTTGGGACTGGCTTTAGGTGGGAAAACATATAAATTAAAATTTGGCCATCACGGGGCCAATCATCCAGTCAAAGATTTTGAAGGCAACCGTATTGCGGTCACCAGTCAAAATCATGGTTTTTGCGTGGACATTAAAAGCCTTAATCTTGATGAGGTAGAGGTGATTCACGTGAATTTGAATGATAAGAGTGTCGAAGGGATACGGCATAAAAAATTTCCGGCATTTTCCATCCAATATCACCCTGAAGCAGCCCCAGGTCCGCATGACGCAAAATATTTATTTAACCAGTTTATTGATATGATTGATCAACATAAAAATGCCCAAACGCACTGATATTAAAAAAATCATGATCATTGGAGCCGGCCCCATTGTCATAGGCCAGGCCTGTGAATTTGATTATTCCGGTTCCCAGGCTTGCAAGGCTTTGAAAGAAGAAGGTTATGAGGTGGTGCTGGTCAATTCTAATCCTGCCACCATCATGACAGATCCTGGCATCGCTGATGCCACCTACATTGAACCGTTGACTCCTGAATTTTTGGAATACATTATCCGCAAAGAAAGGCCCGATGCTATTCTGCCGACATTAGGCGGACAAACAGGTCTTAATTTAGCTATGAAACTTTATGAGCAGGGTATTTTGGAAAAGTACAGCGTTGAGATGCTGGGGGCTAAATATGAAGTGATCCGCAAGGCTGAAGACCGCAGTGAATTTAAAGCGGCATCGATCAAGGTAGGGCTGGATGTGCCCAAAAGTGTTTTTGCCTATAATGTCGAGGAAGCCAAGCAGGCGGTTGAGCAAATCGGATTTCCCTGCATTATTCGCGCTTCTTTCACCTTAGGAGGTACAGGCGGCGGGATCTGTCACGACATGCAAGAGTTCGAACGCATCGCGAGCCTAGGTATTGAAAGCTCCATGATCCATGAGATCTTGATTGAAGAATCCATCGAAGGTTGGAAAGAATATGAATTAGAGTTGATGAGGGACCATGCAGATAATGTTGTCATCGTCTGTTCTATTGAAAATTTAGATCCCATGGGAGTGCACACAGGCGATAGTATTACAGTTGCACCAGCGCAAACATTAACTGATGCTGAATATCAACACATGCGCGATGCCTCTATCCGTTTGATCCGCGAGATCGGCGTTGAAACAGGCGGGTCGAACATACAATTCGCCGTGGATCCTAAAAATGGACGTATGGTGGTCATTGAAATGAATCCGCGGGTCTCACGTTCCTCGGCACTGGCATCTAAAGCTACAGGCTTTCCTATTGCGAAATTTGCTGCTAAATTAGCGGTGGGCTATTCGTTGGATGAAATACAGAATGATATAACCCGTGAAACACCGGCGTGTTTTGAACCCACCATTGATTATGTGGTGGTCAAGATCCCGCGTTTTACTTTTGAGAAATTTCCTGAAGCCAAAGATATTTTAGGTATTCAGATGAAGAGTGTCGGCGAGACCATGGCCATTGGCCGCAATTTCAAGGAAGCTTTGCAAAAGGGCTTGAGGGGGTTGGAAATCGACCATATCGGCTTGGATAATAAACAGGATTGGCGCTATATCGAAGATGCCAAGCTCCAGCTGCGCCTTAAAGAACCCAATGCCTCACGCATTTTCTATTTAAAATACGCCCTGCAAAAAGGCATGAGTATTGAGCAGGTTTCACAAATTTCTAAAATTGATATTTGGTTTATTGACCAGATCGCCCAGATTCTGGAACTGGAAGATCATTTGAAATCCACTGCTGCATCGACCGGAACTTGGGAGCCTGGACTTTTGCGTCAGGCCAAAGAATATGGTTTCTCCGACGCACAATTGGCGGAAATTTTGGATAAAAGTGAAAAAGATGTCCGTGCGATGCGTAAAGAAATGGGCATTGTGGCGACTTTTAAATTGGTAGATACCTGTGCTGCAGAATTTGAAGCGTATACGCCGTATTATTACTCGACCTATGAAACTGAAGATGAGGCAATCATCAATAATCAAAAACGTAAATCTAAGTCCAAGAAGATCATGATTTTAGGCGGTGGTCCCAATCGCATCGGCCAGGGGATTGAATTTGATTATTGCTGCTGCCATGCAGCCTTTGCGCTCAAGGAAATGGGTTTTGAAACTATCATGATCAACTCCAATCCCGAGACAGTGTCAACAGATTATGATACTTCTGATAGATTGTATTTTGAGCCTTTAACTTTTGAAGATGTGATGAATGTATTTGAAGTGGAGAAACCTGACGGGGTGATTGTGCAATTCGGCGGGCAGACGCCGCTTAATTTAGCGCGCCGTTTGTCACAAGCAGGAGTGCCGATTATCGGAACATCGGTTGATTCCATTGATCTTGCTGAAAACAGGGAACATTTTTCGAAATTGATGGATAAGCTGGGGCTTAAACAGCCGGCCAACTCCTCGACGGTAACAAAAGAAGAAACCTTGCTAGCAGCAGGCCGCATTGGTTATCCAGTGCTTGTTCGTCCTTCCTACGTTTTGGGTGGACGCGCGATGCGTATTGTTTATGATGAAGAATCGATCAAGTCCTTTTTAGATGAGGTGCACAGTGTCTCGCGCGGTCATCCTGTATTAATTGATAAATTTTTAGAAGATGCACAAGAAGTAGATGTGGACGCTATCTGCGACGGGAAAGATGTCTACGTTGCCGGAGTCATGGAGCATATTGAAAACGCAGGTATCCATTCGGGCGACTCAGCCTGTGTTTTGCCGCCGCATACATTGAGCGAAGAAGTCATTGAAGATATTAAAAATCAGACCGTGCGTTTAGCCCTTGCCTTGAAAGTGGTGGGGCTGATGAATATTCAATTTGCGGTTAAGGGGCGTCAGGTCTATGTTTTGGAAGTTAATCCGCGCGCATCACGCACCACTCCTTTTGTCAGCAAGGCCACGGGCATGCCGTTAGCTAAGATTGCAGCGCAGATCATGGCAGGCAAGAAACTGAGCGATTTTGAATTGCTAGACCCGGCTGAATTAAAATATATCTGTGTTAAAGAATCAGTCCTTCCTTTCAGCCGTTTTTCCGGGGTGGATATTATTTTAGGACCGGAGATGAAGTCCACCGGTGAGGTCATGGGGATTGCTTCGAATTTTGGGGCAGCCTTTGCCAAATCACAAATGGCAGCTAATCAGGCCTTGCCTAAGGCGGGGGTTGTTTTTATCAGTGTCAATGATCATGATAAGCGTGATGTGGCGTTTATTGCCAAGAAGTTAGAGGACTTGAAATTCAAAGTTATGGC